>Ga0335074_10000029_pt1 | contig 286254 bp, 276 predicted proteins | sample Lox_Sample_23_FD_206715 | JGI IMG/M metagenome (GOLD analysis project Ga0335074, IMG submission 206715) | Soil microbial communities from Loxahatchee National Wildlife Refuge, Florida, United States - Lox_Sample_2.3 | ecosystem: Environmental > Terrestrial > Soil > Wetlands | place: USA... | reverse complement strand
CTCCCACGGCTCACCCGAAGGTCTTCGGATCCGGGCCGATTCGCTGGCCGGCGTCGAGCTCCTTGATCGCCTCCATCTCGGAGTCGCTGAGCTCGAAGTCGAAGATCCGGAAGTTCTCCTCGATCCGCGACGGCGTGACCGACTTCGGGATCACGACGTTGCCGAGCTGGATGTGCCAGCGCAGCACCACCTGGGCCGGGGTGCGGTCGTGGGCCTTGGCGATCTCGGTGATCTTCTCATCCTTGAGCGCGCCCCCCTGACCGAGCGGGCTGTAGGCCTCGGGGACGATCTCGTGCTCACGGAGGTAGCGCCGGAGCTCCTGCTCCTGATACTGCGGGTGAACCTCGATCTGGTTGACCGCCGGCACCTCACCGGTGGCGTCGATGATCGTCTCCAGGTGCTCGACGAGGAAGTTGGACACGCCGATCGAGCGCGCCCGGCCGCTCTCCTTGAGCTCGCACAGCGCGCGCCAGGTGTCGACGTAGAGGTCGTTCTTCGGGATCGGCCAGTGGATCAGGTAGAGGTCGACGTAGTCGAACCCGAGCTCCTCCAGGCTGTGGTCAAAGGCGCGGAGCGCCTCGTCATGGCCGTGGGCGTCGTTGGCGAGCTTGGTCGTGACGAAGACGTCGCCGCGGTCGAGCTCGCTCTTGTTGATCGCCTCGCCGACGCCCGCCTCGTTGCCGTACATGGCGGCGGTGTCGATCAGGCGGTAGCCCACGTCAAGCGCGCGCGTCACCGCCTCGGCGGTCTCGTCGGGCTCGACCTGGAAGACGCCAAAGCCGAGCTGGGGAATCTGATGTCCGTCATTGAGGTCCAGATAGGGACCAGCGGTTTCCTTGGTGTTTGTGGTCATACCTAGGTACTGCCACGGCCTGGGGGCGGGCAAACCGCTATAGGCTGGCGCCCGGATGATCCTCGCCATCGACCAGGGGACCACGGGCACGACGTGCCTCGTGTTCGACGGCGAGGCGGAGCTCATCGGCCGCGCCTACCGGGAGTTCCAGCAGCATTTCCCTCGCCCCGGCTGGGTGGAGCACGACGCGGCCGAGATCTGGGAGGTGACCCAGGCGGTGGCGGGTGAGGCGCTCGACGATGCGGGAATCGGTCCCGGCGAGCTCGAGGCGGTGGGAATCACCAATCAGCGTGAGACGGTCTGCGTCTGGGATCCGGATTCAGGCGAGCCGCTTCACCGCGCGATCGTCTGGCAGGACCGGCGCACCGCCGCCCGTTGCGCCGAGCTCCGGGCCGACGGGCGTGAGGACCTGATCCGCGAGCGCACCGGGCTCGTGCTCGACCCCTACTTCTCGGCCACCAAGATCGAGTGGCTGCTGGAGCACGTCGATGGGCTGCGGGAGCGTGCGGCCGACGGGCGGGCGGTGGTCGGGACCGTCGACGCGTGGCTCGTCTACAAGCTGAGCGGAGAGTCGGTCACCGATCCGTCGAACGCCGCCCGGACGATGCTCTACGACATTAAGCACGGCGAATGGGACGCGGAGCTGCTCGAACTGTTTGGCGTGCCATGGGCGGCACTGCCGCGCCTGGGGCCAAGCTGCGGCGAGATCGCGATGAGTCGTGCCGAGGCCTTGCACGGGCACGAGGTCCCGGTGGCGGGGATCGCCGGCGATCAGCAGGCGGCCCTGTTTGGCCAGGCCTGCGTCGATCCCGGTCTGGGCAAGAACACCTACGGCACCGGATCCTTCGTGCTCCAGAACGCCGGCTCCAGCGTGCCTGACCCGGTGGAGGGCCTGCTCAGCACGGTGGCCTGGCGGATCGGCGAGGGCGGTCTCATGTACGCGCTCGAGGCGGCGATCTTCGTCACCGGCGCCGCCGTGCAGTGGCTCCGCGACGGCCTCGGGATCATCGACGCCGCGGCTGAGACCGAGCCGCTGGCCAGCTCGCTTGAGGACAACGGAGGCGTCTACTTCGTGCCCGCTCTGACCGGGCTCGGGTCGCCGCACTGGGACCCCCAGGCGCGGGGAACGATCGTGGGGCTGACGCGGGGCGCGGGCCGGGCTCACCTGGCCCGGGCGGCGCTCGAGTCGATCGCCTACCAGACCGTCGATGCGGTGCGGGCGATCGAGCGGGCCTGCGGGATCGAGCTTCCCGAGCTCCGGGCGGACGGCGGCGCCACGGCCAACCACTGGCTCATGCAGTTTCAGGCCGACCTCCTCGGTGTTCCGGTGGTCGTCCCGGAGATCGCCGAGACGACAGCGCTGGGGGCGGCCTACCTGGCCGGCGTCGGAACTGGTCGCTGGACCGTCGATCAGGTCCAGCGCCGCTGGCGAGAGAAGTCGCGCTATGAACCGCAGATGAGCGAGGATGAGCGAGCCATGCTGCTGGCCGGATGGGAACGGGCGCTCGAGCGCTCCTACGACTGGGCGGAGGATTAGTGACGATCGGCACCACACGGGGTACCTAAGAGCGAGCGATGCCTGACGTCGAGCTCAAGCCCCAGGTCTACACCGACCAGCGGCCCAAGGAGTACTTCGATGCCTTCCATGCGCGTGCGCGCGCGGGCGAGGCGGGGTGGACCTACGAGCCGACGCGCTTCGTCGTCACCCCCTACCTGCTCCTGTTCTTCCGCGCACGCGGGATCGCGAGCGAGAACGTGCCCAATGGCCCCGTCATCCTGGCGCCCAACCACGGCTCGTTCATGGACCACTTCTTCACGGGCGCCTTCATCCGCCGGCGCGTGCGCTTCATGGCCAAGTCCCAGCTCTTCCAGCCCGGGCTGTCCAGCTACATCTTCAGCCACGGCGGCGTCTTCCCGGTGCGTCGCGGTCACCACGACGAGGACGCGTTCACCACCGCCTTCCAGATCTTGGCCCGGGGCGAGGCCATCGTCATGTACCCGGAGGGCGGCCGGTCGCGGACCGGCGACCTGGCTCCTGAGGCCAAGCCGGGCCTGGGGCGACTGGCCCTCGAATCGGGTGCCCCGGTCGTTCCGGTGGCCATCCTCGGGTCCCACCAGGTCCGGAACTGGAAGAAGCTCAAGTTCCCGCGCGTGACCGTCCAGTACGGCACTCCGGTTCGCTTCGAGCAGGTCGAGCACTCGACTCGTGAGCAGCAGCAGGCGGTGGCCGACTACGTCCTCGATCGCGTCCGGGAGATGCACTCCCAGCTCAGAGAGCTCGGGCATCGCGGCGCGCAGGCCGCCGCGTCGGACCGGCGCGTGGAGGACCGGGCCGCGGAAGATCAGCGCTTTGCGATGCTCGAGCGCGAGCAGCAGGAAGCCAAGAAGCGCCAGCAGGAGGAGGTTGAGGCCAGGCAGCAGCGGGAGGCCGAGGCCGAGGGCGAGGACGAGGACGAGGACGGCGAGGGGCAGGACGAGGGCGAAGAACAGCGCGAGCCGCAGGAAGCGGCCCCCGAAGCCTGATACTTCGCATTCACACGACGTCCGATGCGCTGGCCTGCTTCATGGACACCCAGGATGGGCGTGAGCACACCCAGCTCGGGATGGAGCGGATCGTCAAGATCGTCAAGTAGCTCACGGTGCGGCGGCCGGAGGCCGCCCGCTTTCACCAAAGCAAAGCGCCGCGCCGGCGAGACCGCCGGCGCGGCGCATAGTGACGATGCGGCTGGATGGGCCCCGCTGGCCTTCAGCCGCGAGCTGTCACCGGGCTCGTCGTCCACCGGCGCCGGCGACGTTCTCCGTTGCCGAACGGCGGACTGACGATCGTGAAAACTGGTTACTCCTCCTTGAATTGGCTGCTGCGTGTCCCGATCCGTGGGCGCGTCGGCGAGTCTCTTTCGACTCGCAGTGAGGTATCGAGAACAATCGCGCCGAGGGTGAACGACAGACCCGGAATCGGACGCACGTACTGGACGCACGTACTAACCCGCGCGCGGGTGACGGTCAGGCGGTGGCTACCGCGGCGGCGTTCTGGAGCCCCAGCTCCTGAATCGCCGTCTCACGCATCTTGAACTTCTGCACCTTGCCGGTGACCGTCATCGGGAAGTCATCGACAAACTTGATGTAGCGCGGAACCTTGAAGTGGGCGATCTGTCCGCGGCAGAACTCGCGCACCTCGTCCTCGCTCAGGGAGGCGCCCGGGCGCTGGATGACCCAGGCCATCAGCTCCTCGCCGTAGCGCTCGTCGGGCACCCCGATGACCTGAACGTCGGCGATCTGGGGATGGGTGTAGAGGAACTCCTCGATCTCCCGCGGGTACACGTTCTCGCCGCCGCGGATGACCATGTCCTTGATCCGTCCCACGATCCGGACGTAGCCCTCCTCGTCGAGCGTGGCCAGGTCGCCCGAGTGCATCCAGCCACCCGGGTCGATCGCCTCGCCCGTGCGCTGTGGGTCGTTCCAATACCCGCGCATGACCGGATAACCCCGGGCACAGAACTCACCCGGTTCGCCGCGGCTCACAATCTGGCCGCTCCCGGGGTCGATGATCTTGATCTCGGTGTGCGGCATCACCTGGCCGACGGTCTCGCAGCGGTGCTCCAGCGTGTCGTCGACCCGGACCATCGTCGTCACCGGCGAGGTCTCGGTCTGACCGAAGGCGATCGAGATCTGCTCGATCCCCATCTCAGAGTTGACCCGCTTCATCACCTCGATCGGGCATGGGGAGCCGGCCATGATGCCGGTCCGCAGCGCGCTCAGGTCGTGCTCGGCGAAGCTCGGATGCCCGAGCTCGGCGATGAACATCGTGGGCACTCCGTACAGGCTCGTGCAGCGCTCCTCGGCACACGCCCGCAGCGTCGCCAGGGGGTCGAAGCTCTCCGCCGGATAAACGATGCAGGCACCGCGCGTCGTGCAGGCCAGGTTGCCGATGACCATCCCGAAGCAGTGATAGAGGGGCACCGGCACGCACACCCGGTCGGCCTCGGTGTAGGCGAGCAGCTGGGCGACGAAGTGGCCGTTGTTGAGGATGTTGTGGTGGCTGAGCGTGGCCCCCTTGGGAAAGCCGGTGGTGCCGCTCGTGTACTGGATGTTGATCGGGTCATCGAAGTTCAGTCCCGCGGCGACCGCGTTGACCTCATCGGCCGAGGCCCCGCCCGCGGCCATCGCGTCCCATTCGCCGGTCTCGAAGAAGATCACCTGCTCCAGCCCGGGCAGGCGGGGGCGCACGTCGTCGACCATGGCGACGAAGTCAGAGCCCTTGACGCTTGTGGCCGCGAACAGAAAGCGGCAGCCTGACTGGTTCAGGGCGTACTCCAGCTCGCTCGTCCTGTAGGCCGGGTTGATGTTGACCAGGACGACCCCGATCTTGGCCGTCGCGTACTGGACGAGCGCCCACTCGGCCCGGTTGGGACCCCAGACGCCGACCCGGTCACCGGGCTTCAGGCCGGCGGCCAGCAGGCCGCCGGCGAGCCGGTCCACGGCGGCGCCAAACTCGGCGTAGGTGTAGCGGATCCCCTGCTGGGGGCTGACCAGGGCCTCGGCTTGCGGGACCCGCGCCACGGTGCGGTCGAGGTTGGCTCCGATCGTCTCGCCGAGCAGTGGCTCGTCGCAGGCCCCGTGGGCGTAGGACAGCATTCGTGGTTCTCCCTCCACTCCGGCGCGATCCTACTCCGCTGTAGCGTGTCTTCGATGTCGCTCCTGCGCGCCAACCTTCTCCAGGGCAGGCGGATCGCGCTCGCCGGCGATCCCGCTGCGGCGCTGAGCGACGAGCTCGTGGGCCTCGGAGCTGAGATCGTCCGGCTGCCGCGCTGGGGCCTCGGCGAGGACGAGGAGCAGGTGGGGCAGTGGGCCGGCGGCCAGGCGCCCCTCAGTGCGCTCGTCTACCGCGCCGGGGCGAGCTTCGGTCAGGGCGGGGAGGAGGCCCTGCTGGCGACGCTCGATGAGGCGTGGGCGACGGTACGGGAGGTCGCGGTGGGGGCGCTGATCGATGCCGACGCGCCGGGCAAGGTGGTGCTGATCGCCCCCAGCGCGGGCGCCGGGCCACTCGCCGGCGCGGCCGCCGCGGGACTCGAGAACCTGGCCCGCAGCCTCTCCGTGGAATGGGCGCGCCATCAGGTTACGGCGGTGATGGTGGCCCCCGGTCAGAGCACCGAGGAGGAGCTCTCAATGCTCGTGGCGTTCCTGGTCTCGGAGGCGGGCGGATACCTCAGTGGATGCCGAGTGGAGCTCGGGTCAGCCGGTTGAAAAACAACCCGGGCGGATAGCCGTTTCATCTGGATAAAGACATCGGCCCGATCTGTCGATGTGTCACCCATGAGCGTTAGGACCGCGGCTTCAGCCGAGCCGACGGCTGAGGAGCTTGGCTACCCCCGTGGCCTCGTGCCACCGTCGCAGCGCGGGCGCTCCGAGCAACTGATCGGCGACGTGATCGTCGAGATGGGCTACGCCCGGCGCGAGGCGGTCGAACGGGCGGTCAAGCTGGCCCGCGACGCCGGAATCCCGACCGGCCGGATGATGCTCGAGATGGGCGCGCTGCGCCACGACCAGCTGGCGCGCGCGCTGGCCGAGCGCTTCGGCGTCGACTTCGTCGATCTGTCCGTGTACGAGATCGACATGGGCGCGTGCAGCCTGATCCCGGTCGACGTGGCCAAGCGCTACCAGGCCGTCCCGATCGGCTTCATGCCTGACCGGAGCGTCCTCCTGGCCATGGTCGACCCGAGCAACGTCCTCACGCTCGACGAGATCTCGATGATCACCGGGCGCAAGGTTCACGCCGCCGCAGCAGCCTCCGAGGACGTCCAGGCGCTGCTGGGCCGCCTCAACCGGCTCGAGGAGGAAGTGACCGAGTTCGTCGACGAGGAGCCCGACGTCGACATCAGCCTCCTTGAGGGCCTCGACGACGAGGCTCCCGTCATCAAGCTCGTCTACGCGCTCATTGCCCAGGCGGTCGAACAGGGCGCCTCGGACATCCACTGCGATCCCGAGGCCGGCGACATGCGCGTCCTCTACCGGATCGACGGCATGCTCAGCCACGCCGCCACGATCGCCCGCTCGATGGCTCCGGCGCTCGTCTCCCGGATCAAGATCATGTCCAACATGGACATCGCCGAGCGGCGGGTGCCCCAGGACGGGCGCCTGGCCGTGACGATCGAGGGACGCCGGGTCGATGTGCGCGTGGCGACGCTCCCGCTCGTGCGCGGCGAAGGGGTCGTGATGCGCATCCTCGACAGCGGGATCGTCCTGCGCGAGCTTGAGTCACTGGGCATGCGGGAGTTCGAACGCGGCCGCTTCCAGTCCGCCATCTCCAAGCCCCACGGCGCCGTGCTGGTGACGGGCCCGACCGGGTCGGGGAAGTCGACCACCCTCTATGCGGCGATCGGGCGGATCAACGACGGCCAGCGGAGCATCCTCACGATCGAGGACCCGGTCGAGTCGCCGATCGACGGGATCAAGCAGATGCAGGTCTCGCCCAAGGCCGGTGTGACCTTCGCCAGCGGGCTGCGCTCGATGCTCCGCGCCGACCCCGACGTGATCATGGTGGGCGAGATCCGCGACCGGGAGACCGCGGTGATCGCGGTCCAGGCGGCGCTGACCGGCCACATGGTCCTCTCCACCCTTCACACCCGCGATGCCGCCAGCGCGCTGACGCGGATGGCCGACATGGGCATCGAGCCGTTCATGGTCGCTGCCGCCGTGGACTGCGTGGTCGCCCAGCGCCTGGCTCGGACGCTCTGCCATCACTGCAAGCAGCTCGTGCAGATGCCCGAGGCGCTGCGCGAGGAGTACGGGCTCCTCGACGTCGAGCTGTTCGAGCCCGTCGGGTGCATCCGCTGCAGCCAGACGGGTTGGCGGGGTCGGACCGGACTCTTTGAGGTGGTGCCGATGAGCGATGGCCTGCGCCAGCTCGTGCTCGACCGCACGAGCCTGAGCGATATCACCACCCTGGCCATCGAAGAGGGCATGCGGACGATGCGCAGTGACGGCATCGAGAAGGTCCGCGAAGGCGTGACCACGCTGGCCGAAGTGGCTCGCGTCACGGCAACGCTGTAGCCGCCGCGAAGCTCTAGCGGCCGCGGCTCACGCCGAGCGCTTCTTCGCCGCACGCACGAGCGTGAGCGGCGTCGTCTTGCCCGGGACGACCGCCCCGGGGGCGATGGATTGGCCGGTGGCCCGGTCCTGATCCGGGTCGGTTGTGGCGGCCGGCATCGGCTTGGCGAAGAGGAACCCTTGGGCCAGCTCGCAGCCGATGGCCCGGACGCTGGCCAGCTGGCGTGGCGTCTCGATGCCCTCGGCGACGATCGTCAGATCGAGGTGATGGCCGAGGTCGACGATCCCCTGGGTGAGGGCGAAGTCCTGATCGTCGTGGCTGATCCGCTCGATGAACGGACGCGGGATCTTGAGGCTGTCGAAGGGGAGCTCGGAGAGACGGCTGAGCGAGGAGTAGCCGGTGCCGAAGTCATCCAGAGCCAGGCGTGGCCCGAGCTTCTTGAGCTCATGAAGGATCTCGCGGCCCATCGCGTGCTCGCGCATGACCGTGCTCTCGGTGATCTCCAGCACGAGCGAGTCGGGCGGGATCTCGGAGCCCTCCAGAGCGGCGGCGACGTCGTTGAGGATCTCGTAGTCCTTGAGGTTGACCAGCGACAGGTTGACGCCGACCTCGAGCTGGCCTTCGGTGCGCCGGCCCCACACGGCCAGCTGATTGCAGGCTGCCTGCAAGGCCCACCGGGTCAGGGGCACGATCAACCCGGTCTGCTCGGCCAGGTCGATGAAGGTGCCGGGGCCCAGGATGCCGCGGCTTGGGTGATGCCAGCGCATGAGCGCCTCGTAGCCGACCAGGTCGCCGTCGGAGAGCCGGAACAGGGGCTGGTAGTAGAGCTCGAACTCGCTGCGCTCGAGCGCCATGCGCATGTCGGTCTCGAGCTCCAGCTGCTCGAGCGCCGCCGCGTGCATCATCGGCCGGTAGAGCTGCGCTCGCCCCTTACCGGAGCGCTTGGCCTCATACAGAGCGAGGTCGGCGTCGCGGAGGATGTCCTGGGCGGTCTGGTTGGAATCGCCGCAGGCGATCCCGATGCTGGCGCTGGGGGTGATGGCGCGGCGCTCGAGCTCGATCGGCGCCGCCATCTCACGGAGGATCCGCTCGGCGATGCGCGGCGCCCGGATCTGGGCGTCGACGCCGGAGATCAGCACCGCGAACTCATCGCCGCCCATCCGGGCCACGACATCGCCGACGCGCACGCAGGTGCTGAGCCGGCGCGCCACCTCACTCAGGAAGTGATCGCCGGCCGCGTGCCCGAGGCTGTCGTTGACGGTCTTGAAGTTGTCCAGGTCGATGAACAGGACGGCCGTGTCGGCGTCACCCGAGGCCACGGCCAGGCGCTCCTCGAACCGCGCCCGATTGGCCAGGCCGGTGAGCGGATCGTGGAAGGCGCGCTTACGCAGGCCCTCGCTCAGCTTCTGGCGCTCGGTGATGTCACGGCTGTTGAGGACGACGCCGTTGACCTTGGGGTCGCCGAGCAGGTTCGAGAACACCGTCTCCAGCCAGCGCACGCTGCCGTCGGCGTGGCGCCAGCGGCATTCGACGGGCTTCGCATTGCTGTCGGTGCGGATGCGGCGGAAGCTCTCCTCCATCAGGGTGGCGTCGTCGGGGTGCAGGAGGTGGGTGACGGGGGTTCCCAGTTGGACGTCTGCCTGGAAGCCGAGCATCTGGGACATACCGGGGCTGTGGTAGCGAACCCCGCCGCCGGCGTCGACGATCATGACGAGGTCAAGCGATGAGTCGATCAGCGCCCGCATCCGCGCGTCGGCGCGGCCGAGGCTGATGAGCAGCCCCAGGCTGGCGATGAAGATGGCGACGGTAAAGATCGCCGCGATGGGGATGCCGGTGCTCGGTTCGCTGGTTCCGTCGAGACGGAGGACGATCCATGGCGCCACCAGAGCGAGCAGGGTCGAGAGGGCGAGCCAGCGCCGAATCGGCGAGTGCAGGGTGCTGCGCAGGACCGAGCCGCCATGGCCGTGAGGCTTCCTTCTGGGGCCGAATCGCTGCACTGTGGACGCCTTTCCTCGGAGAACCGGTAGCCGAGCTATCTCCCCCCGGTGGAGAGACCTCTAGCTTTGCGTCCTCGGCTCACGCCGAGTTTGCCCACTTATCGGCAGGTTCTATGACCTAGGTGACATCGGCGCCCCGGCGCGGTTCCTGAAGCCGTGGTGGACCGATATCCGAGGCCGGCTCAGGCCGGCCCCTCGGCCCAGGGCACGACGACCGCGTCCTCGGTGGGCGAATCCCGCGCCACCACATACTCCGCTGGGTCGGTGCTGGAGAGGTTTTCCAGCACGTGGGTCTCACGCGGGGGCACGTAGACCAGGTCCTTGGGCTCAAGCACGAGCTCGTGCTCCAGGTGATCGCCCCACTTCACCCGCAGCGAGCCGCTGAGCATGTACACCGCGCTCTCGCACCCCTCGTGGTAGTGCGGGCGCGATTGAGCGCCCGGCGGCACGCGGAACACGGCCATGTAGATGTTGCGTGCGCCCGCGGTGGCCTGGGAGATCTCCGAACCGCCGAGGACTCCGCGCGGGACGTCTCGGTCGGCTCCGGGCTTGATCACCTTCATCTGCCGAAGCAGTCTATTCGCGCCGCGCTGGCGCAACCTCGATTTGCAGCGGCCCCTGGGGCGCGGACTCATGGTCGACCTGGAGGGTGGTGTGGCCGATCCCAAAGCGTTCGTGCAGCACCCTTTGCAGGTGGCGGCGGCGCTCGTGGCAGTCGGCGCCGGCGCGCACGACGACATGGGCCGAGAGGGCCGGGAATCCCGAGGTGACCTCCCAGACGTGGAGGTCGTGAACCTCGACCACGTCCGGCTCGGCCGCCAGGGTGCGCCCGATCTGAAGCGGGTCAAGACCCGGGGGAGCGGCCTCCATGAACACGCGGCCCGAGGCCTTGAGCAAGCTGTAGGCGGCGCGGAGCATGAGCCCCGCGATCAGGAGCGAGGCGATCGGATCGGCGCGGTTAAAGCCTGTGGCCAGGATCACGGCGCCCGCGGCGGCCGTGGCCGCGAATCCGTACAGGTCGGAGAGGATGTGGCGGTAGGAGCCCTCGATGTTGAGGCTCCGGGTCCCGGCGCCGGGCGCGGCCAGGACCCGGGCGGCGGCCAGGTTGACCACCATCCCGACCAGGGCCACCCCCAGAACCAGCCCGCCTTTGACGGCGGGCGGCGAGACGAGGCGGAGGATGGCGTCGTAGACAATGACCAGGGCCAGGATCAGCAGCGTGATGCCGTTGGCCTGCGCGCTCAGGATCTCGGCCCGCCCCAGCCCGAAGGTGAGGGCACCCCGGGCCGGCCGCGCGGCCAGGCGGGCGGCCACGAGCGCAACGGCCAGCGCGGCGGCGTCGGTCAGCATGTGGGCCGCGTCGGAGAGGAGCGCCAGCGAAGAGGCGAGCGCCCCGGCCACGACCTCGGCGATCATGAAGCCGCCGATCAGGACCAGGGCCTGGGTCAAAGCCCGGCGGTCGGCGTGACGGTGGTCGTGCTCGTGGGCCATCAGTTGAGCGACGGGTCCATCGGCATCCGGGCCACGAGGGCATAGCTCCCGCCCTTGCGCGTGAGCACGTCTGACCACAGCTCCCGCGGAGAGGCGGAGAAGATGTCCTCGGGCCGAGCCGACTCGAGGATCCAGTCGCCGGTCTCAAGCTCGGCCTCGAGCTGACCGGGACCCCATCCGGAGTGACCCACGAAGCCCCGCGCCTGGACCACTCGGTCGGCCATGTCCTCGATCGGCGGGCCGCCCGTGCCCAGGACCCCGATGTCGGCGAAGGCAGCCAGGGGGGAATCGTCGATGTCGAGGAACCGAGCCACGGTGATCACCGTCGAGGGCTGGACGGGGCCGCCGATGAACAGCGGCTCGTCCGGATCGATCAGCGTTTCGAGCTCAGGTACCGCCTCACCGACGCTGGTCTCCGAGGGACGGTTGAGGACCAGGCCGAAGGCCCCGTCCTCGGAATGGTCGACGACCAGGACGACGGTGCGCCAGAAGTTCGGGTCGACGAGCCGAGGCCCGGCGATCAGCAGCTGTCCCTTGACCGATTCCACTAGAGCCCCAGCGCCCGGCCGAGGATCTCCTTCATGATCTCGTCCGTCCCGCCGCCGATCGGGCCCAGCCGGGCGTCACGGGCCGCGCGTTCGATCCCATACTCGGCCATGTACCCGTTCCCGCCATGGATCTGCAGGCAGCTGTCCATGACCTCGAAAGCGGCGCGCTGGGTGGCCAGCTTGGCGATCGTCACCTCGCGGGTGGCGTCCTCGCCGGCGACGTAGCGGCGGAGCGCGGCATAGGTGACGTCGCGGCCGGCTTCCGCCTTGAGGGCGATCTCGGCCAGCTTGTGGCGGATCGTCTGGAAGTGGCCGATCTCCCGGCCGAAGGCCTTGCGCTCAAGCGCGTATTTCAGCGTCCGCTCGAGGGCGACGTGCATCGCTCCCACGGCACCGAGCGCCATCAGCAGCCGCTCCCACTGGAAGTTGGCCATGATCAGATAGAAGCCGCGGTTCTCCTCCCCGAGCAGGTTCTCCTCCGGCACGAACACGTCGTCGAAGGTGATGAGGGCCGTGTCCGAGGCGTGCCAGCCGAGCTTTTCCAGCGGGCGCGATTCGACTCCGGGTCCGCGCTCGATGATCAGGAATGAGATCCCCTGATGGCCGCCGGTCTCGGTCGTCTTGACCGCGGTCACGAGCACGTCGGCCCGGACGCCGCCGGTGATGAAGGTCTTCGAGCCGTTGACGAGGAAGCCCCCGTCGACCTTGCGCGCCCGGGTGCGGAGCGACGCCACGTCGGAGCCGGCGTCCGGTTCGGTGATGGCGAGGGCGGCGATCGTCTCGCCCCGGATCCCGGGGACCAGGTAGCGCTGCTTCTGGGCCTCGGTCCCAAAGCGGTTGATGGGGGGCAGGGCGATCCCGCAGTGCGCGCCGATTCCCGCCGCCAGGCCTCCCGAACCGCAGCGCGCCAGCTCCTCGACGAAAACCGCGTCGGCTACCGGGTCCTCGTCACCGCCGTACTGACGCGGGAACTTGAGGCCGATGTAGCCGAGCTCGCCCAGGCGCGTGAAGACGTCGTTCGGGAACCATCTCGCCGCCTCCCAGTCGGGGGAGTGGGGGAGCAGCTCGCGCTCCACGAACCGCCGCACGGCCTCTCGGAACTGCTCGTGCTCCTCGGTGAACGGGGGGATCGGGTGGCGGGGTGCAGCGTCCCCGGCGCCCGCCTTCATCGCCAGATCCATTGCCTCCGACACCGTACAGGGGGCGCGCATGCGCGCCCGCTTCGGGTCTAGCGCGCGAGGCGGAAAGATCTGGTGGTGGTGACGGCTGCCCGGCCCGGGGCCGCGAAGGTGGCTTTGCCGGTCAGCTTGATTTTCTTGGCGTGGCGGAGCAGTTTCTTGCCCGTCGAGGTGAGCTTGAGGTGCATTGAGCGCGTGCCCGCGCCGGCAAACACAAGCTTCCCGGTGGCGACCAGCACCGGCTTACGCCTGCTGGAGAGATGGGCGCCGGGGGGAACCAGGTACCAGTTGATCGTCGCGGTTCCGGCCTCAAGGGCCTTGAACGGGAAGGTGGATCCTCCGCTCTTGAGGAGTTTCCCGATCTTGGTCTCGGTCGAGGAGGTGATGTCGGAGCGGAGCGCGGCCAGGATCTGATTCGTCGTCGGGCCGGTATTTCCGGGCGGGGGCGGCGGTGAGACCAAGATGATCGGTGGCGTGACCGAGACGCTCTGCTGCGCCTGAGGCGCGGCCTGGTACTCGCTACTCCCGGCCTGGTTGGCGTCGATTACGCAGGTCCCGGGGTCGGTGAAGCTGACCGTGCTGCCGGTCAGGGTGCAGGTGCCGGTCGACGACGGATCGACGCTGAAGACGACCGGGTTCCCCGAGCTGCCGCCGCTCGCCTGCGGCACATAGGAGCCGTGGACCGTCGCGGGTGACGGTGGCGTTGAGGTGAACGTGATCGTCTGGGGGGCGGGCGCGATGTTGACCAGCTGGACGCCGCTGGCCGTTCCCGGGTCAAAGCCGGTGGTCAGGGTGCTGGACCCGATCGCCTCGTTGATCTGCGCGAACCTCGCGAACGTGACCGCGGTGCCGCTCACCGTGCCGGTGACCTGACCCGGGCTGGAGGTGCTGTTCCCGGCGAGGGACAGCTTGAGGTTGCTGACCGGGCTCTTGAAGTTTGAGAGGTCGAGGACGCTGCCGCCGCTGTTGGCGTCTTCGCCGACAAACTCGACCGGGTTCGACGGCGTGCTTGCGAGGGTGGCGTCGGGTTGGAAGGTCGTCGGGACGGCCGAGGAGCCGTCGACGGTGTCGATGTCGGCAAAGCAGTCGGTCAATGACGCACCGGTCACGGAGCCGAAGCCGGATGGACAGCTCCCGCCGGACATGGCAACGGTGAGAGAAGCGAATCCAGACATGGTTGAGAGATCGAGCCTGTTGCCGATGCCCTGACCGGTGAAGCTCATGCCACCCGAGTTCCCCGCCAGGAAGGACGTGCCGCCCGCGCTCGAACCCTTGAAGGCACTGATCTCGCTGAAGGTGTCGGTGCCGCTCGGGGTGCTGGCGGTCCCCGCGCTGGCGTTGATCGACACCCCTGAGCTCGCAGGCGTGAAATCCAGCGCGTTGCCCGTGCCCGAGGCGGTGAATGAGAATCCGGCCGCGTTCCCCGCTATGAACGAGTTGTTGCCGCTGCTTGAGCCGACAAAGTTCGTGATTCCGCCGATGGAGTCGGTGCCGCCCGCGATGCTGACGGAGCCCGCGACGGTGTTGATCGTGACTGGTGAGGTCAGCACCGATAGATCGAGCTTGTTGCCTGTGCCCTGACCGTTGAAGCTCAGTCCGCCCGCGCTCCCGGGATAGAAGGTCGAGCCGCCGCCGCTCGAGCCGTCGAAGGTGGCAATGTCGCTGAAGGTGTCGGTCACCGAGCCGGCCGTGGCGGTGTCGTTGGCCGTCGGGCCGACTTGGGTGCCGCTCACGTTGACCGTCGGCGCGGTCAGAGATGACAGATCCAGAGTGTTGTTGTTGCCGTTCCCGGTGAATGTGGCGTTGCCGGACCCGGTCGTGAACGTGTTGTCGCCAGCGCTTGAGCCAACGAACTTGGAGATTCCGCTGAAGTCGTCGGTTCCGCCGGAAAGGCTGGCGACGCCCGTGCCGGCGTCGATCGAGACGGGTGAGGTCAGGGCTGAGAAGTCGAGGGTGTTGCCCGCACTCTGCCCGTTGAACGTGAATCCGCTGGCGCTTCCGGCCTCAAAGGTTGTGTTGCCTGCGCTCGCGCCGTCGAAGTCGGTGATGTCGCTGAAGGAGTCGGTCACCGAGCCTGCCTTGACGCTGTCATTCGCCACCCCGTCGGCTGGCCCGCCGGTTACGTTGACCGTGGCGGCTGAGAGGTCCGAGAGATCCAGTGTGTTGTCGTTCCCCTCGCCGCTGAACGTGGCGTCGCTCGGGCCCGCCGTGAACGTGTTGCCTCCGTTGTCTGACCCGGTGAAGTTGGAGATGCCGCTGAAGGTGTCGGTGCCGCCAAGCGCGGTGGCGGTGCCTGTGCTGGCGTTGATCGAGACCCCTGAGCTGGCGGCGGAGTAATCCAGCTCGTTGCCCGTGCCCGAGGCGGCGAACGAGAACCCGTTCGGGGTCCCCGCCACGAACGCCGTGTTCCCGGTGCTTGGGCCAACAAAGCTCGTGATTCCGCTGATTAGGTCAGAGGCAGCCCCGATGGTGACCTTGCCCGAGGTGGTGTCGACTGTGACCGGCGAGCTCGAGCTCATCGCCGAGAGATTCAGCTCGTTGCCCGTGCCTTGACCGGTGAAGCTCTGCCCGCCGGCGCTGCTGGGGTAGAAGGTCGAGCCGCCTGTGCTCGAGCCCTTAAAGGCGGTGATCCCGGTGAAGCTGTCGGTCACCGAGCCGCTTGTGGCGGTGTTGTTGGCCGTCGCGCCGACCTGGATGCCGCTCACGTTGACCGTCGGCGCTGTCAGTGCCGAGAGGTCAAGCGTGTTGGGGTTGCCCGAGCCCTCCCCGGTGAATGTGGCATTACCCGACGCCGGCGCCGCGAACGTATTGCCCCCGGTGTCGGAGCCGATGAAGTGCTGCTCCCCCGTGAAGTCGAGCGTGGTCACATTGCCGCCGGTAAAGCCGGTGACCGTCCCGGGACTGGCCGCGGCATCGATGCTCAGAGGCCCTGCAGCCCCTGAGAGGTCGAGCGTGTTGCTCGATGCCTTCCCCGCGACCACGACCGTCGTGACCCCTGTGCCCAGTGTGACGTCCGGGTTACAGGACTCAGACATCGCGAGCGTGCCTGAGCCGAGCGCCATCGTGGAGTCGGCTGAATCCGCAGGCGAGCTGTTCCCGTCGGCCTCAAGGGTTCCGGGGAAGCTGGCCGTGAACTGCGGCGCGCAGTCGCCGGCGGAGCCCGAGGACAGCGCACCGCTGCTGTCATCGAGGATCACGTACTGGGTCGAGGTAGAGCTGACGGTCACGTCCGGGTAGGTGGCGGTTGAGTAGGTGGTGCCAGCGCACTCTGACGTCCCACCCACGGAGATCGCGTAGTTGCCGCCGCTTACGCTGATCTCGAGCGGCTGGGTCGACGAAGTGCTCCCGTCCGTGACGGCGATCGTGAGATCGTTCGTGCTTGTCGAGCACGTGACGGTCGGCAACGGTGTCGCCGAGGCCGGCGCTCCGGCCAGCAGCGCCGCACCGAGCACGACGAGAAGTGTCGCGAATGCCCTCTTCATCCTGCCCCCAACTGGCCCCAGTAGTCGTTACCGCGGCATACGGTAGCCCAAAGCCCGGGCGGACACCAGCTTTTCTACAGCCCGTAGGAGCGGCCGATCACCTCGAGCATGATCTCGTCGGTGCCGGCGCCGATCCGGTTCAGGCGCAGGTCGCGCCACGAGCGCTCGATCCCGTACTCCTTCATGTAGCCGTTGCCGCCGTGGATCTGGATGCACTCGTCGGCCACCTCGACGGCGATTCGGGCCGAGTAGAGCTTGGCCATCGTGATCTCACGCACGGGGTACTCGCCGTTCTGGAAGCGCCACGCGGTCGTGTAGACCATCTGGCGCGCCGTCTCGATCTTGGTCGCCATCTCGGCGAACTTGTGCCGGATGACCTGGAAGTTGCCGATCGGCCGCCCGAAGGCGGTCCGCTCCTTGGCGTACTGGAGCGTGCGGTCGAACACGTGCTGGGCGCCGGCCACGCACCCGGCGGCGCCGATCAGGCGCTCGCCCTGGAGCTCCCAGGAGATGTGGTAGAAGCCCTTGCCGAGCTCGCCGAGCATGGCTGACTCAGGCACGCGAACGTCCTGGAAGGCGAGCAGCGCCGTGTCCGAGGCGTGCATGCCGAGCTTCTGGAGGCGCTTCTCCCGGATCACCCCGGGGGTGTCCATGGGGACGAGGAACAGGGTGATCCCGCCGTGGCCTTTGTCCGGATCGGTCTTCGTTACGAGGACGATGGCGTGGGCGCGGTGGCCGTTGGTGATGAACGTCTTCGAGCCGTTGATCACGTACTCGTCGCCGTCGCGGACCGCGCGCGTCTTGATGCCGGCGACGTCTGAGCCGGCGTCGGGTTCGGTGATGCCGATGGCCAGGATCGCCTTGCCCTGAATGGCGGGGACGGCCCACGCCTGCTTCTGCTCCTCGGTGCCGAACTTGAGGATGGGCGGCATCGCCATGTCGGTCTGGACCGCCAGGCCCATGGCCAACCCGCCGCAGTGGGCGTGCGCCATCTCCTCGGCCAGGACCAGGCTCGTGTAGTAGTCGCCGCCCTGGCCGCCGTACTCCTCGGGCTTGTCGAGGCCGAGGAAGCCGAGCTCGCCCATCCGCTCGAACACCCAGTCCGGGAAGGTCGTCTCCTCCCACTCGTCAGCGTGGGGCTGGAGCTCCTTGATCACGAAGCGGCGGATCGATTCCCGGAGCTGCTCGTGGTCGTCGGTGAAGATGAAGTGCTTGCGCTGGGAGGCGAAGTCAGGCTTGAGAACGTCGGCGGTGGAGGACATGAGCGCACCGTAACACGCCTTCGGGCTGGCGGATAGTAGGACGTGCTACTTCTTACTTCGAGGGTGAGCGGGGAGAACTATGTTGAATTAGGTGGTCTATGGGAAGGTGATTCACCAAAGTCCTGGAGTGGGGGCTGCGCAAGGTGGGTTCACGCCCGCGCGTTCCTATAGGTGGTCATCGCGATGCCACGCGGCAGGACCGCGCTCGCGCTGGGGCTGGCGGCGCTGTTGGCGGCCGGGTTCCTGGCCGTGTTTGTTGGCCCCGGAGGCCATAGCGGTGGCGTGTCGGCCGCGCCGGCCTCCGCCTCCGCGGGGGCGCCGGCCCTCGCCACCTACAGCGAACAGGCGCCGCACGTGGCCAGCATCCTCAACGCCTATGGCGTCGAAGGTGGAGTGCGCGGCGAGAGTGGCAACCCCGCCGACCCGCTGCCGCCGGTCTCGGCGGCCGCGTTCGCGGCCCCCGTCGCCGCCTACGAGCGGTTCTCGGTCCGGCAGCTGCAATCGATGCAGCCGGACATCGCGCAGCTCCAGGCCGCGCTGGCGGCGGGCAACCGCGGCGCGGCCGAGGCGGCCTGGCGGAGCGCCTATGCCGACTATCTGGAGCTCGGCGGCGTGTACCTGGAGGGCCCGGTGGCCTCGCTCAACCAGGCCATTGATGGCACGCCGGGCGGTCTGCCCGGTGGTGTCGCCTCGCGACGGTTCACCGGCCTGCACCGCCTTGAATACGGCCTCTGGACGGGTCAGGCGCTGGCGCCGCTGGTGCCGGTGGCTGAGCGCCTGTCCGCCAATGTCTCCCAGCTGGCCCGGCTCCTGCCCGGCACGACCATCTCGCCGCTCGACTATGCGACCCGAGCGCACGAGATTCTCGAGGATGCGGTCCGCGACCTCCTGAGCGGGACCGACGTTCCCTGGAGTGGCGAGGGCGTGCTTGGAACCAGCGCCGGCCTGACCGCCACCACGGAGATCGTCGGGACGCTGGCGCCGCTGCTGAAGAACCGGGAGGGAGTGCTCCCGGTCGTGAATACGGAGCTGGCCGGTCTGCGCAGCACGCTGTCCGGGCTGGCTGCGGCCCACGGCGGCCGGCTCCCCACCAACTCGGAGCTGAGCCAGGAGCAGTCAGAGCGCCTGGACGCCGCCACCGGGCAGGCGCTCGAGGCGCTGGCCCAGGTGCCGGGAGCGCTCGAGGCCGCGCCCGCCCAGGCCACCCCCCAGATCCCCGCCTCGGCGGCCCAGATCGACCCATGAAGCCGCTGAACCGCCGCGCCTTCCTTGCCCGCTCCACGATCGCCGTCGGAGGCGCTGCGGGCGTGACCGCCGGCCTGGCCAGTGCCGAGCGGGCCCGGGCGGCGCTCGTGCCGCTGACGGCAGAGGATGCATCGAACGACGCCGGCGCCGCCGCCTCGGCCACGGATCTGAGCACCTCGCGGCCGTTCGCCGGGGTCCATCAGGAGGGGGTCCTCACCCCCAAGCCGGCCCACGCCTCGTTGGTCGCGCTCGACTCCTTTGCCCCGGATCGCGCCACCCTCGCCCAGGCGCTCAAGGCGCTGAGCGGCCGCGCCCAGGAGCTCACCGCCGGCGGGCCCATCCCGCTGCTCGAGGTCGACGCGCCTCCAGCCGACTCTGGGATCCTCGGCCCCGTCAACGCACCGGATGCGCTCACGATCACGATCGGCTTCGGAGCCTCGCTGTTCGACGGGCGCTACGGGCTGGCCTCCCAGCGGCCGGCCGAGCTGATCCCGATGCCCTCGTTCCCGGTCGACCAGCTTGACCCCACGCTGACCCACGGCGACCTGCTGATCCAGATCTGCGCCCAGCACCGAGACACGGTGGTCCACGCCCTGCGGGAGCTCTTGCGCACCGTGCGCGGAACCCTCCAGCAGCGGTGGGCGATCGACGGCTTCGAGGGGGCGGGGCGGGGGCCGACGAAGCAGAGCAACCCGCGCAACCTGTTCGCGTTCCGCGACGGCACCGCCAACCCGCCGGCCGATGACGCCGCGCTCATGAACCAGCTGACCTGGGTCGGGGGCGGAGACCAGCGCTGGGCGGTCGGCGGCACCTACCAGGTCGTGCGGATCATCCGGATGCACGTCGAGTTCTGGGACCGGGTGGCGCTGCGTGAGCAGGAGAACATGATCGGCCGCTCGCGGGACACCGGGGCGCCGCTCGGGGGCACGAACGAGTTCGAGGATCCGCGCTTCGACCTGGATCCGAATGGCAAGCGGATTCCGCTGACCGCGCACATGCGCCTGGCCAACCCGCGGACGCCGGCCACGGCCAACCAGCGGATGATCCGGCGTGGCTTCAACTACCACCGGGGCTTTGACAAGGCCGGCCAACTCGACCAGGGACTGGTCTTCATCGCCTTCAATCAAGCTCCCAGTCGCCAGTTCGTGCCGGTCCAGACCCGGCTGAACCAGGAGCCGATGATCGACTACATCACCCCGATCGGGGGCGGCTACTTCTTCGTGCCACCCGGGGCCCAGAGCCAGGGCGACTGGGTGGGCAGCGGGCTCTTCCTCACGTAGCGGCGGGCCGCCTTTGTTTGCGCCCGGTTAAGGGATGAACAACCTCTTAGAAACCGGACGAAGATCCTGCGGATGGACACGGGTGGGGGTGAACCGGGGACGAGGGACGGATTACTCGAGCGCGAGGACGCGCGCGAGCGGCTGTGCGACCTGATCGCCGCCGCCGGCCGCGGTCGTGGCTCGGTCGCGGCCATCGTCGGCGGACCCGGCGAGGGTAAGACGGCGCTCCTGGGCGAGGCCGCCGAGCTCGGCGAAGAGATGGGTTTCCGGGTCGTGAGGGCCTATGGCAGCACGCTCGAGCGGCCGTTCGCCTTTGGGGTCGCCCGCCAGCTGCTCGTGCCCGTGGTCGGCGACCTGGCCGAGGAGCAGCGGCAGGCCGCCCTGAGCGGCCCCGCACGTCCGGCTGGCGCGGTCCTCGACCTGGGCGAGCGGGCCGAGGCGCTCGATGCCTTCAGCGCGCGCCACGGCCTCTACTGGCTGCTCGTCAACGTGGCCGGCGAGCGCCCAATGATGCTGGTGGTCGACGACGCCCACTGGGCCGATGCGCCCTCGCTGCACTGGCTGGCCTCACTGCATCGCCGCCTCGACGATCTCCCGGTGCTCGTGGTCGTGGCGACCCGGCCCCCGGCGTTCGATGGCACCGGCGACGCCCTGGCCGTGCTCCTCTCCGATTCCGGCCTCCCCCTGATCCAGGTGGCGCCGCTGTCGGCGCGCGCGGTGGGCGCACTGGCGCAGCGCGAGCTCGCCGACCCGGTCGATACGAGCTTCTCGGAGGCCTGCCACCGAGCCACCGGCGGGAACCCGCTGGCGGTGATCGAGCTCCTGCGTGAGCTCCGGCGCGACGGAGGTGCTCCAGCCTCACCCGACCGGCTCGGCGACCGAGCCCCGGCGACGATCGCCAGGCACGTCCGCGGCCGGCTCGATCAGCTGGGGCGGGAAGCGGTCGCGCTCTCGCAGGCGCTGGCCGTGCTCGGTGAGCGGGTGCCACTCCGCCTGGCCGCAGCGCTGGGTGGGGTTGAGATGGAGGACGCGGGACGGCTAGTAGATGAGCTCGTGGTGGCCGGGATCGTCGCCCCTGGGCATCCGCTCCGGTTCGAGCACCCGCTGATCCAGGCCGCGGTCCGTGACACGATCCCGGAGGGCCGGCGGGCCACGCTTCATGCTCGCGCGGCCCGGCTGCTGGCTGCCGAGGCGCGTGACCCGGAGGAGGTTGCGGCGCATCTGCTGGAGGCGCAACCAGCGGGCAGCGCGGACAACGTGGGCCTTCTGCGGGAAGCGTCAGCCGCGGCGCGGCGGCGCGGAGCCCCACAGAGCGCGCTCGCCTACCTGGAGCGCGCGCTGGCCGAGCCGCCCGCGCCCGAGGTCCGGCAGGCCCTGTTCGCCGAGCTCAGCCTGGCCGCGTGGACGGCGATGGACACCAACTCGCTGGACCGGGTCGAGGCTGCCCGTGAGCTGACGGCCGATCCCAGCGAACGAGTGCGCCTCGATCTGATGCTGGCCGAGATGTGCCACTACGCGGGCCGGCGTGAGCAGCTGTTTGCGGCTCTGGACCGCGCGCTCGGAGACGCTGAGCGAACGAGTCCAACGATGGTGCTGGCGCTCAGGGCGGCACGCACCGCTGCGCTCACCGGCCTCGACTCCGGATGGCCGGCCGCCGAGCAGCCGGCTCACGAGGCGCTGGTCTCCGAGGCCGGACCAGACACCCGGCTCGGCCGGGAGCTGCGGTTGAACATCGCCCTGGCCGGTGTAAGCCGGGGCACGGTCAACGCTCCGGAGACGGTGGCCGCCGTCGAGGATGCGCTCAGCGAAGAACTGCTGGAGAGCCAGGAAGTCGGCACCGTCACCGCCACGGCTCACGGGCTGTTCGCGCTCACCTGGTCGGGCCGGTTTGAGCGCGCCGCCGAGCTGGCTGAGCGGATGATGGCCGAGGCGACGGCCCACGGCCCGGTGGGCAAGTTCGGGCTCGCTCTCCACGTGCACGCGATGGCTCAGCTCGGGCGAGGCGCGCTCCCCTCCGCCGAGGCGAGTGGGCGCCTGTGTCTCGAGGTGGTGGAGCGAACCGCGACCGCCTTCGCCGAGCCCGTCGTCCGCAGCACGCTGGGCATGGTGCTGGTCGAACGAGGCCGCTTGGAGGAGGCCCACGACGTGATCACCGCGGTGGCGCCCGATCCGTCGCTGCCGGCCACCGGCTTCTACCTGCGCCCGGCGCTGGTCGCCCTGCACCGCGCCCGAGGCGAACGAGCGGCCGCGCTCGAGCAGCTGGCGGCGATCGGCGAGGAGTATCCGGCCGAGGGCTGGCGAAATCCGATCTTCTTGCCCTGGCGCTCCGAGCTGGCGGCGTTGATCGCGGGCGAGGACCCGGCTGAGGCTCGGGAGCTCGCCGAAGCGGAGCTGGCCGACGCGCGCCGGTGTCAGGTTCCACGCGCCATCGGGACCGCGCTGCGGGGCCGGGCCAGGGCCGAGGTCGGCGAGACGCGCGAGCGGACGCTCGTTGAAGCCGTCCGGACGCTCGAGCCCAGCGGGGCGCGGCTCGAGCTCGTCCGCGCCCTGATCGAGCTCGGGGCGCACCGGCGCCGCGACGGGCGGCGCGCCGCGGCCCGCGAGCCGCTGCGCCGCGCCCTCGAGCTTGCCCACCAGTGCGGGGCCGAGCCGCTGATCGCGCTCGCTGGGGACGAGCTCCGCGCCGCCGACGGCCGTCCCCGCCGTCCCTGGCTGAGCGGCCCGGCCTCGCTAACGCCAACCGAGCTGCGGGTGGCCCGGCTCGCCGCCAGCGGGGCCAGCAATCAGCAGATTGCCGAATCGCTGTTCGTGGCCGTGAAGACCGTGGAAATGCACCTGACCCACGCCTACCGCAAGCTCGGCGCCCGCGCCCGGGGGGAGCTGCCGAGCCTCCTGGCGGGAGAGGGCGAGGCGGCCTAGCCGGATCCCGAAGCTCAGCGGCCCAGCGAAATCAGCGAGTGCCCGATCCTTCCGAGCAGGCGGGTCTCGCTGATCGAGCGGATGTTCGCGCCGATCCAGGGGAGGCGGGTGACGGGACTGAAGTGGTCGAAGTTGGAGTCCTGAAGCACGACGCGGATGGAGCTGCTCGGATCGACGTCCGAAATGGTGATCATGTACTCCTTGGCCTGCTTGCCGGCTCCGATGCCGACCAGCTTGCCCACGGGCTGCAGGCGAGAGCCGCTGAAGGTCTCCTCCATCCGGATGCCGTCCCCGGTGGCCAGCGCGAGCTCGACCCCATTGGCGATGGGCGCGTCGCCGGGCTTGAAGTAAACCTGCACCGTTGACCCCTCACGCACGAGCTTGACGACCCGGGGCGTGGTCGGCGCCGCCGCGGCGGGCGGATTGAACCGGGTGAGCGTGATGATCTTGCTCGGCATCCCGGCGGTGTTGGCCAAGAAGGCCTGGACCGTCTGGCTACCGCCATTGGCCATCGGCTCGAACACCACCGGCAGCCCGCCGGAGGGCGTGTGGTCGATGCCGCTGGCGAGGACCTGGCTGCCGCCCGATCCCTGGTCGATCAATGTCACCGTGCCCTTGAAGGCTGTGGGGACATGAAGCAGGACAGCTCGCAGCCGCGGAACGTTGATCGACGGTACGTCGAAATCGGCGGCTCCCGGGTGGCGGTCGAGGCGGGTGATGGCCTTGGGCGTGGTGGGCGTGATCTCGGCCGAGGGCGCCAGCAAAAGCTTGCGGTCGGAGATGAGCCCGCTCGAGTACCTGTGTCCGTCGATTCGCAGGTCGAACCCGCCTGGCGTCGAGATGGTCGTCACGTCGTGGACGGTGTCGCCCAGCTCCGAGGCGGTGAGGTTGGGCTCCTGCTGGGCGACCGACACATCCACGACGGCGGGTGAGCCGTTCTCGACGGTCAGCTTCCACGGGCCGGGGCCGGGATCGCCCACGAACAGCGTGGTCGTCGTGACCTTCGTGCAGCCGGTCTGGTTCAGGAGCGTCGAGGATTGGCCTCCGGGACAGCTGCCCAGCGCGTCGTCGTTGACAGGAACCGGGTTCTGGTCGACCAGGGCCGTCCCTTCGGTCGTCTGGCCCGGATCGGTCCCGCCGCTCGGCTGCGCGTCAGCGTTGAATCCCCAGTAGCCCGCCGTGGGCGGCGTGGTGATCGTGCGCGGGTCGCCGGACGGCCCGGTGAGCGTGACCAGCGGCGTCTGCCCTGTGGCCTCCTGACTGACCTCGGAGTGGACCTGGATCGCGACGGTCTCGTTGGTGCACCCGAACGCCCGCAGGGGGGTTACACCCGTAATCTGATTCGAGGCAATGGACCCGTTGGGCGGGCACATCCCCGGCTGGTGCAGCGACAAAGTGGTGGACTGCCCCGCCGTCAGCGGGGCGGGTGGGCCGGTGGCCAGCCTGGGCGCTCGACCACCGGGGGGGTCGGCGGCGCTGAAGCCCTCGCCCTGAAGCTCCTGGGGGACGTAGGGCTCGAGATCACACCCGGTGAATACGTGCACGCCGCTGTTGGGCCCCTTCCACATCACGGCGACGCCGCCGCTGAAATCGACCACCAGGAGATCGATCGACCCGCACGCCGCCAGCCCGTAGTTGGACACGAGGCCCTTGACGTCGAGGCAGATGAACAGGCAGGCGCTGCCGTCGCCCTCGAGCGCGAAGGCGAAGGACGGGCTGAACGCCATCGCTCCGGTGACGCTCACGTTGACCGAGGCCGGGCCGAAGTCCTTGCTGATCGCGACGTGCATTTGCACGCCCTGCGGGTCGAAGTCGACCGAGAAGTCGCCGAACTGGATGCCGACGATCGAGACCGTGCCCTCGAAGTCCACCGAGGGTGTGGTGGCACTCTTATGGCCGTCGAACACCACGCCGGCCTCGACGTCGAGCAGGTCAACGATCGAGGCCGTGATCGCGCCCGCGACGACCGTCGGGTCGGTCTGGATGTCGAACTTCAGATCGTTGATGAACAACGGGCCGATCGGCACGTTGCCGGAGATCTCGCCCCCGGCATCGATCAGGTGTCCGTGGCCGATCTCGAACCCGACCTCGACGCCGTTGAGGGGCAGCGGGCCCGGAACGTCGACCTTCACGTTTCCGATGAAGTCGCCGGTCGAGGCGATGTAGCAGAACTGCGCGCCCGCGGGCATGGAAATGGGACCCATGTCGGTCCCCTGGGGGATGGACAGTCCACTGCGTCCGTTCGTCGAGGGCGGGCAGCTGGGGATCGGCGGGAACCCAAACAGATCCGCGGTGTGGGCTCTGACGGTGGGGAAGCTGCCGGCGATCACCGGCTTGGGATGGTGGAGCCGGGCCACGTTTCCGTACGTGCTCGTGGCCAAATCGCTGACGGCGGGAACATCACTGCCGTAGAGGACCACCTGCGAGGTCTCCTGCGGGGTGTTGCCACCGTTATTGAATCCGCTCGGGAGCTCGTCCCAGAAGGCGACCCGCGCCTTCCCCCCTTTCTGCGTGAAAGCGACACAGGGCTTGGTAGCCATTGGGAAGCCGTTGTACTTGGCGCCCCTCACGAGCCGCCACTGCTCCGAGTCGGGATAGAGCGAGCAGTCGCTGACGAAGGTCCCCTGACCCGGTGTGCTGCCGACCGCGGGCAGGCTCCCGCCCGCGGCCAGAGGCATGAAGTACTGGAAGAACTGCTTGGTCGTGAAGTCCGGTACCTGCGCGAGGCCTGGGGCGTTCCCGGCACCGGTTCCGAGAGCCAGGTACAGCGTGCCGTGTTTGTGGGCGGGGCATGGGTTGCCTGACTGCGTCAGCTGCCTCTGGCTGATCACACACCGCGTCACGTAGAACTGATCGCTGTCGGTATCGATCACGATCGCGTCGCCGCGCTCGGGGGCGAGGGGCACGCCGCTGACGTCGATCGGAGCGGTGCTGGCGTACACGTGGTCGTGGTACTTGCCGGCCGAGTTCTTGGTCGCGGTGACGGTCACGCAGTTGCCCGAGAAGGCAAGCGCCGTCTCGTGGACCTTGTGCGAGCCTGACGATGGCAGCGGCACGGCGATCGACTCCGAGCTCACGGTCTCGCAAGTCCCCGGCCCGACCGCATTCACGGCCAGGAAGCCGTCGATCCGCGTGATGGCGCCGAGCCCGGCCGTCGTGTAGGCGGCCATCGAAGTCGAGTAGGTGCCGGCCGCGGGGAAGGTGAAGTCCAGGCCGGCGGGGTTGGTCGTGACCAGGGTCGGGTTGGCCACCGAAGGCGCCGGGTCGAGCCTGCTTGGCTGCATCGCCTGGTGCACGTTGGCGTAGCTGTCGCTTGGGTCCTGCTGGGGCGCCGGCACCACCACGAGGTGGCTGCGCAGCTCGGCGTCGCCGGACGCGGCGTGGGTGTGCAGCGTGACGTTCGGGCCACTCTTGGGCACCGCGCCGGGCGGCGCCGATGCGGTGTCGGAGTTGACCGTGCGGTCGACGTAGCCCTGACAGTTGTGCGGCCCGAAGGCACCGGCCAGCAGGTCGCTGAACGGCGGCACGTAGGTCCCGGTGCTCTGCGGGCCGGAGCCCCCGCCGCCCGCGATGTGGTCTGCAAGCGCGTGGGCGCCGGGGCCGTTCTGGGGCGAGTGCGTGGACTTGATCGTTCCCGACGAGCTGCTGGTGTTGTTGGTCCCGGTCTGCGTGGTCGTGCTCGAGGGCGGTTTGGGGTTTGGTCCGTATTCCCAAGAGCCCACGTACGAGGGGACCAGGCAGTCAGACACCGGGCTCGTGCCGGTCGGGCTCTCGTCCGGATTCAGGCTGACGTTGGCGCTGTTGGGCTGGCCGACGGCGAGCGCGTAGTAGTCGATCGGGTCATCGCCGCCGTTTGAGGCCGTGAGCCTGTAGCGCAGGGTGTCACCGGTGTTGATCGTGAACGGCGCGACGCCATTACTCACGGGCGTGGTCACGCACGGCGTGTGGCGGCCTGCGCTCAGGTCCTGGACGCAGACGCTGAAGCTCGGGTTGTGGGCGGGCGTCAGCGGGATCGACTCCGTCGTCTCCTCCGAGGGTGTCCCCTCGGCGTTGTAGGCGACCATCGTGATCGTGCGGGGGATGGTCTTGTGCTGGAGGGTGGACCAGGTCGCTCCCGTGGCCGGCCCGAACTGATGGTCCAGCGGCGTGGACGCGCCGACCATCGTCGCGTAGTTGTAGAGGAAGTTCCACTGGTCCTCGAGCTGCTGGCGACTGTTGATGCCGTAATGCGAGAGGTCGTAGGGACCGAAGATCCAGGCGTGGTTGCCGGCCTCCATCGGCGCCGTCGCCCCGCTCGAGCCGAGGAAGATCTCGTCGTTGCAATCGCCGGGGGTTGAGAAGCCCGGGTTGTAGGGCGCGCCAGGCAGGCACTCGGCGTACGGGATCCCCTGCTCGCCCTTGTAGCCGTCGGCCTGGTCGAGGTTGATGGTGGTCAGGGGCGGATAGCCGATCGTCAATGGTGGCTGCTCCACCCCCGAAGACGTCTGCACCGCCTCCTCCTGGGGGAGGGTGGGGATTGACGGCGTCGAGGCGAAGCCGTTGCTGCCGGACCCGATCTGGGCCAGGGCAGCGTTCCAGAAGTTGATCGCGAAGGCCTCGAAACCGCCGCTGGCCGAGTAGGTGGTGCAGGCGGGGTGGGGCTTGCGGATCACCTCGAGGCAGTGAATGTGATCGAGGAAGTTGGTCTGGCTCCCGTCGGTGGTCAGCAGCCCGGTGCCGAGATCCTCCACCCCGGGGACGGGGGTCAGCGCGCTGGGGGGTGGGTTCAGCGCGTCGCCGGAGTAGTGGCCGCAGGTTCCATCGGGCAGGCAGGTGAGATCGGGGGCGCGGCCCGCGGTGTGATAGCAGCGGCCGCTGTTGCAGGTGTAGGTGCCGCTGACGTCGTTGCCGTCCAGCCAGAAATCCTCGCGGACGATCCGGTCCTGGGCGGTCGCGGCCGTCTGGGGCAGGGAGGCCTGCGGCACGATCGTGACCGGGTTGGTGACCGCCGTGGAGTTTCCGGTGCCGTTCAGCTGCTCGGCGCGCAGGACCGTGAAGGCTGCTGTGGGCGCGGTGTTCTGGACGACGACGACGTTCTGGGAGGAGGACGCCCCCGAGCCCTGCACGGTGACGGTGACCGTGAAGGCACCGGCGCCCGCATAGGTGTGGGTAACGGCCGGGCCGCTGGTCCCGGAGCCGTCGCCGAAGCTCCAGCTGTAGGTCACGCCCGCGACGGGCTGGTTCACCGCGAAGCTGACCTGCTCCCCCGTCAGCAAGGGGTCGGTGTCGGGCGTGATCGTGAACGACACCGTCCCCGGCAGCCCGGCGACCTGGACGCCGGCACTGGTCGCCGAACTCGACCCGTAGTCGTTGCTGGCCGTCACCGTGCAGGTCAGCGTCTGCCCGGCGTCGGGGCCGGTCACCGTGTAGGTGCTGCTGGTGGCTCCGCTGATCGGCTGCCCGTCGCGGTTCCACTGGTAGGCGAAGCCGGTGGGATTGTTCTCCCAGGCTCCGGTGGAGCAGGAGAGGGTCTGGCCCACCGTCGGCGTTCCCGGGGGCGAGATGACGGGCGGGGAGGTGTTCTGGGGCGGCGGCGGGGAGAACACGTAGGCGGCTCCCTCGTCGGTGTTTCCGTTCACGGTGTGATCAGGCGCGCCGACGGTGGCGACGGATCCCGAGACCGAGACGGAGGAGCCAAAGGCGTCGCCCGAGGCACCGTCCGCCGGCGTCAGCTCCTGCGATTCGGTGCTGTTCGACCAGCCGCCATTCGGCATGTCGTAGGTGTAGGCGGCGCCCTCGCTGGCATTGCTCCCGTCGGCGTGGCCGGGGGCGCCGGCGAGGATCGTGTCGCCGTCGATCGCCACCGAGCTACCCAGGGTGTCGTTGGCGGCGCCGTCCGAAGCTGTGAGCTCGGCCGACTCGTTCACCGTGCCCGACCACCCTCCGGCGGGCATCGTGAACACGAAGGCCGCCCCCTGATCGGTGTTGCCGTTCGGGCTTGCGTCGGGCGCCCCAGCGACGATCGTGTTCCCGTCGATGGCCACCGAGGTGCCCATGGCGTCAGCCCCGGTGGAGGTGGCCTCGACGAGCTCGGCGTTTGGAGTGGCGGTGCTCGTCCATCCACCCTGGGGCATCGTGTAGACGTCGACCTCCCCCGGCGGGGGCGGGGCACGGGTCTCAGGCGGCGTGGGCGGCGCCGCCAGCGGGGCTCCGCCGGCCACGGTGTCGCCGGAGACGCCCACCGAGGTCCCAAGCCCGTTGCCGCCGCTCAGCGAGGCGGTTTCGCTGGCGTCAGTCCACCCGCTCTGAGGCTCTGTGAACACGTAAAGCCTGCCGACTGAGCCGTCGCTGATGTCGGGAGAGCCGACGACGATCGTCCCGCTCGTGCTGTCGATCGCGACCGAGCTTCCGAAGTTGGCTCCCTTGGCCGGCGTGGACGGATAGAGCGTGGCGGTCTGGTTCTCACTCGACCATCCCCCCTGGGGCATGGTGAACACGTACGCGGCCCCGGATCCCGTGTGGTTGACGACGCTGCCCGGGGCTCCCACGACGATCGTGTTCCCGGAGATGGCGACCGACGCGCCGAACTCGCTAGGACTGGCGGAGCCGTTGGCGACGGGTGTCAGCACCGCGGTCTGGGTGGCGCCGCTCCAGCCAGAGCTGGGTCGGGTGAAGACGTAGGCGGCAGCGGTGTCGTCTCCCCCCACGACAGCGGTGTCACCGTCGATCGCCACCGCCGAGCCAAAGCCGTCGTTGGCCGCCCCCGAGTTCTCGGTCAGCTCCGCCACCTGAACCAGCGGGTCGATCCGGATCGGGTAGCCGGCGTTCCGCGCGTCGACATGCAGCAGGGCCACGCCGTGCCCGAGCGTCATCCACGCCCTTAGCGCCCGGCCGTGCGCGTCGCTCGCCTGAAGGTCGGTGTAGCGCAGCGCTCCGCCACGGCCGCTCAGTAGGAGGCCGTCGCGCGCGGCTCGTGCGCGCAGGTTCCCGGTCAGGCGAACTGCCAGCGTCAGCGGGCGAGTCTTGCTTTCAGTCGGGGGCGCCTGCACCGTGAAGCCCTGGTCCAGGCCGAGCGGACCGTTCGCGTACCACTCATCGACGTCTGCGTGGGCGTAGACGACCTTGCCACCGCGCACACGCGGCCTTGTCGCCGGCAGCCGCGTGAGCTTGGTTCCGCCGCCAATGGCTTGGAGACCCAGGCCGAGACTCGTCGCCCCCAGGCTGACCGACACGCCGCGGCGGCCAAAGGACGCGCTGAAGCGCTGGTGCGGGTTCTCCGCGGTCAAGCCGGCGGCCGACGCGTGGATCCGGTAGGCGGGCTGATCGCGCCCCAGTGCGTCCGATACCGGCGCCTGGGCGGCGGCAGGAAGCGCGAGCAGCCCGTGCTGGATTAGCGGTTGCGCCGGGGGTTGCGGGCGGGAAGATCCGGAAACCGACAGCTCCTGGGAAACGCCCCAGGCCGCCCCCACGGCCACCGCGGCGGCCAGGATCAACAGCCCCAGCCGACGGCCCGTCCGCCGGGCGGCGACCGCGCCGAGCCCCCGGGCGACGGCATGAGCGGCAGCACTCACCGGGAAGCTCCCAGCCCCCGACTGACCGCCCAGCCCCCGATCTCGTGTGCTCGCCCCAAACCTTCCCTAAGTCTTGACCTCCTGCTGGGTGCACCGCAACGGGGTTCGACCCTGTAATTAGTGCTGCCTCACGTAGGCTTCGCAGGCCGTGGCCTACGAAACCCTCCTCTACGACGTCTCCGACAAGGGCGTCGCCACCATCGCCCTGAACCAGCCGGACACCCGTAATGCGCTGTCAGACGAGCTGCTCGGCGAGCTGATCGCCGCGCTCGAGGCCGCCCGCGACGATGACGCGGTTCGCTGCGTGGTGCTGACGAGCACGCACGAGAAGGTCTTCAGTGCCGGCGCCAACCTGGCCGGCTTCGCCGCCGACGTGCCGCTCGTGCACAAGCACTTCGCCACCGAGCGCTTTCCCCGGCTCTTCCGGCTCATCGGCGAGCTCGGCAAGCCGACCCTGTGCGCGGCCAACGGCCATGTCCTGGCCGGGGCGCTGGGGATCGCGCTGGCCTGCGACCTGATCATCGCCAAGGAGGGGGCGCGCTTCGGGACTCCGGAGATCAATGTCGGGCTGTTCCCGTTCATGATCATGGCGCTGATCTACCGCAACGTCCCGCGCAAGAAGACGAACGAGCTGCTGCTGCTCGGCGAGCAGATCGACGCTCACGAGGCGGAGCGGATCGGGATCGTCAACCGGGTGGTGGAGCCGGATGGGTTCGAGGAGACCGTGCGCGAGTGGGCCGAACGGCTGGCCGCCAAGTCGCCCGTGATGATGCGACTGGGCAAGGACGCGATGTTCCGCCAGCTCGACATGGCCTTCCTCGAGGCGCTCGACTTCCTGCGCTCGCAGCTCACGCTCGCCTTCTCGACCGAGGACATCCAGGAGGGCGTGAAGGCGTTCTTCGAGAAGCGCGACCCCGAGTGGAAAGGACGCTGAGATGGTCAACGAGGCGCCGATGGAGAAGACCGAGTACGGGCTGCTGGCGGCGGCCGAGGGGTGGTTCGTGGTCAACGTTCGCGACGCCGCCTGGGTCACCAACGAGCGGCTCGGCGAGGCATGCATCTTCGAAGGCGACGCGGCCGAGTTCGGCCAGATCGGCTACACGCTCCAGGTGCTCCGGTCCGGACAGCCCAGCGGTCTCTACCACCGCGAGAAAGACCAGGAGGATTTCCTGGTTCTAATGGGCGAGTGTCTGCTGCTCGTCGAGGGCGAGGAGCGCCGCCTGAAGGCGTGGGATTTCGTCCACTGTCCGCCCGGCACCGAGCACATCTTCGTCGGCGCTGGCGACGGCCCGTGCCTGATCTTCATGGCCGGGGCGCGTGAGCACCGCGGCGACCACATCTACACGCGCTCGGAGGTGGCGATTCGCCACGGCGCCGGCCTGGAGAAGGACACGCTGCCCTCCGAGGATCCCTACGGGGCGTTTCCCGACTGGCGCCCCGGGCCGCCGGCGAGCTTCGAAGGCCTCCCCTTCGCCTGACGAGGGCAGGGGTCGGTGGCCGCGACGGTAACTGCAAACCGCACACGGCCACTCATCCGACCCCCAGCCCTATGCCGGAAATCAAGCTGCAACCTGGCGGAAGTGGAAGCAGGATCCCGCCAGGTTGGAAGGTAACTACCCATGGAAAAATAAGCCAAATCCAGGTGCATTAGGGAGCGGAGCCGAGAAACCCGTGGGCCTGGCTTGACGCGACCCACGCCGGCTGGCAGAGTAGGAAGTAGGACGTTTTACTTCCCGCACGGGGTCATCGGCCCGAGCGGGGCCTGATGCCCATGGCCACCGACGCTCCCTCCACCAGCCTGCTCCGTCCCCTCGCGGAGGATCTCAAAGCCAGGCGAGAGAAGATCCGGCAGGGCGGGGGTCCGGAGAAGATCGCCGCCCAGCACGAGCGGGACAAGCTGACCGCGCGCGAGCGGCTCGACCTCCTGATCGACTCCGGCACCTTTGTCGAGCTGGGGATCCACGGCCGACCCCACTTCTCCCAGCGCGCGATGGAAGGCCGGGAGGCGCCCGCCGACGGTGTCATCACCGGCTACGGCAAGGTCGACGGGCGCCTCATCGCCGTCGCGGCCTACGACTTCACCGTGATGGCGGGCTCGATGGGGATGACGGGTGAGCTCAAGGTCTCACGCCTGCGGGAGCTGGCGCTCTCCAAGCGCATCCCGATGGTCTGGCTCCTCGACTCCGCCGGCGCCCGGATCCAGGAGGCGGTGGGGTCGCTGTTCGCCGGCAGCGGCGCTCTGTTCCGGGAGGAGGTCGTGATGAGCGGCGTCGTCCCGCAGGTGGCGGCACTCATGGGACCGTGCGCCGCCGGCACCGCCTACATCCCCGGGCTGGCCGACTTCGTCCCCATGGTCAAGGGGCGCGGGTCGATGGCGCTGGCCGGCCCGCACCTGGTGCGGGCCGCGATCGGCGAGGACGTGACCCAGGAGGAGCTCGGCGGCTCCCGCATCCACGCGCGCAAGTCCGGCGTGGGCGACCTCGAGGTGGCCGACGACCCCGAGTGCATCGAGGCGATCAAGCAGTACCTGAGCTTCTTCGGATCCAGCAACGAGGACGCCCCGCCCGTCAGGCCGACCGAGGACCCGATCGAGCGCGCCGACGAGGATCTGCTCGACGTCCTGCCCGAGTCCAACCGCAAGCCCTACGACATGTACGAGGTGATCCGGCGAATCGTCGACGACGGCGTCTACTTCGACATCAAGCCTCAGTTCGCCAAGACGCTCATCACCTGCCTGGCCCGCTTCGGCGGCCGGCCGGCGGGGATCGTGGCCAACCAGCCCAAGCACCTGGGCGGGATCCTTGACAACGACTCCTCGGACAAGGCGGCGCGCTTCATCAACCTTTGCAACGCCTTCAACATCCCGCTCGTCTACCTGATGGACGTGCCCGGGTTCATGGTCGGGACCAAGGTCGAGGCCGAGGGGATCATCCGCCACGGGGCCAAGTTCCTCTACGCCACCGCCAACGCCACCGTGCCCAAGATCACGGTCGTCCTGCGCAAGGCCTACGGCGCCGGCTACTACGTGATGTGCGGGCGCGCCTACGAGCCCGACCTGATCGTCGCCTGGCCAAGCGCCGAGATCAGCGTCATGGGCGCCGAGGGGGCGGTCGAGATCATCTTCCGCAAGCAGGTCCAGGAGGCCGAGGACCCGGTGGCCAAGCGCCAGGAGCTGATCGAGAACTTTCGCAAGATCATCGACGTCTACGTCGCAGCCGGCAACGACATGATCGACGACGTGATCGACCCCCGGGAGACGCGGGCCACGATCTGCCGCGCCCTCGAGGTGTCGGCGCGCAAGCACGTGCAGCGGCCGTGGAAGCGCAACGGGGTCGTGCCCGTATGAGCCTCGACGATCCCGTCGTCATCACGTGCGCGATCAGCGGCGCGATCGCCAATCGTGAGCAGTGCCCGGCCATCCCCTACACGCCCGAGGAGTACGCGGCTGAGGCGCGGCGGATCGTCGACGAGGGCGGCGTCCACATCCACATCCACGCGCGCACGCGCGAGGGCGATCCGAGCTACGAGGTGGAGGACTTCATCGCCATCAAGGAGGCCATCCAGGCCGAGGTCGGCGACCGCGCGATCATCAATTTCTCCACCGGCACGGTCGGGGTCCCAGTGGAGAAGCGGATCGCCTACCTGGAGGCGGGGTGCCCCGAAGTGGCGGCGCTCAACATGGGCTCGATGAACTACGCCAAGTACTCGGCCAAGCGCCGGGACTTCGTGTTCAAGTTCGTCTTCGCCAACCCGTTCGATGAGATCATCGAGCTGCTTCAGGCGATGCGGCGCCTGAACATCAAGCCCGAGCACGAGTGCTTCGACCTCGGGCACGTGGGCTCGCTGACTCCGCTCGTCGACATGGGGCTGCTCGACGCCCCGCTGCACGCCGACTTCGTGATGGGGGTGGTGGGGGGCGTTCCGGCCAGCGCCCTGAACCTCGCCGCGATGGCGCGGAACCTGCCGGCCGGACGACACCACTGGGGCGTGATCGGGATCGGGCGTGACCAGTGGATGCTCGTCGCCGCCGCGCTCACCCTGGGCGGCTCGATCCGGGTCGGGCTCGAGGACAACTTCTATCTTCCGGGCGGGGAGATGGCGCGCTCCAACGGCGAGCTCATCGCCCAGGCCCGGAGGATGACCGAGGAGGTGGGACGGCGACCGTCGACGGTGCAGGAGGCGCGGGAGCTCCTCGGGGTGAGAGCGCGTGAGCCTGCCGCTTGAGGGCCTCCGCGTCCTTGACCTGACCCGGCTCTTGCCCGGCGGCTACGCGTCGCTGCTGTTGGCCGACTTCGGGGCCGACGTGGTCAAGGTCGAGGACACCGGGATGGGCGACTACATCCGCTGGTCGCCGCCCTACTACGAGGGCGCCGAGGCGACCGCGCGCGGGGCGCTCTTCTTGGCCCTGAACCGGGGCAAGCGGTCGATCCGGATCGACCTCAAGCACGACCGGGGCAAGGAGGCGCTCCGGCGCCTGGTCCGTGAGGCCGACGTCCTGCTGGAATCCTTCCGCCCCGGCGTGCTCGACCGCCTCGGCGTGGGTTACGAGCGCCTGCGTGAGGAGAATCCCGGACTCGTCTACTGCGCCATCACCGGCTACGGCCAGGACGGGCCGCTCAAGAACCGCAGCGGCCACGACATGAACTACCTGGGCCTGAACGGGTTGCTCGGGCTGACCGGCGAGCCCGACGGACCGCCCGTCCAGTCGGCGGGCCAGATCGCCGACATCGGCGGTGGCGGCCTGATGGCGGTCCTCGGCGTCCTCGTCGCCCTGCGCGAGCGCGAGCGCTCGGGCGAGGGGCAGCTCGTCGACTGCTCGATGTTCGACGGCGCGCTGTCGTGGCTCGCGCTGGTGGCGGCGGACATGCTGGCCGGAGGCCCGACCCCCCGTCGCGGCAAGCTCCCCCTGGCCGGCGGCATCATCTGCTACCGGCCCTACCGGTGTGCCGACGGCCACGTGACCCTGGGCGCGCTCGAGCCGAAGTTCTGGGCCGAGTTCTGCCGCGGCGTCGGCCGCGAGGACCTCGTGGAGCACGCCTTCGAGGCGCCCGGCTCGGAGGCCCACGCCGCGGTGAGCGAGATCTTCGCCGCGCGCACGCGGGAGGAGTGGCGCGCGTTTGCCTCTGAGCACGACTGCTGCCTCGAGCCGGTGCTCGGCCTAGACGAGGCGCTCGACTCCGAGCTCGTCGCGCACCGCGAGATGGTGGTCGAGCTCGACCAGCCGGGAGCCGAGCGGCCGGTCCGCCTCCTGGGCGCGCCGGTCAAGCTGAGCCGCACCCCGGCCCAGCCCACGCGGGCGCCGGGGCCAGCCCTGGGTGAGAACACCGACGAGATCCTCGCCGCCGCCGGCTACAGCGCCGAGGAGATCGCCGCGCTGCACGAGGCCGGAGCGGTGGCGGGAGCTGCGAGCCAGGTCCAGGGCTCGTTCATGAGCCCATGACGACGACCACGAACGGGATGCTCAAGATGTCCGAGCTCGCCGAGCGCTCGGGCGTGAGCGCGGCGACGATCAAGCACTACCTGCGCGAGGGGCTGCTCGGCTCCGAGGATGAGGTCGTGCGCACGAGCCGCAACATGGCCTACTACCCGCCGGCATTCGTGGACCGCGTCCGGCTGATCAAGCGCCTCCAGGAGGAGCGCTTCATGCCGCTCCGGGTGATCCGTGAGCTGATCGGCTCAGACCCGGAGCGGGCCTCGCGCCTGATCGAGCTCGAGGACCGGATCATCGAGCGGGCGATCGCGGAGCGGGAAACCGGGCGGGTGAGCGGGGCCAAGGTGCGGGAGACCTACGACGTCCCGGCCAACGTGCTTAAGCGCCTCGAGGAGCTCGGCGTGCTCACCCCGACGGCTCGCGGCTACGACGCCGATGACGTGCAGATCATCGAGGCCATCTCACGCTTTCGGGCCGGCGGCTACGAGCAGTCGATCGGCTTCACCGTGTACGACACGCTGCGCTACCGCCAGGCGCTCGAGCCGCTGGTCGAGGAGGAGGTGCGGGTCCTACTCGACCGCCTGGCCGGCAAGGTCGAGGTCGACCGGGCGGCCGAGATCATCTCCTCCGGCGCCGAGCCGCTGCGCGAGCTGATCGGGGCGATGCACTCAAAGCTGCTGCTGGCCGAGTTGCGCCGGCAGCGGGGGCCTGGTTAGCAGGGAATTACGAGGACCGGCGCGTGTTGCCACGGCCGGCGCCTGGTGCTATCACGGCTCAGAAGAGGCGTTCTCGGAAGGAAGAAGTCGCAATGAGCAGCAAGCGTGGCAGTCAGGATGTCCTGGCGACGATGGCGAGTGCGGTCGAGCTCACCGAGCAGGCGCTGGGTCAGGTGGCACGAATCGCGATCGAGCAGATCCACGACGGCGTGGAGACCGGGACTCATGTCGAAGCCGCGGAGCGCGATATGCGCAGCGCGCTTCGGCAACTCGTCCTCGCCGAGCGCGAACTGCACTCCCGGTCGACGCCCCGCAGAGCGCCGGCTGACTCACCACCAGGCGTCGTGGGCCTCGGTCACGCCGTAGCCCTCGGCGAGCGCGATTCCGGCAACGTCTCCTGAGAAGGTCCCGAAGGGCTGGCGGTAGGCGCTGCGGATGATCAGCAGGTTGTCCCGGCGGGAGCGCTCGGCCTGAGGGTCGAAGCGCAAGCCGTCGCCGGCGGTCCGCGGTACCTCGCGGGGCTCGCCGTCGACCCACACGGTGCGCTCGCTGTTCACGGGCGCATCGTGCACGCCCTCGACGAGGTTCCAGGCCAGCTCACGCCCGTCCACGCCGATCCCGACGCCGGCGCACCAGCGCCAGCTCGTGTGCCGCTCGTGGTAGCCAGCGCTGTCGTCGATCACGCCCCGGGCGTGGAGCTCCCGGGTCACGCCGCCGAGGCACACCGTGCCGGTGAGGAGCACCCCGCCCTGCTTGCGCGTCCAGGCGTAGCTCGCGCCGGAGCGGCCGACCGTCTCGACGCCCGGCGTCTCGTTAAAGCTCAGCGCGATCCGGGCGTCCGGCGCGTTCACCTCGGCGCGGCCCGGGGTCAGGCGCAACTGGCGAGACCCGATCAGCGTCCGCTCGTGGAGCCGCTCGCGATCCCAGACGGCCCAAAAGGACTGGTGCAGCGGCCCGACCCGCACGCGGCCGATGCACAGCATCAGCTCGGGGCTGTAGGCACCGATATACCGCCACGCCTTCAGCGGGCGCAGGCGATCGTGCGACGGCATCGGTTGCGGCGGGAGCGGGAGCGAAGCTAGAGTGGCGGGGCGAGGCTGGCCGAACGCGCCGCGGTAGGGAAGCTGCGCAAGTCCCGGAGGGTGCGCAAGTTCCGCCACGGCGCGACTGTATCCTGGTTGACTGACGCGTCAATCAACGGTGAGGGAGAGACTCGGCCCAGATGCGCGCCGCCGCCGTTCAGCTCAATTCGACCGAGGACGTCGAGGCCAACCTGGCCAAGGCGGATCGCCTCGTCCGCCAGGCCGCCCAGCTCGGGGCCGAGCTGGTCGTCCTGCCCGAGAAGTGGACGGTGCTCGGCACCTCCGAACAGATGGACGCGGCGGCCGAACCGCTCGACGGCCGCTCCATCACCTGGGCTCGGGACACCGCCGCCGAGCTCGGCATCGATCTTCTCGCCGGCTCGATCCTGGAGGAGGTCCCCGGTCAGGCCAAGCACGCCAACACGAGCGTGCATGTCGGTCCCGACGGTGAGATCAAGGCGGTCTACCGCAAGCTCCACATGTTCGACGTCGAGGTCGACGGTGTCACCTACGCAGAATCGAGCACCGAGGAGGCGGGGGACGAGGTCCTGGTCACGAGCCTGGGCGACGGGACGCGCCTGGGCATGAGCATCTGTTACGACATCCGCTTCCCCGAGCTCTACCGCGCGCTCGTGGCTCAGGAGGCCGAGGTGCTGGCGATTCCGGCCGCCTTCACGCTGGCCACGACGCGGGACCATTGGGAGGTGCTGGTCCGGGCGCGGGCGATCGAGAACCAGTGCTTCGTCGTGGCTCCGAATCAGTTCGGGACCCACCCGGGCGGCAACCGCTCAGGCGGGCGGTCGCTGATCGTCGATCCGTGGGGGCTGGTCCTGGCCTGCGCGCCGGACCTCGAGACAGTGATCGTCGCCGAGCTGGATTTTCAGAACCTGCGCGACATCCGGCGCCGGCTTCCGGCTCTGACCCACCGCCGGCCCGAGATCTACCGGCCGCATCAGCCCGCCTGATGGCTGCGCCGGCGGCGATCGACAAGCGGCGGCTGATCCTCGACGCGGCCGTGCGGGTCTTCGCCCGCCAGGGCTTTCACACCTGCCGGGTGGCCGATATCGCCGATGAGGCGGGGGTCGCCTACGGCCTCGTCTACCACTACTTCTCCTCCAAGGAGGAGATCCTCGACACCCTGTTCGAGGAGCGCTGGGGGCTGATGCTCGACGCCATCGCCGACCTCGAGGCCCAACCCCTGACCCCGCGCGAGAAGCTTGGTGCCATCGCCGCCTTCATCGTCGACTCCTACCGCTACGACCCCGACCTGATGAAGGTGATCATCGTCGAGGTCACGCGCGCCGCCAACACATTCGGGCGGACCCATCTGGACGCCATCCGCAAGGCCTACCGGCAGGTGGCGGCGATCGTCGAGCGCGGCCAGGAGGAGGGCATCTTCCGCCGGGAGATCGATTCCGCGTTTGCCGCTCTGGCCTTCTACGGGCTGATCGAACAGGTCCTGACGAGCTGGATCTTCGATTCCGAGCGGGTGGACGAGACGCAGTTCGACGCGGCCGAGGCCCTGATCGTGGAGACGATTTGCCGAGGTTTGGAGCAATAGGCGGAGTTTTGTCCGAATCTGAGTCTGATTGAATCCTGCGCCATGACTGAGAGTCCGCTTGTAAAGCGATTGCTGTGGTCCGGTCTGCTCGCCGGCACCGGAGCGCTGGCCACGATCGCCGCCGCTCGGGTTTCGACGCTGATCTGGAAGCAGCTCTTCGACGAAGAGCCGCCCGAGTGAGCGACAGCGCCGACACCGGCAGCTTCGAGACCGTGCCCACCGACGCCGGTCAGCCGGTCGCCGGGTCGGCGGCGGCGCCGCCCGCTGCCTCCGCCGGCCAGGGCAATCCCGTTGATGAGCATCCCGAAATCCTCGTGGGGGCGGCGTTCGTCGGCGGCCTCCTCCTAGCCTCGATCCTCAAGCGCCTTGCCCCCTGAGAACGGACAGCCCAGCGACTTCGGCACCACGGTGACGCAGGTCTCCGAGCGCATGAGCGTGCTCGTGCGCGAGGAGATCGAGCTGGCCAAGGCCGAGATCATGATCAAGGTCAAGAGCCTCGCCCGCGGCACGGTGGCCGTGGCCGCCGGGGCGGTGTTCGGGGTGTTCATGATCGTCATGGCCGTCCAGACCCTGGCCTGGGGTCTCGACGCGGTCATCGGCAACGTGGCCGGCGACATCTGGATCGGCTTTGCCATCACCACGGGCATCCTCGCGTTGATGGCCATCGGGGCTTTCCTGTTCGCGTGGCGCAAGCTGCGTGTGGGTGCCCCAACGCCCAAGATGGCCATCGATGAGGCGAAGAAGATTCGCGAGACCGTGTCCACCGGCGCGGAGGTCGGCGGCTGATGCCGACTCGGAGCCCGGAGGAGATCCGGGCATCGATCGAACAGAATCGCGCCGAGCTGGGTAACTCGCTCGAGCGGCTGCGCGGCGAGGTGGTGCGGATCACCGATTGGCGCGGCCAGCTGCGCCAGCACCAGCCGCAGGCCATGGTCGCGGCCGGCGTGGCCGGGTTCGTGATCGGCGGGGGCATCGCCGCGGTCGGCGGGGTGCTCTTCGGCCGCCGGCGCAAGAAGCAACCGGAGCCCGAGAACGTCGTCGGAGCGATCAGGCTCCAGCTGACCGAGGCGGTCAACGCCTTGGTCAACCGCTAGCAGCTAGCGCAGGAACGACCCGGCGGTTCCGCCCACGCCGAGCAACCCGGGGCCGACGTGGGCTCCGATGACGGGCCCGATCTCCGAGACGCAGACCGGCTCGGTCTCGAACAGCTCCCGCCCGTGCGCGGCCAGCGCCTCGGCCTCCCGCGGGGCCTGGATGTGCTGGACCATCCACCCGTCGGCGCCGGCGCTGGCGCGCTCGGTGAGCAGATCGGCCATCCGCTCGAAGGCGCGGCGGGCGGTCCGGACGCGCTCGATCGGCGTGATCTCGGACTCGACGGTGAGGATCGGCTTGATCTTCAGGGTGGAGCCGAGCCAGGCCTGCGCGCCGCCGATCCGCCCGCCCCGGCGCAGGAACTCGAGCGTGTCGACGGCGAACCACATCTTCAGATCCGCGCGGGCGCGGCGGGCGCGGTCGCTGACCGCCGCGGCATCGGCGCCCGCCCGGGCCGCGGCCGCCGCGGCCATCAGCATCAGGCCCTGGCCGCCGCAGGCCGTGGCCGAATCGAGCACCTGGACTCGCTCTCCGGTCCGCCCGAGCTGGTCACGCGCCTGCTCGGCCGAGTGCACGGTGCCGGACATGCCGCCGGCCAGGTGGATGGAGACAATGTCGTAGCCCTGGTCGAGCAGGGGCTCGTAGACGGCCAGGAAGTCGCCGATCGATGGCTGCGAGGTGCTGGGCAGCTCTCGCTCGGAGCGCAGCCGGTCATAGAAGGCGTCGTAGTCCTCGATGTCGCTTTCCTTGACCGTCTCATCAGGCCAGTGGACGTACAGACTGACCTGGTGGATGTCGTTGGCGAGCACCACCTCGCGGGGGAGGTAGTGGCAGGTATCGGACACGATCGCCACCGGCATGCGCGGGCACCCTACCCGGTTCGAGGGGGCGTATCGTCAGGTGGGTGCCGACGCTTTACCGCTGCTCAACCCCGACGAACTGGCTCTGCCCGTGCGGCAAGGTGGCGCGGGCGCTGAAGCACGAGGGGATCGGGCACGACCAGGTGGTGGTCCCCCAGCGCCGGGCGCGCCGGCCCGAGGTCGAGGCGCTGAGCTCTCAGCGCCGCGTGCCGGTGCTCGTGATCGACGGCGAGGTGATCTGCGACTCGCGGCGGATCATGGAGTACCTGGAGTTCCGGGCCCAGCGGTGAGAACGCCCCGCTCGGTGATGAGCGCGGTGATGAGCTCGGCCGGGGTGACGTCGAAGGCGGGATTCCGGCACTCGGTGTCGGGCAGGGTCAGGAGCTGACCGGCGGCGGAGCGCACCTCGTCGGGGTGGCGCTCCTCGATGGGGATTTGCGCTCCCGTGCGGCAGTTGGGGTCGATCGTCGAGGTGGGTCCCGCGACGACGAAGGGGATGGCGGCGGCGTGGGCGGCCAGGGCGAGGGGGTAGGTGCCGACCTTGTTGGCCACGTCGCCGTTGGCGGCGACGCGGTCACAGCCGACGATCACCGCGTCGATGGCGTTCCGGGCGATCAGGCCGGGAGCGGCGGCGTCGACGATCAGTTCGTGGGGGATGTTCAGGTGGTCTAGTTCGTAGACCGTGAGGCGCGCGCCCTGGAGAAGGGGGCGGGCCTCGGTGGCGATCACTTTCGTGAGGCCGCCGCGCTCGGCCAGCTCGGCGATGACCGCCAGCGCGGTGCCCCGCCCGGGGGCGGCGAGGGCGCCCGTGTTGCAGTGGGTGAGGATCGTTTTGGCGCCAGCCAGGTAGTCGGCTCCGTGGGCGGCGATGGCGTCGCTGGCCTCGATCTCCTCCTGCTCGATGGCGCGTGCCGCAGCCAGGGGATCGGGGGCTTGCTGGACGCGGTCAACGGCGTAGGCCAGGTTGACCGCGGTCGGGCGGGCCGCCTTGAGGGTTTCGGCGGCCTGGGGCGAGTTGTCGAGCGCCATGCCATAGCCGGCGGCGACCCCGATCAGCGGGGCGCCGCGGATGGCCAGGCGGCGAATCGCCTCGGCGACCTCCTCCGCGGTGCGGAGCTCAAGCCATCGCTCCTCCCAGGGGAGGCGCGTCTGGTCAAGGGCGTGGAGGGCGCCGTCGGCGAAGTGAAGGGCGCGCCGCTGCGCCCGGTCGGTGGTCTGGGCCGTGGCTAGAGCCGGTTCTCGATCGAGAGCGGCGGGGCCGGCGTCGGCTCGGCCGCCTCGATCTCCTCGGCGGGCTCGGACCCTTCGGCGCCGAGCACCTGCTGGAGCTCGCCGGACTGGTACATCTCGCTCACGATGTCGCAACCGCCGACCAATTCGCCATCGACGAAGAGCTGCGGGATCGTGGGCCAGTCCGAGAGGGCCGAGAGCTCCTGGCGGATGCGGGGATCCGGAAGCACGTTAACGGCGGCGAACGGGCGCCCCATCGATTGCAGGATGGCCACGGTACGGGCCGAGAAGCCGCAGGCCGGCTGCTCCGGGGTTCCCTTCATGAACAGGAGGACAGGGTTCTCGTCGATCGCCTTGGCGATCTCGTCCCGCAGGGGGTTCGCGGTCTCGTCAGTCATACGCGTCACTCCGATTTCGTTTGGATCGACAGGGCGTGAATGCGGTCGCCCACCTCGGTGCCGAAGACGTCGTAGACGAGGCGGTGCTGAGCGATGCGACTCAGGCCCGCGAAGGCGGGTGCCGAGACGACGGCGCTGAAATGATGGCCGTCTCCGGTGACCTCGGCTGTGGCTCCGGGGATCCCCGTCTCGATCCGCTGCTTCAACTCGTCTGGCGTAGCCGACACGGTTCAAGCCTAGCGCGGCGGGGGTCCATGGCTATACTTGTTGAAGCATGATCACCCTGACTGACAAGGGCGCCGAAAAGGTCCAGGAGTTTCTCGCCTCGCAGAGCGCGGTGGCGGAGACCGCCGGGCTGCGGGTCGGAGTGCGGGGCGGGGGCTGTAGCGGCTTCCAGTACGCCCTGGCCTTCGATGAGCAGCGTGACGGCGACATGGTCTTCGAGGACAAGGGCATCCGGCTCCTGGTCGACAACCAGAGCCTCCCCTACGTCCAGGGCTCGACGATCGATTTCGTCGACGGCCTCCAGGGCGCCGGCTTCAAGGTCGACAACCCGAACGTGATCGCGGCCTGCGGCTGCGGCTCGTCGTTCCGGGTCGCCGAAGAGGAAGAGGTCTCAGCCGTCTAGAGGGTCGCTGGGCTCGGGCGATTCCTTTCGCTGGGCGATTCCGGATCAACCGCGGTTGAGGGCCAGCGCGGGGGATTCGTACCTCTATGTTGGACTTATCTCCCTGGGAGTGGGGGATTGGCCGCCTATTTGGCGACTTATCTCCCAAAGCTGCCGATACTGAGTCGGTGCGGCGCGCCTTTGGACTGATCTTCGTGCTGCTGGCGCTGCCCGCGAGCGCGTCGGCCGCCGGGCTCCATGTCGTTGGGAATCGCTTGGTGGGCGGACGGGGTCAGCCCGTCGCCCTGCATGGTGTCAACCGCTCGGGCACCGAGTACGCCTGCGTCCAGGGGTGGGGGCTGTTCGACGGCCCTAGTGACGCGGCGTCGGTGGCGGCGATGGCGAGCTGGCACATCAACTTCGTCCGCGTGCTGCTGAACGAGGACTGCTGGCTGGGGATCAACGGGGTCAAGCGCGCGTACGGCGGCGCCAACTACCGCCGGGCGATCGTGCGCTACGTGAACCTGCTCCATCGCTACGGGATGTACGTCGAGCTGTCGCTCGTCTGGGCGGCGCCGGGGCGCCAGCGGGCGAGCACGCAGGCGGTCGCGCCCGATGAGGACCACGCGCCGGCGGTATGGCGCGGGATGGCCGCAACCTTCCGACGCGACCCGGACGTGATCCTGGCTCCTTGGGGCGAGACCGAGGTCAGCGCGGCCTGCTTTCTGCACGGGGGCAGCTGTGGGCCCTACCGCGTGGCGGGGATGCAGCAGGCGGTGAACTTCATGCGGGCGGCGGGCTACCGGGGCGTGATCTCGATCCCGGGGATCGACTACGCCAACGATCTCTCAGGCTGGCTCTCACATGAGCCACGGGATCCGCGGCACCAGCTGATCGCTGAGGCCCACGTGTACGGCAAGAACAGCTGTGACACCGTCGCCTGTCTGAACCGGACGATGGCCCCGGTCGCCGAGCGCGTGCCGCTGATCTTCGGGGAGGTGGGGGAGACGTATGACGCCTCGAGCTGCGGCCACACGTACACGCAGACGTTCCTCGACTGGGCCGATGCCCACCACGTCGGCTACGCCGCCTGGACCTGGGATACCTGGGGCAACTGCGAGGCGCTCATCTCGAGCTACAACGGCACCCCGGCCAACGACTACGGACGGTACGTGAAGGCGCGCTACACCGCTTAGAGCCGCGTCAGCTTCAGCGTCGTCTGGTCCCGGCCGTTGCCGTCGCTGACGACAAGCGTGAATGAGGCTGAGTCGTGGGCGCCTTTGCGCAGGGCGGTGACCAGGGAGGAGCGGAGGGCGACAAGCTGCTGGCGGACGGCTCCGGAGCTCAGCGAGAAGTGGATCGTGCGCAGCTTCATCCTGGTCGTCTTCGTCCGGACCCTGCCCTGCCGGGTCCTGATCTTGAGCTTCTGAACGATCGAGCCGGTGAGGGCGGCGGTGACGGTTTGGTTGCAGCGCATCGTCACTACGACCCCGCTGGGAGTCGCCTTGGCGTGCTTTGCCTTTTTCTTGGCGAGAGCCAGCTTGGCCTTGGCGATGCTGCACTTTGGTGGGGAGGAGGTGGTGGGGGGTGGGGGCGCCGTCGTCGAGGGCGGTGAGTTGGTGGTTGTGGCAGGGGGTGAGTTGGTGGTTGTGGCAGGCGGGGCGGAGCCGGGGTTGAGGATGCTGACCGACTGCATGCCCGTGAACTGGACCGGCTTGACTCCGGCGGCATCGATCACCCCCGCCGGCGGCGAGGTGGACCCCGACACGACACGATTCTGGGCGTCGTAGGTGAGGGCGCCGTCGAAGGCGGGGCCGCCGTCGAGCGAGTAGGTCGTGTTGGCCGACGGAGTGGCGGCGAAGGTGTCGCCGGCCGAGCCGCCGAGGATCTCCAGGGTGGTCGCCGAGTAGGGGAGGGCGGTGCCGGACCCGTCGCTCACGGACGTCGGGCCGACGGTCCAGGTGCGAGATGCGGGGCCCGAATTGACGAAGGCGACCGCAGGGGCGGCCAGTGATCCCGCGCCCGACCCGGTGATGCCATCGGGCCCGGACAGGGACAGCGTCTCGACGGGCGGCGAGATGGCACCGGAGACCGTGATCGGACCCACGCCGGCGTCGCCCACCGAGAGTTGATTGGCCGTGACGGTATTCAGATCGGAAGCGAGCAGGCTGAGATCGCCGGGCGCAGTGGCGCCGAGCGAGATCGGACGGCCCGATGTTTCGGGGGTCAGGGAGACGATGTTGGGGGCGTGTATGGAGCCTCCGGAGAGGCTCATCTGGTCAGCGGTCAAGCTCACGCTCCGGGCGGTGATCGCCGCGCTGTTGACGAGGCTGGCGCCGGCGCCCGAGAGGGTCAGGGCGACGTCTCCGGGGCCGCTGATGCCGTTCGTGCCCGCCACCGACCCCACGGTCAGATTCGTGCCATCGACCAGGGCGATATCGCCGCTGCCGGAATCATCGGCGGCGAAGGTTCCGACTTGGTTGCCGCCGCCGGTCAGGGAGATGCCGTCCGTCGCCGTCGCGTCGAGGTCGCTGGCGGTGATCGTGCCCGGGCCGGTCTCGGTCACCGGCCCGGAGGTGGAACTGAGGTTCACCTCGAACTGGCCAAGGCTGCCAATCGCGCCGCTGACGGTGAGGGGACCTGCGTTCGTCAGGCTGGCCAGGCCCTCGTTGGCGATGCCGGTGATGTCGAGACCGCCGCTCGATGCGTCGTCGATCGTGGGGATCCCAGTCGCGGAGAGGCTCGAGAAGTCGTTGCCCGGGTCCGTCAGGGAAATCGAAGTCCCTGGGTTCTCGTCGAGCGTTACGTCGTTGGCGGTCAAAGGCCCGGACTGCGTGATCCCGCCGGCGGCCTGAACCGTCACCGGCCCGCCGGGGTTCGTGACGGTGCCGAGATTGAGTGCGTCCCCCGGGGCCATTTGGGCGCTGATGGCACCGCCGCCCGAGTTCGTGGCGCTGAAGTCGGCGAGGTTTGAGTTACCCCCTCCGATCGCCGTGCCTCCGACCGAGCTGGTGGTGAGCGTCCCCGTGACGAAGATGGGCGTCGGTCCCTGGGTTATCGGCCCTTGGCTCGTGATCGTCGCATCGCCGCTGGCGCTGAGGTGTTCGATAGTCACAGCGCTGATGTCATCGAAGGAGACATCGGTGACGCCCTCGGCGGCGAAGTCGGCGATCGAGTTCGCGGCGTCGGTCAGCGTCACGCTGCTGCCGTTGGTGGCGGTGCTGATCGCCGCGAGACTGTTGGCGGAGACGCTTCCGGTCTGGGTGATCGGGCCGGCGGCGTTGATGGTGAAGGTTCCTCCGACCGACGAGTCTCCGAGGCGGAGGCTGGAGGCGCTGTCGTTGAGGTTGGCATCGTCGGCCGCATTCGCGCTGAAGGTGGCTATGGCATTGGTGGTGGCGAAGTCCAGGTCCACGTCGCCCGCGGAGCTGGCGTCGAATGTGCCCACGGTGATTCCGGCGCTCGAGCCCTGACTCAGGTTCCCGCCGCCGGCGTTGATCGTCAGCGTGCTGGTCGTGCCCCCGGAGATGGGGCTGGAGATCGTGACGGCCGAGCCACTCTGGCTGTCGGTCACCGTCGCGCTGCCGCTGCCAGCCAGGCAGGTGTTGAGCTCGGACACGTTGAGGACCGCGTCCGCGCTCGTCGCGGTGAACGAGCAGCCGCTCTCCGAGAGGTTGTTGTCGGACGCGCTCGTGATCGTCAGGTCGGCCTGGGCGACGGCAGGCGCGACCAGCAGCAGGCAGGCGGCGGCCAGGACGATTCGTCCGAGCCGTGTTCCGCTGCTCAGCAGGCCCCCGGTGATCCCCTGCGCGCGGGCAATCAAATTGCCCAGCATCACGGCCGGGCAGCTTACACAGGTTGCGCGATGGTGGCTCGGCGCCGGTCGTTAGGTAGAGATCTGCCGAACCTGGGTATTTTCCTCCAGGTGCTCAGGAGACTTGGCGCAATCGGGGTGATGGTTCTGGGGATAGCCGCATGTGGGGGCTCGTCCTCGAACTCGGCCACCCAGACGATCTCGCTTACGCGGGCGGCCGACGTGTCGGCCGGGGCCCATGGCTACAAGTCGGTGATGTCGATGCAGGAGTCTGTCCCCAGCCTGGGCCAGCTGACCATCGCCGGGAACGGGTCGTTCTCAAGCTCGACCCATGCCGGCTCGATGACCATGCAGATGAACATCCCCTCCGCGGCCGCCCAGCAGGCCGGCCTGAGCAACGCCCGCTTCCAGGTCGTGCTCGTCCCCGGCACGGTGTACATGAAGCTGCCGCCCCAGCTGGCCGAGAAGCTACCCGGGGCCAAGCCGTGGTGGGAGATCAACCTGGCCCAGGCGGGCAAGCTGGCCGGCATTCCCGGGCTCTCCTCGCTGATCAACGGCACCTCTTCGGAGAGCGATCCCGGGCAGTACCTGTACTTCCTGCGTGCGACCTCGAGCGGGAGCGTCAAGGACCTGGGCCAGGAGACGATCAACGGAATTCAGACGACCCACTACCGCGCCGAGATCGACCTGCAGAAGCTGCCTGATGCGGTCCCGGCGCGCGATCGGGCGGGAGTTGAGCAGTTGACGGCCGCGCTCCAGAAGCGGGCGGGATTGCCGAGCGGGCTTCCGATGAACGTCTGGATCGACTCCCATCAGCTGATCCGGCAGATCGAGACGAACTTCAGCGAGAGCGTCAACGGCCAGGCGATAACCGTGGCGATGAAGGAGAACTTCCTCGACTACGGGCCGCAGCCCGCGCCGCAGATCCCGCCCCCCGACCAGACGGTCAACCTGGTCAAGCTGCTCCAGCAGCACGGGGTCGGATAGCGCCGCCTAGAGCGGCGTGGTGTGAAGCGAGCGCCAGAGGAACAGGCTGGCCAGCGTCCGGTAGGGGCTCCAGGGCTCGCCGATCCGCTCCGCCTCGGCGGGCGTCGGCATCGCCTCCAGGCCGTAGCGCTCCATGATCGCCCGGCGGATGCCCAGGTCTCCGACGGGCAGGACGTCGGGCCGCTGGAGGGTGAACATCAGGAAGAGGTCCGCGGTCCACGGCCCGAGTCCCTTGACGGCGAGGAGTTCGGCCCTGACCTTGTCGTCGGGCAGTTCGTCGAGGCGATCGAGCTCAAGCGATCCGTCGACCACGTGCTCGGCCAGCGAGCGGAGAAAGTTCACCTTGGCGTGGGAGAGGCCGGCGGCGAGACGCAGCTCCTCGGGGTCGTCCTCAAGCACCTCGACCGGGGTGGGGGTGCGCCCGCCATAGCGGTCGGTCAGGCGGGTGTAGATGGCGCGGGCCGCGGTGGTTGAGAGCTGCTGACCGACGATCGAGCGAACGAGCGCGCCGTAGCGATCGTCGGGCCGGCCCCGGCGGGGATCCCCGAGCCCGTCGGCGCCGACCTCGTCGATCAGCCGGCGCATGACGGGATCGGCCTCACGCAGGTGATCGACCGCGGAGGGAGTGAGGACGCCGCGCTTACGGCTGGCCGGCAACGACCCCGGGAACGCCGGTGTTGGTCGAGTACTTGGGCTGGATCTTCGTGTCGGGGCGGATCTCGTGGACGGCCTGCGCGACCGCGATGGCGGACTCGGCGAAGCCGGTGGCGATCAGCTTGAGCTTGCCGTCGAAGGTGGTGATGTCGCCGCACGCCCACACCCGCTCCAGCGAGGTCTTCATCACCGGGTCGACGGCGATCGCGCCCTTGATCACCTCGAAGCCCCAGTCCTTGAGCGGCCCCAGCGCGGTCTTGAACCCGAGTTGGAGGAGGATCGCGTCGACCTCGACCTCAAGCTCGTGCTCCTCGTCCTCAGAGTTGAACAGGCGCACCCGCTCGATGCTCCCATCCCCGTACACCTCGCGGATCTGGAAGGGGACGTGGAGCATGACGTCACCACGGTCGGCCGCCTCAAGCACCTGGCCCACGGTCACCTCGTGGGCCCGGAAGCCCTCACGGCGGTGGACGAGGTGGATGTCTGAGGCGGTGTCGAGAAGGTTGACGACCCAGTCGCAGGCCGAGTCGCCGCCGCCCACGATCATCACCCGCTTGCCTTCGAAAACCGACTTCTCGCCCACGATGTAGTGGGCGCCGCGGCCCTCCCACGGCGTCATGTCGAATCCGGGCAGCTTCTTGGGCTCAAACGCACCGTGGCCGCCGGCGACGATCACGGTGCGGGAACGGAGCTCGCCGCGGTCGGTGTGCAGGACGACCAGGTCGTCCTCCCAGGAGATCGTCTCGGCGGTCGTGTTCAGGTGCACGGGCACGTCGAACTGCTCGATCGACTGCACGCGCATCAGCTCGACGAGGTCCTTGGCCAGCACCTTGGGATGGCCGGGAACGTCAAACACCCACTTCTCCGGATAGAGCGTCGTCAGCTGGCCGCCGAGTTCAGGCAGCGAATCGATGAGGCGACTCGAGGCCTCGCGCATCCCGGCCCAGAAGGCGGTGCACATACCCACGGGTCCGGCGCCGATGACCGTGATGTCACGGACCTCGTCGAAGTCTCCGCTCAGGACTGCCGGATCGGTGTTCATGGCTCCGCGGTGACGGTGAGCGCCGCGCCGTCGAGGGCTCCGAGCGCTCGCTCCACCGAGCAGGAGATGCAGGTGAAGGTCGGCGTGTCGCGCAGCGTGTAGGCGCTCGACTCCGACGTGCGCAGGCGCTGCACGAGATCGAGGAAGTCGGCGGGGTTGTCGGTCTCGAAGGCGACCACGAACTCCTGGTCATCGAGCCCGAAGGAGTAGCTCGTGTTGAGGTCGACGGACGGGTACTCACGGCCGATCTTGATGTGCTCCTGCATGATCCGCCAGCGCTCGTCCGCGGGTAGGGCGTACCAGGCCCGCGTCTTGACGAAGGGGTAGACGAACAGGTACTTCCCGTGCGCGGGACGGACCTCGAGCCGCGACTCCTCGGAGTATTCCGACGGCTTGGTCATAGCCAGAAGCGAGTACGGGGTCGTGGCCCACTTCATCAGGCCGCTCTGGCCGAGGACGACGTGAAACTCGTGGATCCGCTCGAGGTTCTCGGCCTGGCTGAGCAGCATCAGATCGGCGTCGCCGCGAGTTCCGACGAGAGAGAACGCGCGGAGGAGATGGCCGTCGGCGAAGTCCTCGCAGGCGGCGATGAACTCACGCTTGTCGGCCGCGCGGCGGTCGTCTTCGAGGCGGCGCCAGGCCGGATCGATCTGGAGAAACGTGTACTTGACAAAGTGCCGGATCGGCATCGGATCTGATGATACGCAGGGCAGATCTAGGCGCGACGGGGGGCGACGGGACTACCATTAGACGCGATGCGGATCGCGCTCCTCTCCCCCTACTCGTGGACGTATCCGGGGGGAGTGACCAGGCACATCAAGGCGCTCACTCAGTGCTACCAGGCGGAAGGGCACTTCGTGCGCGTGCTGGCGCCCTACGACCCCCCGGGCCGCGTCTCGGCGATCCTGCATCGCGGGGCCAAACCCCCGGTCGTCCCGGCGCCCGACTACCTGGTTCCCCTGGGCCGAACGGTGGGAATCCCCGCCAACGGCTCGGTCTCGAACGTGTCGGTGACTCCGTTCGGCCTGGCCACCGCGCTGACCGAGTTGCGGACCGGCCATTACGACGTCCTCCACATCCATGAGGCGATGTCGCCGCTGGCGCCGTGGGTGGTGACCGACCTGATCTCGATGCCCAAGGTGGGCACCTTCCACGTCTACAACGAAAACCCGATCACCAACCGAGCCGCTTCGCTGATCGGCGCCCGGCGGATGCTCAACCGCCTGCACGTCCGGATCGCCGTTTCCGAGGCCTCGGCCTGGACGGCTCAGCGCTACCTCGGCGGCCACTACCGGATCATCCCCAACGGGGTATGGGTGGATTCCGAGCGCGCCGGCCGCGCGGCCGCGCGACCGATGGGCGAAAAGCTGAAGATCCTGTTTGTGGGCCAGGCCGTCGAGCGCAAAGGCCTGCCCGTGCTGATCCGCGCCTTCGAGGCACTGCGGGAGCACATCCCGTGCGAGCTGACCGTGATCGGGCCGAGCAACGAGGAGCTGGGGCCGCTCCTGCTCGACCCGACGGGGGTGCGGATGCTCGGGAAGGTGACCGACGAGGAGAAGTGGGACGAGCTCGAGCAGGCGGACGTGCTGTGCGCTCCGTCGCTCCACGGCGAGAGCTTCGGCCTCGTGCTCACCGAGGCGTTCGCCAACGGGACTCCGGTGGTCGCCTCCGACATCGTCGGCTATCGCGATGTGGTGGAGAACGGCATCGACGGCATCCTTGTCCCGCCCGGAGATGCCCAGGCGCTGGCCGAGACGCTGCGCGAGCTCTACCACCAGCCCGAGGCCCGCACCTCCATGGCGCTGGCCGCGGCCAAGAACGTCGAGCGCTTCTCCTGGCCCCACATCGCCGAGCAGGTCCTTGGGGCCTACGAGGATGCGATCGCCACTCCGGTGCCGGCGAGCCGGGCCAACCGGTTGGCGGTCAAGGTGGGAGCCCGGGCAGCGGACCTCAAGCCCCACATGCCGGCCCGCCGGATGCCGAGCCTGCAGCCAAAGACGACGGCCGACAAGCGCAGCCGGGCGGTCGCGCTGGGGCGTCGCTTCGGGCTCGCCGCGGTGAGCATCGTCGGCGTGGTCCTGGCCGTCCTGGCGCTGCAGAAGATCGGGATCGGGAGCGTCGCCGCGGCCCTCGTCGGCTCAAGTCCGAGCTTCGTGATCCTGGGGCTGGCCATCATGTGCGCCGCGATGGCGGTCCGCGCCATCTCGTGGTACGCGATCCTGAACGCGGCCCTGGAGAAATCGCGCGTGCGCCTGTCGGACGCCATGCAGGGGACATTCATCGGGATCCTCATGTCCTCGACGCTCCCGGCCCGCCTGGGCGAGCCGGCCCGGGCCATGGTCGTGGCCCGGCGCACGGGTAAGCCGCGGGAGAACCTCCCGGTCGTGCTGGGAACGCTCGTCTCCCAGACCTTCCTCAACATCGTGGCGCTGGTGATCCTGGCCGCGATCATGTTCTCCTCAGTCGACATCTTCCAGGGTCACGAGACAGCCCTGATCGCCGTTGCCGCCGCGCCGTTTGCCCTGCTGCTCGTGATCGCGGTGCTCCCGTCACTGCTCCGCCACCGGGCGACCCAGCGCTTCAAGCGCGTCCAGGCGGTGGCGCGCCAGGCCCAGACGGCCCTCAGCCGGGTCCGTGACGGGCTCAAGGTGTTCCGCCAGCCGCGGGAGGGTGCCATCGCCACGGTGGCCCAGCTCGGGGCGTGGGGACTCCAGGCGCTGTCCTGCTACACGCTCCTGGTGGCCCTCGGCCTGAGCCACCAGGTGGGCTTCGCCGGAGCCGCGGCGGTCCTGTTCGCGGTCAACATCACCGCGGTCCTGCCGGCGACGCCGGCCAACATCGGCGTGTTTCAGGCCGCCTGCGCGACCGTCCTGCACGAGGGCTGGCACGTCGGGTTCGGGACTGGCGTGGCCTACGGCGTCATCCTCCAGGCGGTTGAGCTCACCGGCGCGCTGGTGATGGGCATGCCGGCGCTGCTCAAGGAGGGGATGTCCTGGCGGGAGATCCGGACCCGGGCCATGTACGCCACGCCGGTCAAGCTGCCCGAGCGCCCGGCGGGAGGCACGCGGCTGCGAGTCGGACCTCAGCGCCAGACGCGCCCCAGCGGCCGTCAGGCCGGGGCGATCCGGGCCGAGGGTTAGCCGCCGGCCGCGCTCCGCAGGGCGGCGCCGGCCTTGTGCTGGTCGCTGCGGGGGTGTGTAATCGCGCTTTCGGGGCAAGCGAAACGAGGAGGCGATATGGCCTGGTCGATCGAAGGGGACTACTTCGAGAACTGCTCCTGCGAAGTCGTGTGCCCGTGTACGGCCTCGCTGGCGCTGGGGGCGGACAACGACTACTGCCGGGTGGTGCTCTGCTTCCGCGTCGACAGCGGGGAGGTCGACGGAACCGATGTGAGCGGGCTGGGCGTGGCCATGGTGGCTGAATCCGGCCGCTACATGCACGAGGGCAACTGGAAACTCGGGCTCCTGATCGATGATTCGGCCTCCGACGAGCAGGCCGAGAAGCTTCAGGCGGTGTTCAGCGGGCAGCTCGGCGGTCCGACGGGTGCGCTCAGCGGGCTCGTGGGCGAGGTGCTGGGGGTCGAGCGGGTGCCCTTCGACTTCTCCTCCGCGGATGGTCAGCACCGGCTGAGGATCGAGGGTCACGGAGAGGCCGCGGTGACCGACGTGGTCCCGTTCGGGGTTGAGGATGGGCAGCCGGCGAAGCTGACCGGCATCTTCCATCCCGCGGGCAGCGAGCTAAATATCGCCAAGGCGGATGAGGGCTCCGGGGTAGAGGCGTTTGGGATCAGCTTCGGGGGCGGCGGCAAGTCGGCCTTCTCGCATCGCTTCGCGTGGTCGGCGTGAGCACGACGTTGGCCGCCTCGGCGCGGCCGGGCGGGCCGGGTGGGCTGAGACGGGGGCAGCTGGGGATCCTGGCCGTCCTGCTCGGACTGGCGGCCCTGGCCTGGCTGGTCACCGACCTGCGGATGGCGGGGATGGACGCCGGGCCGGGGACCGATCCCGGCGCCTTCGGCTTCTACATCACCACCTGGGTCGTGATGATGGCGGCGATGATGTTCCCGTCGATCGGGCCGATGGTCCTGACCTTCGGGGCGCTCCAGCGGGGTCGGAGCGCGGGGCAGCGGGCGCCCATGGGGCTGTTCGTGGTCGGCTACCTGCTCGTCTGGACGCTGTCCGGGCTCCTGGCCTACGGCGCTCTGAAGGCGGGACGGGCGGCGGACATCGGTTGGCTCAGCTGGGACCGGGGCGGCCGTTGGCTCGTCGCGGGGGTGCTCGTCGTGGCCGCGCTCTACGAGGTCACGCCGTGGAAGCAGGCCTGCCTGGTTCGGTGCCGGAGTCCCCTCGGGTTCCTGGTCGGGCGCTGGCGCGACGGCCGGAGCGGGGCGCTCCAGATGGGGCTCGAGCACGGGACGTGGTGCCTGGGCTGCTGCTGGCTCTTGATGGTTGTCCTGTTCGCGCTGGGGGCGATGAGCCTGACCTGGATGATCGTGGTCACGTTGCTGATCTCGGCCGAGAAGCTCGTCCCCTGGCGGAGCGTGGGGGTTGCGTTCGTGGCGGCCGTGCTGAGTGTGCTGGCGGTGTGGATCCTCGCCGCGCCCCGGGACCTCCCGGGGCTGACGATTCCCGGGAGCCCGGCGGCCATGCGGGCGATGCACTCGATGGGTGGGTCCTCGTCGATGGGAGGGTCCTCGTCGATGGGCGGGTCGAAGGCGATGGGAGGGTCGAAGGCGATGGGCGGGTCGAAGGCGATGGGCGGGTCGATGCACTGAGGTTCGGCTGGAACGATGTCTATTTGGTACGTCATAGGTGAACCAAAGGGACATCGTTCACGGGGGGCGATGAGTTTTGCTCGGCGGGGCCGTCGTAAGGGCATGAGCGAACAGGAGGCGGCTAGTGAGCAAGCTCGTGGTATCGCAGTTCGTGACCGTCGACGGTGTGTTCGAGGACCCGGGCGGGGGCGAGGCATCGCCCTACGGAGGCTGGGCGTTCCAGTTCGAGCGGGGGCCCGACGGCGACAAGTTCAAGGTCGACGAGGTGATGGCGGCGGGGGCGTTGCTGCTGGGGCGGGTCACCTACGAGGGCTTCGCGGCGGCGTGGCCGCAGATGGATGCCGATCCCTTTGGGCAGAAGATGAACGGGATGCCCAAGTACGTGGTCTCAAGCACGCTGCGCGACCCCGAGTGGAACAACACGAGCGTGATCGACCTCGACCGGATCCCGGCACTAAAGGACGAGGTCGAGGGGGACCTCCTTCTCAACGGGAGCGGCCAGCTCACGCGGGCGCTGGCCGAGCGCGGGCTCATCGACGAGTACCGGCTGATGGTCTATCCGATCGTCCTCGGGCAGGGCAGGCGCCTGTTCGACGGGCTGGGGATGAGCCGGCCGCTGCGCCTCGTCGCCTCGCGGCCGGCGGGAGAAACCGTGATCCTCACCTACCAGGCGGAGGCGTAAAATGAGCGCCGTGGACGTTCTTACGGTGGCTTCGGGGGCGCCCGAGCAGCAGCTGGAGCATCACCGGCGTGAGCTGACCGGTTACTGCTACCGCATGCTCGGCTCGCCATTCGAGGCCGAGGACGCGGTCCAGGAAACGATGCTCCGCGCCTGGCGCGGGCTCGAGCGCTTCGAGGGTCGGGCGGCGCTGCGCTCCTGGCTCTACCGGATCGCCACCAACGTGTGCCTCGACGCCCTGGAGGGGCGCGCCAAGCGGGCGCGGCCGATGGACCTGGGTCCGGCGGCCGAGCCGGTCGAGGCGAGCCTCCACCTCCAGCCCGAGGTGACCTGGGTCGAGCCGATCCCGATGGGACTGGTCAGCCCGGACGATCCGGCCGCGGTGGCCGAGGAGCGCGAGACGCTCAGGCTGGCCTTCATCGCCGCCCTCCAGCACCTGCCGCCGCGTCAGCGGGCGGCGCTCATCCTGTGCGAGGTCCTGCGCTGGAAGGCGAGCGAGGCGGCCGAGCTCCTGGAGACGAGCGTGGCCAGCATCAACAGCGCCCTCCAGCGCGCGCGGGCGACGCTCGATGAGACCGGCGCCGCCACGAGCGATCCGCTGCCCCAGATGGACGCGGCCAACCAGGAGCTCCTGGCCCGCTACGTCGAGGCGTTCCAGGCCTACGACATCGATCTCCTCACCGCGGTCATCCGCGAGGACGCGATCCAGTCGATGCCGCCGTTCGACCTCTGGCTCCAGGGCCGCGATGACGTGCTGGCCTGGTTCTTCGGGCCCGGTGCGGGGTGCAGCGGCTCGCGGCTGATCGCGGTCGAGTCGGCCAACGGGCTGCCCGCCTTCGGCCAGTACAAGCCGAGCGAGTCCGGGAGCGGCTTTGACCCCTGGGCGCTCAACGTGGTCAGGCTGGGCGAGGGCGGCGTCGCCGAGCTCACGTTCTTCTTGGACACCGGGCGCCTGTTCCCGCTCTTCGGGCTGCCGCCGCGGCTCGAGGCCTAGCGCTCCGCGGGTGGACCTGGTCCCGCCGTACCTCCCCGCCGCCGACCGTTACGAACGCATGCCCTACCGCCGCTGCGGGCGCAGCGGCCTCAAGCTGCCCGCGCTGTCGCTGGGCCTGTGGCAGAACTTCGGCTCGGAGCGCCCGCTCGAGCGCAGCCGGGCGATCCTGCGCCGGGCCTTCGATCTCGGCATCACCCACTTCGACCTGGCCAACAACTACGGGCCGCCGTATGGCTCGGCGGAGGCGACGTTCGGGCGCTTGCTGGCTCAGGACTTCCGGCCCTATCGCGACGAGCTGATCATCTCGACCAAGGCCGGCTACGACATGTGGCCCGGCCCGTACGGCGACTGGGGGTCACGCAAGTACCTGCTGGCCAGCCTCGACCAGAGCCTTCGACGAATGGGACTTGACTACGTCGACATCTTTTACTCGCACCGCTTCGATCCGGAGACTCCGCTGGAGGAGACGATGGGCGCGCTGGACACCGCGGTGCGGTCGGGGAAGGCCCTCTACGCCGGGATCAGCTCCTACTCGCCCGAGCGCACCCGCGAGGCGGTCGAGATCCTCCGCGCGCTGGGTACCCCGTTGCTCATCCACCAGCCCTCCTACTCGATGCTCAACCGCTGGATCGAGTCAGAGCTGCTCGATGTCCTGGAGGAGGAGGGCGTGGGATGCATCGCCTTCTCCCCGCTGGCCCAGGGGATGTTGACGAGCAAGTACCTGGACGGCGTGCCCGAGGACTCACGCGTGCGAAGCGGTGCTCACTTCGCCGAGGAGCTCCTGACCGAGGAAAACCTGAGCCGGGTACGGGCGCTGAATCAGGTGGCCGAGCGCCGCGGCCAGAGCCTGGCCCAGCTGGCGCTGGTCTGGGTTCTGCGCGACCCGCGGGTCACCTCGGCGCTGATCGGGGTATCGAGCGTCGAGCAACTGGAGGACAACGTCGCCGCGCTCGGGCGCCTCGACTTCGACGCCGAGGAGCTGGCCACGATCGACCAGCACGCCGAGGACGGCGCGGTCAACATCTGGGCGGACTCGAGTCAGGCCTGAGCGGGTCAGGCTCGGGGGGATGGACGGGCAGCGCCTCTTCCAGGCCCGCGAACTCGATCAGCTCCATCAGCTCAGGTGAGACGCCGCGCAGAACGACTCGGTATCCGGATCGCCGGACCTGAAGGGCGAATTTGGCCAGGATGTCCAGGGTGACCGCGTCGGGAACGAGATCTGAGGTGTCCACGTACAGCACCTGCTCGCCACTCAGCTCGGGGCTCACCTTGGAAAGACCGGAGCGGGTGGCAAAAGTCATCGCTAGGGGTCGCGCTGCGGAGGCGAAGGCGTGAGCGCGCTGTTCGGCGGCGTCGAGACCGGGGGGACGTGGTGCGTGTGCGCGCTGGCGCGCGGCCCGGGCGAGATCGAGGCCGAGGAAGAGTTTCCGACCGGCGATCCGGACGCGACGCTGGCTCGGATCGTCGAGTTCTTCCGCGCTCACCCTGGGGCGCAGGCGATCGGGGTCGGCTCCTTCGGCCCGGTCGATCTGAACCGTGGCTCGGCGACCTGGGGCTACGTGACGAGCACACCCAAGCCGGGCTGGCGGCATGTCTCGGTGGCGGGCGTGATCCGGGATGAGCTGAACCTGCCGGTGGCCTTCGACACCGACGTCAATGCCGCCGCGCTGGCCGAGTACCGCTGGGGCGCGGGGCGTGGCGTGGGAAGCGTCTGCTACCTCACGGTAGGCACCGGCATCGGGGCGGGGCTGATCATCGACGGTCGTCCGTGGCACGGACTCGTGCACCCGGAGCCGGGACACATGCGCGTGCCCCACGATCACGAGCGCGATCCGTTCCCCGGGAGCTGCCCAATACACGGGGACTGCTGGGAGGGCCTGGCGGCGGGCGGCGCCATCGCCGCGCGCTGGCAGGCCACGCCGGCTGAGCTCGCGCCCGACCATCCGGCCTGGGCGCTCGAGGCGGAGTACCTGGCTCTGGGGATCCTCAACCTCGCGCTCGTGACCTCAGCGGAGCGGATCGTGGTGGGGGGAGGGGTGCTAAAGGCGCCGGGGGTCCTCGGCATGATTCGGGGCCGGATCCCGGAGCTGCTGGCGGGGTACCTCGAGGCGCCCGAGCTCGGCCCCGAAATCGACCGGTACGTCGTGCCCCCGGAGCTCGGCGACCGGGCGGGGGTGCTGGGGGCGATCGCCCTGGCCCAGGACTTATGAGCCGGAGCTCGTGCCGCCGTTCTCAGGCGCGAGCACGAAGACCTCGACCATCATCTCCGGGTCAGGCTGGTTGCCGGAGACAAAGCCAACCACCTGACGTCCGGTGACATCCTCGATCAGGGCCGTGAAGCGATCGCTCATTACGTCCTGGAAGATCATCCGCTGCTCGATCACGACATCACGACGGCCGGCTTCAAGCAGCGTCTCCTCGACCCGCGTGAAGCCGCCGCGGAGGATGCAGGCGACGACGTCATCGATGTAGTAGACGCGGGCCTGATCGGGTCCGCGGCCGTAGTAATCCTTGAACAGGCCGACGATCCCGTCCGAGATCCGGCTCCTGACTGCCCCGCGGCCGGCGCTTGACGGCGTCTCTGCTCCCTGCCCTTCCATCGAGACGTGACTCTAATCGTCGTGGCGTTCACGTGATGCTGTTCGCCCCTCGTTGCTTTGTAACGAAGAGCGGTCAACCGCCTCCCCGTCCGAGTGTCAGGGCTAACCTGAACGGCGCAGAGGACACCTCTTCGACGTCCCAGGCCTCCCGGTTGCCTGGGAAAGCGGAGATCTGGCTTCCGTTCCCACCGGTCAGGATCGAAAGGAAGCCCTACATATGCATTCAGCCGAGGCCCCGAGCGCCGGAGCCGACCGATCGTTCAGCGTTTCCAGCCGCCGGCTGGAGGACGGCATCCTGGTCGCCTTGGCCGGCGATGTCGATCTGGGGACGGCCACGGTCGTCGATGACGAGCTCTGCCGCGCCGGAGAATCTGAGTCGCTGATCGTGCTCGATCTCGGCGAGGTCTCGTTCATGGACTCGACCGGGCTGCGGACGGTCATCGCGGCCGATCAGCGTCTGCGCGCAAGCGGCGGATCCCTGCGCATCGTCAACGTCCCCGCACAGGTGAGCCGGCTGTTCGAGCTCGTGGGCGTCAGTGAGCGCCTGGCGATCGATGGTCGCTTCGAAGCTCACGGGGAATCGCCACCGGGGCCGTAACCCCGGCCGGCTTCTCCCACCGGGTGGCCGGTCCGCCGCCGCTCTCTTGTCACTCCACGGCGGTGGCCGGTTTCGCCTCACTAACCTTCGGTTAGTCGCATGCTGACGCCAAGATAGAAGGGAGAAGGAGATGAAGATCGCTCGATTTCTGTTGCGGGTCGCGGTGGGCGGGCTGTTCGTCGGCCACGGCACGCAGAAGCTCAAGGGCTGGTTCGGGGGTCACGGCCTCGATGCCACAGCCAACATGTTCGAGTCGCTGGGGCTTCACCCGGGCCGCCGTAACGCGACTGCGGCCGGCATCGCGGAGGCGGGGGGCGGCGCGGCCCTGGCTCTGGGCGCGGCCACGCCGTTCGCCGCGGCTGCTCTGATCGGCACGATGCTCACGGCGATTCACCGCGTGCATCTGAAGAACGGGCCATGGCTCAGCAACGGGGGCTACGAGTACAACCTGGTCCTGATCCTCGCGGCCGCTTTGATCGCCGAGTTGGGACCGGGCGCGATCTCGGTCGACCACCTGCTCGGCACCGAGAAGAGTGGCCCCGGGTGGGGCCTCGCCGCCCTGGCCATGGGCGGCGCGGGTGCCGTCGCGGTGCACCAGCTGGCCGCGCAGAGCGCTCCGCCCGCTCCCGAGCCCTCCCCGGCAGAGCCCGTGGAGGCCGCCAGCCCCGCCGCCTCGCCCAGCGAGCCGGCTCCGGCGCCAGCCCGCTGAGACTAGGTTGAGAGGGCGCCGCTTGGTTGCGGCGCCCTCCGGCTACTCGTCGTCGTCGTCGTTCTCGTCGTTCTCGTCGTCGTCTTCGTCGTCTTCGTCGTCTTCGTCGTCTTCGTCGTCCTCGTCGTCGTCGTCGTCGTCCTTGGACCCGAAGACGCGCTCGAAGAGCGCCGTGTCGCCGGCGGTCTGGAACTTGACCAGCTCGCCGTCTTTGTAGGTGAGGACGTCGACGCTGTCGGCCTCCTCGCCATCGATCGAGATGTGGGTGAGCACGACGACCCGCTCGTCATCGGCGAACCAATACTCGGGCTTGGTGGAGAAGTCCTTGTCGGCCAGCTTGCCCCAGAACTCGCCGACCTTCTCCTTTCCCTCCAGGGTGCCGCTGATCTTGCTCCTGCCCGGCGTGATCCACTTGATCTCATCGGCCATGTTCTCCATGGCCCCGTCCGCGTCACCGTCCGAGAATGCGGCGTAGGCCTTCTTCGCCGTCTCGAGGTTCTCCTCTCCGGCCATCCTTCCCCTTTCTCGCTCTTGCCGGTACTGGATCGTCCCGGCAGAAGGCGACCCTAGCGCCTCGGCTCGGAGGCCGTCTAGGCTTCGGCGAGCGCCGGCTCATCCTGGCCGGCCGCGGGGTCCTCGTCAGGCAGCGTCTCCAGACGGGTGGGATCTCTATCGGTGCCGGCAATCAGCTCGTCGGCGGCCTGGCGCTCTGACTTGGGCAGGAAGCCCGACTTCATGCCGAAGTACACGGCCTGGGGATGGTGGGCCACGATGGCCAGGGTTGACTGCTCGGGCTCGACGGCGTAGCCGCCGGAGAGGCGCAGCCCGATCGCGGGCGCGTCAAGGAGGCGGAAGACCTTCTCGTGCTCGGATTGCTCCGGGCAGGCGGGATAGCCCCAGCTGTAGCGCCGGCCCTGAGTGGGTTCGAGGCCCAGCTCGGAGCGCGCCCGGGAGTGCAGCCACTCGGCCATCGCCTCGGCCGTCTGCACGCCGAGGCCGTGCACGAACAACTGCTCGGCGAACTCACCCTCGGCCTCGAGCTCGGCCATCAGCTCGGTCACCGCGTCGCCGGCGGTGACGGCCTGGAGCGCCACGACATCTATGTCCCCGGAATCGAGGGGGCGGTAGAAGTCGGCCAGGCAGATGCGATCGTGCTTGGGCTGGCGGGGGAAGACGAGCCGCTCGAGCTCGCGCTCGCCCGGGGCCTCGGGATCCCAGACGATCACCTCGTTGCCGTCGCTGTTGCAGGGGAAGTAGCCGAGGCGCGCGCGGGGATGCAGGTAGGTCTGCTCACGCCACATGCGCTCGAGCCGGGGCTTGAAGTCATCCGCCACGAGCTTCTGCCACTCCTCGCCCTTGACCCCGCGTCCACCCCAGTGGAGCTTGAACAGCACGTGGGTGTCGATGTGGGGGTAGACCTCGTCGAGGTCGACGTCGATCTCACGCGCGCCCCAGAACGGGGGGTCTGGGATCGGCGTGTCGGTCCGAGCCCCGCTCCTGACTGACGAGTCGGTCAGCGGCGGGAGATCCTCGTCGGGCTCGTCGGGCTGCTCACGGAGCTTCTTCGCCGCCTCGCGGGTCTTGGTGACGAGCGCCTCGCGAGCCTCGGGGTCGACCAGCTGATCCATCTTGCCCAGCCCCTCGAAGGCGTCCTTGCAGTAGAAGACGCCGGGCTCATAGAGCTCATCAGAGTCGGTTCCATTGGGATAGAGGATCCGCAGGCCGAAGTTGCGATTGATGGCCGCGCCGCCAATGAGCACGGGGAACTGGAGCCCGCGCTGGTGAAGCTCCTGCACGCATGCGGGCATCTGCTTGGAGGTCGAGACGAGCAGGGCGCTCAGGCCGATCGCCGTCGCGTCGTGCTCGACCGCGGCATCGAGGATCGTGCCGATCGGAACCTGCTTGCCCAGGTCGACGACCGTGTAGCCGTTGTTGGTGAGGATCGTGTTGACGAGCGACTTGCCGATGTCGTGGACATCGCCGAACACCGTGGCCACGACGACGGTCCCCTTCGTGTAGCCCTCGATCTTGTCCAGGTATTGCTCGAGCTGGGCCACGGCGCGCTTCATCACCTCGGCCGACTGGAGGACGAAGGGGAGGATCAGCTCCCCGGCGCCGAACTTGTCGCCCACCTCCTTCATCGCCGGAAGCAGCACGTCGTTGAGCGTGGGGACGGCGCCGATCTTCTCGACGCTCTTGTCGATCCACTCCTCGACCCCGTCCTTCTTGCGGCGCAGGATGTGGAAGTGCAGCGCCTCCTCGGGCTCCATGCCCTCGGTCGGGTCGGCCTTGTCGGCGGCCTCCTCGGGGCCCTTGGACTCGAAGTGGGCGATGAAGCGCTCCAGCGCGTCCTCGCGGCGGTTGAAGACGAGGTCGTCGGCGAGCTCGCGCTCCTCTTCCGGGATCTCGGCGTAAGGGGTGATGTGGTTGGGGTTGACCATCGCCAGATCAAGTCCGGCTTCGACGCAGTGGTGCAAGAAGACGCTGTTCAGAGCGCTCCGCGCCGGCACGCCGACGCCGAAGCTGACGTTGGAGACGCCGAGCGAGGTCTTGACGCCGGGGATGTTCTCCTTGACCTGGCGGATGCCCTCGATCGTCTCGATCGCGCTCGGCTTCCATTCGTCATCGCCGGTCGTCAGCGTGAAGGTGAGGCAGTCGAAGATGAGCGCCTCGGGGTCGAGGCGGTGCTCGGTGCAGCAGAGCTCGGTGATCCGCTGGGCCACCTCGAGCTTGCGCTCGGCCGTCTTGGCCATCCCCACCTCGTCGATCGTCAGGGCGATCACCGCGGCGCCATGCTGCTTGGCGAGCGGGACGACGCGGTCGAGTTTGTCGCGGCCGGCCTCGAGGTTGATCGAGTTGACGATGGCCCGCCCGGGGATCTGCTCAAGCGCGGTCTCGATCACGTCGGGCTCGGTGGAGTCGATCTGAAGGGGAGCCGGCTGGGTGAGGCTGACCCGCTTGGCCACCTGGCGCATCTGTTCGTCCTCGTCCTGGCGCTCGGTCAGGGCCACGCAGAGATCGAGGACATGGGCTCCGCCTGAGACCTGATCCTCGGCGATGGTCAGCAGGCCGTCGTAGTCGTCGGCCAGGAGTAGCTCCTTGGCCTTGCGGCTTCCCTGGGAGTTGACGCGCTCGCCGACCAGCGTCGGACGCGGGTCCTGGACCAGCGGCGTGGCGGTCATCATGCTGCTCAGCTGGGTCGGCCGCGGCGCGGGGCGCTCGCGCGGCGTCCCGCCGGCGCAGCGCTCCTTGATGGCGGCGATGTGCTCCGGCGTGGTGCCGCAGCAGCCGCCGACGATGCTGATCCCGTAGCGCTCGACGAACTCGCCCAGGACGTTCGCGAGCGGCTCGGGCTGCTCAGGGAAGATCGTCTCGCCGTTCGGGCCCTGGAGGGGGAGGCCGGCGTTGGGGACGCAGTGGACGGGCTTGCTCGAGGTCTCACCGAGGAAGCGGATGGCGTCCCGCATGTCCTCGGGACCGGTCGAGCAGTTGAGGCCGATCACGTCGACCTCGAGGGCCTCGAGGGTGGCCAGCACGGACGAGATGTCGGTGCCCAGCAGCATCTTGCCGCCGTTGGGCAGGAGCGAGACGCTGGCTTGGATGGGGAGGGCGCGTCCCGCCTCCTTGAACGCCTCGCGGGCGCCGAAGATGGCTGCCTTGACCTCAAGGATGTCCTGCGCGGTCTCGATGATGATGAGATCGGCGCCGCCCTCGACGAGACCGCGCGCCTGTTCGGTGAAGACCTCGACGAGCTCCCGGAAGCGGACCTGCCCCAGGGTCGGATCGTCGCTGGCGGGCAGGAAGCCGGTGGGGCCGATCGAGCCGGCGACGAAGCGATCCTCGCCGGCAGCTTTCCGGGCGATCTGGGCGGCCTTCAGGTTGATCTCGTGCGTGTGGGCCTCGAGTCCCCACTCGGACAGCTTCAGGCGGCTGGCCTGGAAGGTGTCGGTCTCCAGCACCTCGGCGCCGGCCTCAAGCATCGAGGCATGGACGCCCTCGATGACGTCGGGACGGTTGAGGACGAGCGCTTCGTGACAGCGCCCGGGGAGGCGGTAGTCCTCCTCAAGGCTCAGATCGAACTGCTCGAGGGTGGCGCCCATCCCGCCGTCGTAGACGAGGACGCGCTCGCGGGTGGCGGAGAGGAAATCGCGCACCCCGCCCATGGTACCGAACCTTGACACGACCGTGGCAAGGTTCGACGCGGGCGTTGTCTCGATACGGTGCGGACATGTCCGACCGTGCCAAGCAGCGCCTGGCCTGCGGCTCCTGGCCGACGCCGATCACCTCCGAGGCTGTGGTCGCCGACGCGGTCAGGCTGGCCGAGGTCGCGGCCGACGAGGGGGCGGTGATCTGGTCCGAAGGGCGCCCGGCCGAGGCCGGGCGCACCGCGCTCGTGCGCCGCGATCCGGACGGCACGCTGACCGAGCTCCTGCCCGAGGACCTGAACGCGCGCACCGCCGTGCACGAATACGGCGGGGGCGCCTGGTGGGCCCGGGGCGGCGTCGTCTGGTTTGCCAACTGGTCAGACCAGCGGCTCTACCGGCGCGATCCGGCCACCCGGGAGTGCACTCCCCTCACCCCCGAGCCCGAAGTCCCGCGCGGCGATCGCTACGCCGACGGCGCCGTGTCGCCCGACGGGAGCTGGATGGTGTGCGTGCGGGAGCACCACCCCCCGGATGGACGCGGGGCGATCGACGTCCGCAATGAGATCGTGCGCTTGGATGCCGGCGAGCCCTCGCCAGGTGAGGTGCTGGTGAGCGGTCCCGACTTCGTCTCCAACCCCCGGTTCAGCCCCGACGGGCAAAGCCTGTGCTGGCTGGAGTGGGATCACCCGAACATGCCCTGGGACGGAACCCGGCTCATGGTCCGCGATCTCGCCAGTGGCGAGGAGCGACAGATCGCGGGGGGAGCTGAGGAGTCAGTCAGCGAGCCCCAGTGGCGTCCGGACGGCTCGCTGACTTTCATCAGCGATCGCAGCGAGTGGTGGAACCTGTACCGGCATTCGCCCGACGGCCAGGTCGAGCCGCTGACCGAGATCGAGGCCGAGATCGGGACGCCCCAGTGGGTCTTTGGCGTCTCCCGGTATGAGTTCCTCGACGACGGACGGATTCTGTTCGCGCGCTCGCGTGACGGGTTCGACGGTCTGGCGGTCCGGTGGACGGACGGAGGCGTGGCTGACCTGAAGCTCCCGTTCACCCTCGTCAGAAGCCTTGCCGCGGCCGGCGGATCCTCGGTGGTGGTGGTGGCGGGCTCGACCACCGAAGAGGCGTGCGTGAGTCAGGTCACCCTGCCGGAGGCAGGCGGGGCGGAGTTGCAGACGCTGCGGCCGAGCCGCGATCTGACCGAGCTGGGCGTCGATCCCGAATACATCTCGATCCCGGAGTCGCTCGACTTCCCGTCGGCGGGTCGGACCTCGCACGCGCTTCTGTACCCACCGAGGAACCCGTCGCATGAGCCGCTGGAGGGCGAGCTGCCGCCGCTCTATGTCCATGTCCACGGTGGCCCGACCTCGTCGGCGCGCTCCGAGCTCAGTCTCGATGTCCAATACCTGACCAGCCGTGGCTTTGTCGTCATCGACCTGAACTACGGCGGCTCGACCGGGTACGGCCGTCCCTACCGTGAGCTGCTCAACGGAAGCTGGGGGATCGTCGATGTCGAGGACGCCGCGGCCGTGGCTCGCCACCTGGCGGAGGCGGGGAGAGTCGACCCGCAGCGAATGTGCATCGGCGGCGGCTCGGCCGGCGGTTTCACCACGCTGGCCTGTCTGGCCCGGACCGACACGCCATTCGGCGCCGGGGGCGATCTATACGGCGTGGCTGACCTGGAGGCCCTGACCGAGGACACGCATAAGTTCGAGAGCCGCTACCTGGACCGGATGGTCGGCCCGTATCCGGAAGCTCGCGAGATCTACCGCGAGCGCTCGCCGATCTATCACGTCGACGATTTCTCCCGGCCGCTGATCGTCCTCCAGGGGCTGGAGGACGAGGTGGTGCCTCCCAATCAGGCGACGATGATCGTGGACGCGCTGCGGGCCAAGCAGGTTCCGGTCGCCTACGTGGCCTTCGCGGGTGAGCAGCACGGGTTTCGCCAGGCGGCGAACATCCGCCGCGCGCTGGATTCCGAGCTCAGCTTCTTCGCCCAGATCTTCGGCTTCGAGCTGCCCGAAGAGGAGGGAATCGAGCCGGTCGCGATCGACGGTTGATCCTCAGTCGGTCGCGATGATCACATCCGAGGCTTTGATCACCGCGGTCACCCGGCTGCCCTCGCTGATGCCAAGCTCCTCGACGGCCTCGACCGTGATCGAGGCGACCAGGCGCTGACCTGAGACGTCGATCACGACGTTGGCGATCGCCTCGCCCCGGTTGACGGCGGTGACCTCGCCAGAGAGCTGGTTGCGGGCACTGAGTTTCATCCCTACCTCCTGGTTGATCGGTTACGCGGCTGGCCCGCGGAGTCCCTCGAGGAGGCGCCGAACCGTTCTGCCCATCTCCTCGCGGGCCGCGGCTGGATCCTCGGCCCGGGCCACGACCATCGCCGCCTCGTCGAGCGCGCCGGCCAGGACGTGGGCCACTGCGGTGGTCGAGCCCGGCAGCGTGGCGCCGGCCTCGGCCGCTCGCGCCAGGGCCTGCTCAAGCAGGCCGAGACCGTGGTCTGAGTCGATCGCGCGCCAGACGTCCCAGCCGAGGACCGAGGGTCCGTCGACCAGCATGATGCGCTGGACCTCAGGGGTGGCGCAGGCGTCGAGGAAGGCGTCGGCACCGGCGTTGAGTGCCTCCCACGGATCGTCCGGGACGCTGGCCGCCGCGGCGATCTGGCGGACGGTCTCGGCGCTCAGCTGCACGAGCACGGCCCGGAAGAGCTGCTCCTTGCCGCCCTTGAAGTGGTGATAGAGCGCGCCGCGCGTGACCCCGGCCAGCTGCACGATCTCCTCGGTGCCGACCCCGGCATAGCCGCGCTCGGCGAAGAGCTGGCGGGCGGCGCCGATCAGGGCGCTCGTGGTGGCTTCACGCTGGGCGGCCTTGGTGCGGGGGCGAGCTTCGGCCGGCCCCCCGGCCTCCTTGGGGGACGGCGGCGCTTGCGCCGTTCCTTCGGCCTTGACATACGTACTGCCTGTATGTGAAGATACGTACACCCTGTATGTAAACCTTAGTGCGTCCTCGACGCCGATGCCAGGAGGTCCCGATCATGGTGGCAAACGCGCTCGCATTGGCCTCAAGTTCGCTCACCGACGCCGGTCTGAGCGCTGGACGCGCGATCGCGCTGGGCGTGGGCGGCGGCCTGGGCGCGATCGGCGCCGGGGTCGGCATCGGGCTCGTGTTCAAGGGTGTTCTCGACGCCGTCGTGCGTCAGCCCGCGCTCCGGGAAGAGATCACGAGCATCCAGTGGCTCGCCTTCGCGCTGACGGAAGCGTGCTTCTTCTACGGGCTCGTCGCGGGGATGTTGGCTTACGTCCTTTGATCTGACCTGGGGGACCGTGTCCAAAAACGGCCCGTATTTTCCCGTTTCTTCGCACGGAGCCGCCCACGGCTAAGCTCGCCCCGTGACCGCCGCGGCCGATCGCGCGAAGCGGGGCTTCGCCTCGGACAACGCCGCCACCGTCCACCCCGAGGTGATGGCGGCGATCGCCGAGGCCAACGTCGGCCACACCTACGGCTACGGCCACGACCGGCTCACCGAGGCCTTGGCGGAGCGCTTCCGGGAGCACTTCGGCGAAGCCACCAGGGCCTATCCCGTGTGGGGCGGGACCGCGGCCAACGTCCTCTGCCTGCGCGCCACCTGCCGCCCCTGGGAGGGGGTGATCTGCACCGACACCGCCCACCTGAACGTCGACGAATGCGGAGCGCCGGAGGCAATCGCCGGCGTCAAGCTGCTGGCTGTCGAGGCCGAGGAGGGCAAGCTGGCGCCGGCGGCGGCGGAGCGGATGATCAGCCGCGTCGGTGACGAGCACGCCGTCCAGGCTCGCGTGGTCACCATCTCGCAGGCCACCGAGCTGGGGACGGTCTACGGGATCGAGGAGGTGCGGGCGCTGGCCGAGTTGGCGCACGGGCACGGCCTGCTTCTGCACGTGGACGGAGCCCGGCTTGCCAATGCGGCGGCGGCGCTCGGGACCAAGCTCAGGGAGGTGACCACGGCGGTGGGCGTCGACATGCTCTCGTTCGGCGGAACCAAGAACGGGCTGCTGGGGGCGGAGGCGGTGGTGTTTCTCACCCCGGGGCTGGGCGAGGGGTTCGAGTACCTGCGTAAGCAGTCGCTTCAGCTCGCCTCGAAGATGCGCTTCCTCTCCGCCCAGCTCGATGCGCTCCTGACCGACGATCTGTGGTTGCGCTCCGCCGCGCAGGCCAACGCGATGGCGGCGCGTCTGGCCGAGCGCGTGGGCTCGCTGCCGGAGGTCACGATCGCGCGGCCGGTACAGGCCAACGCCGTGTTCGCGCGGCTTCCCCGGCAGACGATCACCGAGCTTCAGCAGCAGTACGACTTCCACGTCTGGGATGAGGCCACCGACGAGGTGCGGTGGATGTGCGCCTGGGACACCACCGAAAAGGACGTGGACGAATTCGCGAACGCGCTCGAGCGCGCGCTCGCCGATTCCGCGGCGTAGCTACCGGGCGCTCCAGCCCATGTCCATCGTGACCGGCACGCCGGTGAACGCGCGCCCGCCCGGGCCGGCGAGGAAGGCCACGACCTCGGCCACCTCGGCCGGCTCGATCAGCTCCTTGACGGCGTGGGGGGCGAGGATCACCTCCTCCAGCACGCGCTCCTCGTCAGTCCCATGCGCGCGCGCCTGATCGGCGATCTGCTTCTCCACGAGCGGCGTGCGGACGTAGCCCGGGCAGACGGCGGTGGCGGTGATTCCGTCCTCGGCGCCCTCCAGGGCTAGCGTCTTGACCAGCCCGAGCACGCCGTGCTTGGCCGACACGTAGGCCGACTTGTAGGGCGAGGCGACGAGGCCGTGCGCCGAGGCGATGGCGATGAAGCGCCCGCTGCCGGCCTCGCGAAGGTGCGGCCAGGCGTACTTGGCGAGGACGAAGGGACTGGTGAGCAGGAGCGCGACGATCGTCTCGAAGCGCTCGACGGGGAACTCCTCAACCGGGGCGACGTGCTGGATCCCGGCGTTGGCGACCACCAGGTCGAGGCGGCCGAAGCGGGTGACGGCCGCGGCCACGGCGCCCGCGTTGCCTTCGGGCGCCGACAGATCGGCCTGGTGGGGGACGCCGGGGCCGCCGGGACTAGGCTTGAGGTCGACGGCGAGGACATCCATGCCGCCGTCACAGAGGCGCTGCGCGACGGCGCGTCCGATGCCGCTCGCGGCCCCGGTGACGAGCGCCGCCTTGCCTTGCCATCCGTCGTCGTTCACAGATCCACGAAACTACCCGGCGGCGTGCCCGAATCATCCCCTGACACGAACAACTTCGCCCGCCCGCTCCGTGAGGCCGAGGTCGACCCGGACCCGTATAGGCAGTTCGAGCGCTGGTTCGAGGCCGCCGGGGAGGCGGGGGTGCGCATGCCCGAGGCGGCGGCGGTGGCCACGGCCACGCCCGACGGCGCCCCCTCGGTCCGGATGGTCCTAGTCAAGGAGCACGGGCCGGAGCACTTCGTCTTCTACACCAACTTCGCAAGCCGCAAGGGACGCGAGCTGCAGGCCAACCCGCGCGCCGCGCTCCTCTTTTACTGGGATGCGCTGGGTCGCCAGGTCCGGATCGAAGGGCCGGTGACGCGAATGACGAGGGATGAGTCCACGGCCTATATCCGGAGCCGCCCCCGCGGCAGCCAGGTGAGCGCCCTGGCCTCGCCCCAGAGCCAACCCGTCGAGTCCCGGGAGCAGCTGGAGGAGCGGGTGGCCGAATTGACCGAGCGCCTTCAGGACCAGGAGCCACCGCTCCCCGAGAACTGGGGTGGCTTTCGTCTCCGCCCGGAGAGCTTTGAGTTCTGGCAGCACCGCGAGGATCGCCTGCATGACCGGCTCCTGTACACGCCGGCGGGCGAGGCCTGGCGGCTTGAGCGACTCGCGCCCTGAGATCGTGGCCCGCGCCGCCACCGCCTTCGGCCCCGGGCGGGTCAACCTGATCGGGGAGCACACCGATTACAACGACGGGCTGGCGCTCCCATTCGCGGTCAGCGACGGCGTCACCGTCCACGCCGAGCCGCTGGCCGAGCCGCGGATCGAGGCGGTGGCGCTCGACCTCGGAGAAGAGGACGCGTTCGAGATCGGCGAGACCGCGCCCGGAGATGGGTGGCGGGCCTACGTCCGCGGGGCGGTGGGCGAGCTGGCGGGGGCCGGGTGCAAGGTGAGCGGGCTGGAGCTGAGGATCGAAGGGACGATTCCTCGCGGGGCCGGGCTCTCATCTTCGGCGGCGCTCGAGGTGGCGCTGGCCCTGGCGATCCTCGTCGCCTCGGAGTGCGCGCCGATCGAGCGGACCGAGCTGGCCAAGCTGTGCAGCCGGATCGAGAACGAGTGGGCGGGTGCCCAAACCGGCCTGCTCGACCAGATGGCCTCGCTCTACGGGCGCGAGGACGAGGCGCTCCGGATCGACTTCCGCACCCTGGAGGTCACGCCGGTCCCCTTGCCGCTGGGCGAGTACACGCTCGTGACGCTCGACTCCGGCGAGGCGCATGCCAACGCCGACTCGGGCTACAACGAGCGGCGCGCCGAGTGCACGCGGGCGTGTGAGCAGCTGGGCGTGGCGAGCCTGCGCGAGGCCTCGGCCGAGCGCGCGAACGAGCTACCGGATCCGCTTGACCGGCGCGTCCGCCACGTGCTCAGCGAAAACGCGCGTGTGGACGAGACGATTGCGGCGCTGCGCGAGGGCGACCTCAAGCGCGTGGGCGAACTACTTGACTGCTCCCACGCGAGCCTGCGCGATGACTACGAGGTCTCCACGCCGGCGGTGGAGACGGCGGTCGCGCGACTCAAGGAGGCGGGGGCGATCGGGGCCCGGATCTTGGGGGGCGGGTTCGGGGGCCACGTCCTCGGGCTCCTGCCTCCCGGTGCCGAGTCGCCGCGGGGGGCGGTCGAGGTCCGCCCCGGTGCCGGAGCCAGGGAGCTTGGTCGGCGGTCATAGAATGCGGGGCAGAGGGGAGGTGAGGGCACCCATTCCGGAAATCGCCGTCGCCGCACACACGCCGCTTCTCGGGGTTCGTGAGCTGACCGCCGCCTATGGGCCCGTGCCGGCGCTCGACCACGTCGATCTGACCCTCCAGGGAGGCGAGCTCGTCGTCGTGACGGGTGAGCCCGGGGCCGGCAAGAGCACCCTCGTGCGGTGCGTGGCCGGCGACGTCTCGCCGCTGAGCGGGCAGATCATGCTTCAGGGCCAGCCTGTCCCCGCCGACCCGGCCGCGGCCGAGCGACTCGGCATCGGCGTCGTCTGGCAAGACCTCGAGCTGTGCGACAACCTCGACGTGGCGGGCAACCTGCTACTCGGTCAGGAGCCCCCGGCGGTGCTGCTCTCGAGGACCCGCTTCCACGCCCGCGCGCGCGAGATGCTGGCCGACTTCGCCGTGCCGATCCGCGATACGACTCAGCGGGTCAGCGCGCTCCCGAAGGGTCAGCGCCAGCTGCTGGCGGTGGCCAAGGTGCTGAGTCGCGGCTCCCGGCTGCTCGTGCTCGACGAGCCCACCGCCGCCGTGGGCGCGACCGAGACCCAGCAGGTGGAGCAGCTCATCCGCCGAGCGCGGGACCAAGGACGCGCCGTACTGGTGGTGACTCGGGACATCGACCAGATGCTCCGCATCGCCGACCGCATCATCGTCCTCCGCGAAGGGCGGGTCGTGGCCGAGCTGGATCCGCTCGTCACGCACCCCGACGAGATCGCTGCGCTCCTATCCGGCCAGCAGGTCGACTCCTCGGCCCGGCGGCAGCTGACCCGGCTCCACGCGCTGGCGGACCGTCTCGTCTCCGCTGATCCCTCCTCGAGTCTCTCCCTGATCCTGTCCGCCCTCGGGACCGCGCTCGGGGCTGAGAAGGTCTCGATCCACGTGGTCAGCGAGGGCACGCTGGTGCGTGCTGCCTCGCTCGGGTTCGACCCGGCTCAGCTTCAGGGATGGTCACGCCTGCCCATCGGCCCGGACGGCGGGCCCCCGGGCCGGGCGGCGGCGCTCGAGGAGCGCGTGATCGTCGAGGACGTGCACCCCGGCGGGTCGTGGGAGGCGTTCGGGCGACCCGGCGATTGGGACGGGGTCGGTAGCTCGTGGTCGGTACCCGTCATGGGGCCGGACGGCATCAGCGCCGTCATCACGGTGTTCCAGAGCCAGACCGGCGCCCCCGGCCGCGACGAGCTCGATCTCCTCTCCCTGTACGCGGGCTGGGCGGCCGGAGCCGTGGAGCGTGAGCATCTCCTGACTCAAGCGACGGCGCGTAACCGCGTGCTCGAGACAATTCGAGAGATGCTGGAGACGCTGGCCGGGGCAGGCTCGGTCGAGCGCGGGCTGACGGCGGCGCTCCAGTCACTGCGCCGCGGCCTCCAAGCTGAGGAGGTGGCGCTGCTCGTGGGGTCGGAGAACGGGCACTCGAGCTGGCGGGCGTACGCCGGCCCGGCCGGCCAGGACCCCGAGCGAGCATCCTCGGCGGTGTGCGAGGTCGCCGAGCAGGGCCTTGCCTTCACGCCCCACGACGGCACGGCGCGTGAGTTCGGGGAGCGCGGCGGGGCCAGCGTGCTGGCGGTGCCGTTCCTGGCTCCGGGCTCGCCCGCGGTGCTGGTGGTCGCGTGGGAGCAGCTCCAGGTGACCGAAGCCGAGCACGCCCTGATCGAGGACGCGGCCCACTCGCTGCGTCTCGCGCTGGAGCGCGAAGAGGCGGCGCTGGCCCACCAGGAGGCGACGGCACTCCGCCGCTCACGCGAGCTTCAGCGAGGCTTCCTGTCTCGGCTCAGCCATGAGCTCCGCACGCCACTGACCGCCATCCGCGGCTACGCCTCGAGCCTCATGCAACCTGACGTGACCTGGGACGGGGACTCCGAGCAGCGCTTCCTCGACCGCATCGCCGCCGAGTCGGCACGGCTGGGTCGCCTGGTCGACGACCTCCTCGACTTCTCCGCGATCGAATCCGGCGTCATGCGCCTGCAGCCCGACTGGTGCGACGTCCAGCTCGTGATCGAGGCCGCGGTGTCGTGCCTGCCCCCAAGTTGGTCGGCCTCGGTATCGGTGGCCGGCGAGTCCGAGCTCCCGCCCGTGTGGGCCGATCACGACCGGCTGGAGCAGGTCTTCGTCAACCTCCTGGGCAACGCCCTGCGCCACAACCCAGCCGGTACCCAGGTGGAGGTCCGCACTGCCCTGCGCCCGGGGTCAGCGTCGACGAGCGCGACCGGCGATGCGCGGGAGCTCGAGATCACGGTCAGCGATGACGGCGTCGGGTTTCCCAAGCCGCTCATGTCGGCGCCATTCGAGCCGACCCGCCGGCACCGCTCCCGGAGCGCCGGCGCCGGGCTCGGCCTCTCGATCGCCCGCGGCATCGTCGAGGCGCATGGAGGCGAGATCGAGCTCATGCCGGCACCCGCGGGCACGATCTTCCGCATCCGCGTGCCCGTCGAGGGAGCGGGCCGCGCGATTGCCGCCGGCGATGGCGGCGAAGCTCCCCTGACGCTGGCCGATGAGCCCGAGAGCAGACCGGAGGAGCTGCACGCGGTCGGCGATGTCTGACGGTGGGGCGCGGACGCGAGCGCTGCTGGTCGAGGACGACCCGAACATCGTCGATCTGATCCGCGCCAACCTCGCCGTGCGCGGCTTCGAGACGATCGTCTCCACCGATGGCGTCGACGCGCTGGCCCTGCTCGACACCGAGGAGCCGGACATCGTCCTGGTTGACCTGATGCTGCCGGAGGCGGACGGGTTCGATCTCTGCCGCCGGATCCGTGAGCGCTCGTCGGTCGCGGTGATCGTCGTCTCAGCGCGGCAGGGTGAGCGGGACAAGATCACCGCCCTGAATGTCGGCGCCGATGACTACATGACCAAGCCGTTCAGCGTCGAGGAGCTCCTGGCCCGGATCAGCGCGACGCTGCGGAGAACCCGGGCCGGCGGCCTGGCGGAACCCGGGCCGGCGGTCGTGACCGCGGGCGACATCCGCATCGATCTCACCCGCCAGCAGGTGACCAAGGCGGGTCAGACCGTGCACCTGACTCCGACCGAGTTCGCCCTCCTGCGCGAGCTCGTGACCAACCGGGGCAAGCTGCTCAGTCACGCCCATTTGCTCCGTCGAGTCTGGGGGCCGGGCTACCAGACCGAGATCGAGTACGTGCGCGTCTACGTGCGCCGCCTCCGCGCCAAGCTGGAGTCAGACGGCGGTGAGCCGCTGATCCTCACCGCCCCGCGGGCGGGGTACCGGTTCGCGCCTGAGTAGCCGGGGCTTTGCGATTTCGGCCGTTCATCGTTTTTTAACGGGATCACTATCGATGTTTACGGTTCGTTCACGTCGTTGGACGTACGGTTTGCGCTAGTCACCGAGAGACGCGCGACGCGGCCCTGCCCGTGAGCGGGCTGCGTGGCACGAGGAGGAGGAATCTATGCACTTGCTGAGGAGCAAGGTCACGCTCGTGGCCCTCGCACTCACGGCAGCGCTTGTAGTGGCGGCATGCGGCAGCAGTTCGAAGTCGTCGACGACGTCGACTTCGAGTTCGAGCAGCTCATCGAGTTCGACGCCGGCCATCTCGGCCGGGTCGTTCAACAACAGCTTCTCGGCCATGGCCACGCTGAAGCCGCTCATTTCGGAAGGGAAGGGCAAGATTGCTGCGATCCTTCCCGACACCACGAGCTCCACGCGGTATGTCGAGTTCGACGCGCCAATGCTCAAGCAGGCAGCGGCGATGGCGGGTCTCCCGTCCTCGGACATGATCGTCCAGAACGCGCAGGGCAGTGACTCGACGTTCATCTCCGATGCCCAGGCGGACATCACCAACGGCGCCACGGTGCTGCTGATCGACCCGGAGGACTCGGGCACGGGCGTCACCGTTCAGCGCTACGCCAAGTCCCATGGTGTGGCGGTGGTCGACTACGACCGCCTCACCCTGGGTGCTCCCAAGGGGACCGCGGACTACGTCAGCTTCGACAACGTCCAGGTCGGCAAGTTGATCGGCCAGGGCTTCGTCCATTGCGTCTCGCAGTGGCATCTCAGCAAGCCGCAGGTCGTGGTCATGCACGGCGCGGTGACGGACAACAACGCCACTCTGTTCGCGCAGGGCTACAACGGCGTGCTGCAGCCGTACTTCAGCTCCGGCAAGTACACGCTGGTGGCAAGGACCGCGGGCACATGGACGCCCACGGACGCGCTGACCGAGTTCGAGGGTGCCGTGACGGCCCACAAGAACATCAACTCGGCCGTCATCCCGAACGATGAGACGGGCGCGCCGATCATCAGCTACCTGCAGAGCCACGGGGTCAAGGCGAAGACGTACCCCACAACCGGGCAGGATGCGACCCTGACGGGTCTCCAGAACGTCCTCTCCGGCTACCAGTGCGGGACCGTCTACAAGCCGATCTACCTCGAGGCCCAGGCTGCTGTTGCTCTGGCGCTGTATCTCAGGGCCGGCAAGACGGCTCCGTCAACGCTGCTGAACGCCACCTCCACGGACCCGACGAATCACAACACGGTTCCGTCGGTGCTGCTCACGCCCACGTGGGTCACCCCGACGAACATGAACAGCACCGTGATCGCGGACAAGTTCGTTCCCGCCTCGCAGCTGTGCGCGGGGAGGTACGCGGCGGACTGCCACGCAGCTGGGATCAGCGGCTAGAGCTGACCGAACGGTAGGAGTAGTGTGCATGGGCCCTCCCGCAGTAGCGGGAGGGCCCCGGCCACCCGAGGGGAGAGATGAGCACTTCTGAGAGCACGGCCACCACGTCGCCCGCGGTGAGCGACACAAACGGCAACCTGCTCGAGCTGCGCGGCGTGACCAAGCGGTTTGGCGCCGTTCAAGCGCTGAGCGAGATCAACTTCGAGATTCCGCCCGGCAAGGTCACCGCGCTGGCCGGCGATAACGGCGCCGGCAAGTCGGTGACGATCAAGACGATCTCCGGCCTGTGGGCGCCCGACGAGGGGCACATCCTTTGGCAAGGGAAGTCCGTCCACCTGCACGGGCCGCGCGACGCCGAGGCGCTCGGCATCACCACGATCTACCAGGACCTGGCGCTCTGCGACAACCTGGACATCGTCCAGAACATGTTCCTCGGCCACGAGATCCTGAGCCACGGGCTCCTGAACGAGGCGCCGATGGAAATCAAGGCGCGCGAGACGCTCAAGGAGCTGAACGTAAGAACGATCCGCTCCATCCGTCAGCCGGTGGCCTCCCTGTCCGGGGGACAGCGACAGTCGGTCGCCGTGGCCAAGGCGGTGCTGTTCAACGCCAAGCTGGTGATCATGGATGAGCCGACGGCTGCGCTGGGGGTCGCCCAGACGCGGCAGGTGCTCGATCTGATCAAGCGCCTGTCCTCCCAGGGCGTAGCCGTGATCCTCGTCTCGCACAACCTCAACGACGTGTTCGCCGTGGCCGACCGCATCGTGATCCTCCACCTCGGACACATGGTGGCCCAGGGCCCGGTGTCGGACTTCGACACGACCTCGGTGGTCGAATACATGACCACCGGACGCTCCGACAGTCGGCGCGGCAACTCAGGGCAACAGGCCGAGCGGCGATAGGAGGAGTGATGGCCGACAGACCTTCAAGCATCGACACCCCGTCCGAGGTCGAGGAGGCGCCGATCTCCACGGAGCTGGCGGAGGATCAAACCGACGAGGCCGTGGCCGGGGCCGACGTCGCTTCGGTGGCTCCTGAGGTCCTCGCTGATTCGCTCGGCGAATACGTGCAGGCGTGGGGCAGGCGGATCCGGTCGGGCGAGAGCGGCGCGCTCCCGATCGTCCTCGGCCTGATCGTCATCATCGTCTTCTTCCAGATCGAGAAGTCCCAGTTCCTGGGGGCTCAGAACCTGGTCAACCTCTTCCAGCAGGCGTCGATCTACATCGTGATCGGAGCCGCGGAGGTATTCGCGCTCGTGCTTTCCGAGGTGGACCTGTCGATCGGGTTCGTGCTCGCCATTGGCGGCTTCATCATCGCCGAGCTGATCGCCTCACCGGACAACTTCCCGTGGTGGCTGGCCGTCATCTGCGGCCTCGCCGCGACGGGCGTCTATGGATACATCCAGGGCAACATCATCACCAGGCTGCACGTGCCTTCGTTCGTCGTCACGCTGGGGGGATTGCTGATCGGCGAGGGCGTGATGATCCAGCTCGCCAACAGCGACAAATCGGCTGTCGGCGGCGTGATTTCCGTCTCGCCGAGCAGTCCCATCTACCACCTGGTCAACAACAACCTGAGTGTCGCCGCGGGCTGGATCGTGCTGGTCGTCGTGCTGGCGCTGTACGCCGCCCTGTCGCTGTGGCGCGCCGCCCGTCGCCGGGCTCAGGGGCTGAGCGCGCCTCCGCTCAGCATCACGCTGGTGACGATTGGGGTCACCGCCGTCGGCGGGATCCTGCTCGTGTACATCTGCAGCCTCGACCGCTCCAGCGGCGTGATCCCGCTCAAGGGCATCCCGTACGTGGTCCCATTCGTCGGCATCGTCCTCCTGATCTACTCCGTGTTCCTCGCCCGCACGCGGACGGGTCGCTACATGTACGCGATCGGGGCCAACCCCGAGGCGGCCCGCCGCGCCGGCATCCACGTCCAGCGTGTTCGGCGGATCGCGTTCACGTTGAGCGCGATGACGGCCGGGATCGGCGGCCTGATCTACGCGTCCGTCCTGGGCTCGATCTCGACCGACGTGCCCGGCGGTAACTACAGCCTCTACGCCGTGGCCGCCGCCGTGATCGGCGGCGCGAGCCTGTTCGGAGGCCGCGGCAAGCCGCTCCATGCCCTGCTCGGCGGTCTCGTGATCGCCGTCGTCTTCAACGGCCTGGCCCTGATGGGCATCAGCGCCCAGGGTCAGTACATCGCCACCGGCGTGGTGCTGCTCGTGGCCGCGACGGTTGACTCGCTGGTCCGCAGGAGCGGATCGACCGGCGTGTAGGCATCAAGCCGGCGTAGGCCCTCGCCATGCGCCAGTTCTCGGTCGCCCACGACGCGGCCCTTGCTGTGCTGGTCGTGGGCGGTGCCGTGGCGATTGTGGGGCCGCGGCGCTGGCCGGGGCGCTGGGTCCGGTGGTTCGCGTGGGCGCTCGCGGCGGTGATCTTCGCCGGCTGGGCCGGCGAATACCTGGCCGACGTGATCGAGGGCATCTGGACGGTCCAGTACAGCCTCCCGCTCCAGCTGACCGACGCCGTGTCGGTGGTGGCGATCATCGCCCTGCTGACCCAGGCACAGCTGGCGATCGAGCTCGTCTACTTCTGGGCCTTCTCGGCCTCGCTTCAGGCGGTGCTCACGCCTGATCTGGCCTCGACGTTCCCCAACGTCTTCTACTTCACCTACTTCTGCTACCACGTCGGCTCGATCGTGGCCGCGTGCCTGCTCGTGTTCGGCTGCCGGCGCTATCCGCGGCGGGGCGCGATGTGGTGGGTCTTCGGCCTCACGCTGGTGTGGGCCGGGGTGGCGGGATTGGGCGACGTGGTGACGGGGGGCAACTACATGTACCTGGCCTCAAAGCCGGTCCACAACTCGCTGCTCAACGTGATGGGACCGTGGCCGTGGTACATCGCCGCCTCGGCCGTGGTGGGGCTGGTCATGTTCTTCGTGCTCGACCGGATCGCCGTGGCGGTGGCGCGGCGAGACGGGGTCAGGGTGGTGGCACGCTGACGACACACCCTCGCCCGAAGCGAGTGCCGCGTCGTCAGCGTGTCGCTATGTGTCACGGGCACGACGAGCCTCCTGGGGGATACCGAGGGGTGTCGTCCGCGTGCCACGGTGGGGCGCCCCCCGTCGAGCGCCGCGCGGCGGCCCGCTCTAGTGGAAGACCTGCGTCTGGGTCACCTTGGCCGCAAGCTTGCCGTCGTCGCGGGTGATCTCGGTCTCGACGACGATCAGGGTCCGGCCTTTGTGCAGCGGATGGGCGAGCGCGGTGGCGGCGCCGCTCAGGACGGGGCGGAGGAAGTTCGTCTTGGACTCGATCGTCGCCGTCCCCTGGGCGCCGTCGGGGAGGTTGAGGTAGGCGCAGACCCCGCCGCAGGTGTCGGCGAGCGCCATCAGGGCGCCGCCGTGCATGACCCCGGCCGTGGTGGTTCGCTCCGCGGTCCAGGCCAGGCGGCCGCGGACCTGGTCCGGATCGGCCTCCAGGAGCTCGATCCCGAGCGTGACGGCAAACGGGACCAGGGCGAGGATGGCTTGGGGATCGGGTCGCTCCACGACGTGGATGCTCTCACGTCAGAATGAGGCGATGAGCGCCGAGGGCCTCCGGGCCGCCGAGGAGAAGATGCGTTCCGCGGGCCAGCCCGAGGAGGCGATCCGGGCCTTTCGCCGGGCCTATGAGCGGGTCGACGCCGGCGAATCGGCGTATCTGCGCTCGGAGGACCTCGAGCCGGTCCAGGACGTGCCCACGCTCGAGGATGCCCCTGAGGTCGACCCCCGGGAGGCGCTCGAGGGCGTGGCCGTGATCAAGCTGAACGGCGGGCTGGCCACGACGATGGGCCTTCGCCAGCCGAAGTCGCTGATCGAGGCGCGGGAGGGCCACACCTTTCTGGACATCATCATCGGCCAGCTCGTGGCCCTGCGCGAGCGCCGTCAGGTCCGGCTGCCGCTGCTCCTCATGAACAGCGAAGCGACTCGGCGGGAGACCCTCGAGGCGCTGGGTTCGCACCCCGAGCTCGACGTCGGACTGCCGCTCGAGTTCATGCAGAGCATGATCCCCAAGCTCAAGGAGGAGACGCTGGCGCCCGTCTCCTGGCCGCCGGATCCCACGCTCGAGTGGTGCCCGCCCGGCCACGGCGACGTCTATGGTGCCCTGCGGAGTTCAGGGGTCCTGCGCGAGCTGCTGGACGCCGGGATGCGCTACGCGATGATCTCCAACTCGGACAACCTGGGCGCACTCGTCGAGCCGCGGATCCCGGCCTACATGGCCGAGCACGCCGTGCCCTTCCTGATGGAGACGGTGATCGGCACCGAGGCCGAGCGCAAGGGGGGCCACCTGGCCCGGCGGCGCTCCGACGGGCAAATCGTTCTGCGCGAGTCGGCCCAGGTTCCCCCCGAGGATGAGGACTCGTTCCGGGACTACCGGCACTGGCGCTACTACAACACGAACAACCTGTGGGTGGACCTGGAGGCGCTGGACGAGACGCTTAAGGCGAACGATGGCGTGCTGGAGCTGTCGCTGATCGTGAACCGCAAGACGGTCGATCCCCGCGACCCGGACAGCACGCCCGTGTTGCAGCTGGAGAGCGCGATGGGCTCGGCCATCCAGAGCTTCCCTGAGGCCCAGCTCTTGTGCGTGCCCCGGCCCCGGTTCGTCCCGGTCAAGACGACGAACGACCTCCTGGTGCTGCGCTCCGATGTCTACGAAATCGAGGACGGGATGATCGTCCGGCCCGTGCCCGAGCGGGTGGGAAAGCTCCCCTATGTGGATCTTGACAAGCGCGTCTACGGGGTTCTGGAACGGTTCGACGCGCATTTTCCAGCCGGCTCGCCGTCGCTGCGGGAGGCGCAGCGCCTGGTCGTCCACGGCGATGTGACCTTCGGGGCCGACGTGGTCGTGCGCGGCGACGCCGAGATCGATGCCGAGGAGCCGACCCGGATCGAGGACGGGACGGTTCTGGGCAGCTGAGCTCAGGCGGCGCCGACGAGGTCGGCGGCCGGTTCAGGCTGGGGAGCGGTCTCTTCCTGGGGGTGCAGGGCGAGCAGGCAATCCACGACCCCGGGGTCGAACTGCGTGCCCCGGTGGACGCGGAGCTCATTCAGCGCCTCGCCGAGGGACAGGGCTGAGCGGTAGGGGCGATCGGTGGTCATCGCGTTGAAGGCGTCGCAGCAGCAGACGATCCGCGCCTCAATCGGGATCGCCTCGCCGAGGAGGCCGTCCGGATAGCCGAGGCCGTCGTAGCGCTCGTGGCAGGAGCGGACGAGCCGCCCCACCTCCCCGAGCAGTCCGCCGACGCGCAGGAGCATCGACTCGCCCTCGACGGTGTGGGTCTCGATGATCGCCCGTTCCTCGTCGGTCAGCTTGCCCGGCTTGTTGATGATCTCCTTGGGGATGGCGATCTTGCCCACATCGTGGAGCAGGGCCGTGAACTCGAGCCGGCGCATCTGGTCCTCGTCCAGCCCGAGCCCGGGTCCCACGGCCAGGCACAGCTCGACCACGTCACGGCTGTGGACGCCGGTGTAGGAGTCGTCGGCCTCGACGACATCGCCGAGCAGGAGCGCCGTCCCGCGGAAGGCTTGGCTGAGCTCAAGCGCGGATTGCATCCGGGCCTGGCGCTCCCGCGCGAAGTACATGAGCAGCGCGGTCAGGGGGAGGGTCATGAGGACGGCGGCCGGATGCCCCTTGGAGGCAAAGGCGATGGCCAGGCCGATGGGGCTCAGGCAGATATCCACGAAATAGACCTGGACGAGCAGGCGAGCCGGGAGCCGCGGCACCTCACGCGCGCGTAGCCACTCCCGGGCCGCGTTGACCGAGAAGTCACACGCGATCTGGGCGGCCAGCGCCGCCAGCAGCCACGGCCAGTCTGACCAGTTCGGCCCGGTCAGACCGGCGAAGGCAAACGCCGCGGCAGGGCCGATCACGTACCACGCGTCGACCACGCCGGCGATGGCCCGGGCGGGATGACGCTGGCGCCGGAGAAAGGAGGTCAGGCCCCCCGCCACCGACGCCACGGCCACGAGCAGCGGGACCCAGGCGGCCGGCAGCACGAAGAGCATGGGGACGAGCACGACCTGGGTGGGGACGCAGTAGCCGGATCCCAGGTCGAACTCGACCTTGCTCGTGACCGAGTAGACGACGACGAAGAGGACGACGAGAAGGAGCGAGGTGTGCCCGTGATGCGGGGCCAAGACAGCCAGCGGCACCGCCGTGAGCAGGAAGGCGAAGGCGAGGATCCCCTCGGCGCGCAGCTCGTCGCGGCCCAGTGGCTCACGCAAGCGCGGTCGGAACTGGGCCAGCAGGCGCTGGAACCCGGCGGACCGTTCAAGAGCGGGTGGGCGAGCCGTACGCATCGGCTCGATAGATATCGGCGTGACCCCAGGGCCTAGTGAGCTTTAACGCGGGCTGCCACGGCCGCGTCGATCATGTGTCCAAACCAGCTCAGTGCCCTAAGTCGTCCGGTTCGCCGGGCCGATGGAGGGGACGTAGGCTGCTCACGGCAAACCCGTTGCGAAGCGGGGACGCAAAGCTAGAGGTCTCCCAGGAGTGAGATAGCTCGGCCGCCAGCCTCTCGTCAAAGGTTCACGGACGAACGTCCGCTGATGGGAGGTACATGATGTTCAGCAAGATTCGTATGGCGGCGGTGGCAGCGAGTTCGAGCCTCGCCATGCTGGCGGCGATCGCGCCGAGCGCCCACGCAGGACTGCTCTCGCTGGCCCCTGGGGCTTGTGGCCAGCAGGAGGTGCAGCCCTTCACTCAGGTCGGCGACGACAACTACTACGTCCTCGTTCCGGGTGGAAGCTTTGAATCGGGTACCCCGAGCTGGCTTCTCCTGGGTGGCGCGCAGGTCGTGAGCGGGGATGCCTATGACGGCTCGCGTTCGCTGAGCCTGCCCGCGGGCAGCGTGGCCACGAGTCCGCCCGCCTGCACGGGGATCGATCATCCGAGTGCTCGCCTGTTCGTCCGCAACACGGGGTCGGCGTCCTCACGGCTGAACGTGTGGGCGACGTACCCGCCCGTGCTCGGGTTGCTCCCCGACGTCGTCTACCTCGGTCAGCTCAGCGGTTCGGGGACCTGGGCGCCGTCGAGCTATGTCGAAATGGGACTGCTCAACAACACGATCGGTTCGCTCAACCTGGGTGAGTCGACGATCTCGTTCACGTTCGCGCCCGCCGACAGCAGCGGCCAGTGGCAGATCGACGACGTCTATCTGGATCCCTTCCGCCGGATGTAGCCCAAAAGCTTGAGCCGCAGGGACGCGGCTTTAGAGCGCCCCACCCCCGCCGCCGGGGGTGGGGCGTTCGGCTTTAAGGGCCGGTTGTGGCTCGGCGGCCTGGCTATCGGGGCGGCCGGCCCGCACCGAGATCGCGCGGGATCTCGTAACGGCGGGGCGGGAGGCGCGCTGACCAGGGCACCCCCAGGCGGAGGGTGCCGCCGCGCGCCGCCACGGCGATCGTCTGGCCCCGCTGCTTGACCCAGGTCACGGCGACCGGCTTGCGGGCGAGCAGGGCCTGCCAGGTGGGCTGGTCTACGAGGCCGGTGACCGGGAGCCCATGAGCGGTCTGGAACTGCTCGACGGCGCTCTGCGTCGCCGGCCCAAAGTCGCCGTCGATCTCCACGGCGTCGCCGGCCGCCACCAGGTGCTCCTGAGCCCACACGACCAGATCGCCGGCCCAGATCCCGCCCTCGTCCTTGGGGCTCAGCACGGGGGGTGACACGTCGGTGGTGATCCCGGTCAGGTTCCCGATCGGATGCTCGATGGCCCACCAGTCGCGGGTCGAGTTCTCCTGCCAGTCCCACCAGCTGACCCCGGTGGCGTCGTAGGTCCGGGAGAGCTGGCGAAAGCGGAAGACCTGCCCGGGCGGCGGATTACCGGACACTTCGCCGAGTGGCTCGATCGGCCGCTCGTACACCGAGTTGAAGTCATAGGTATGGGCAAAGACGTTGTCGACGGAGGTCCCGATGTCGACCCAGTACATCTGGGGGGTGTTGTACTGGGCGCCGCCGGGGCCGAGGAACACCGAGTAGGGGAAGGACGGGTGATAGTCGATGTAGGGGAACCCGGCCAAGGCGACGGGAAAGCGCGATCCGATCAGCTGGCGGAGGCGCTTGATGTAGTCCTGGGCCTGGATGTACCGGCCCTGATATTCGCTCTCGGCGTCGATCATCAGGCAGTCGGCGCCGGCGTGGACGGCTGCGGCGCCGACGTAGGCCTCGGAGATCGGGTGGGCGCCGTACACGTACTGCCAGGCGCAGACCTTGAGGCCGGCGGCGTGCAGCTCGGCCACCAGCGTGGAGTTGAACTGCGACCACGCGGAGGTGCCGTCGCCGCTCTTGATCATCAGCGTGCTGAGGCCGTAGGTCCGGGCCGTGGCGATGATCGAGGACAGGTTCCCGCCGTTCGAGGCAGACAGCTCCCAGATCCACATCCCGCGGCCGCTCAACGGGTTGTGGGCCGGGGCACTGGCGCGCGTCGCCGGCTTGGGGCTCGACTTCGGCGGGACGCCGGCGCCACCCGAGCTTCCGCCCGCACCCGCGGCCCCGCCGACCAGGCCGAGATTGGCGGCGGCGACCGCGAGAATGAGCAGACGGCGGAGGCGGCTACGCCCGCAGCCGGACGGGCGTCCCCCCGCGCGTGAGAACGACATCACGCGAGTCACCGTAGAGCACAACCCGACCAGCGCTTACAAGTTGCGCTGCAAACGGGGGGCTTTAAGGGGCTTAGGGCTGCTGCTGCTTGACGATCTGGCCGGCGTCGTTGACGTAGGTCTGCGCCGGGGCGCGGGAGATCGTCACCGGCAGGGTGCCGCGGGGGATCGAACCGTCGCTCGTCACCGTCTTGGCGTTGCCGTAGAGGTCACCTGAGACCTCCCAGGCGACCGTGTAGCTGCCCGGATTGACGGCAGCCACCTTCCAATTGAACACGGCCGTGCCGCCGGGCTTGAGCGGCGATCCCCGCTGCCAGGTGTTGGCGTCGTCGGCCGCATCGGCGCCGGCGCCCCCGTTCTCGCAGCTGTAGCCCGACGCGCCCGTGCAGGCGCCGGGGTTCTGCTCGATCACCCATACGGGCCGAGAGATGTTGGCCACCCCCTCGGACTGGGCCGCCTGGAGGCAGGTCCGCCCCGGCGGGCCGACGCAGGTCGCGAACGCGGCGACGCTGGTTCCCTCGCCCGGAGGCGCGGGATAGGTGCAGGTGACGTTGCAGATCGTCACCGCCAGGTTGGGGATCGCCTTGTGCCCGGTGTTGGTGACCCTGATCACCATGTGCGTGTGCTCGGCCAGGCGCTGCGCGGCCGGGAAGCTGGCCGTGACCGAAACCGGGAAGCGACCGCTCGGCGCCTTCGCGTTCTGGGGGCTGCCACTTCCGCATCCCGCCACCGCGATCGCCGCCGCCAGGCCGCCGAAAATCGTTAGCGCGCCTCTCCTCATGGGCGTGCCGAAAATACCACCTGAGAATGGGAAAGAACGCCGGTTGGCAGGCGTCATGTAGGAGCGGTTCGAAGTTGTGTTTTCAAACGAGCTTCCAATACCCTTTGGCGCTCAGCCGCGTCGGCGGCGCTGTAGCTCTACGGGAGGATTGAACACCACGTGATCCGCGCAGTCGGCGATCGAACCTTCTTGCCGGTCAAGTCGCTCCTCGAAGAGGTCGGCAACATGGTCATTCTCACCGGCAAGACGATCGTGGCCGCCGTGCGCCCGCCGTACCCGTACGGGGCGGAGTTCGTGGGGCAGTTCATGTTCGCGCTGAAGCTGTGCTGGTTCCCGCTGCTCATCTCGACCGTCGCCTTTGGCTACGAGGCGCCGGGGCTTCAGGCGGCCGACTTCCTGGTGCTGTTTGGGGCCCTCGATCGCCTGGGCGGCTTCTTTGTCCTGGCTTCGATCCGGGAGTTCGCGCCGTTCGTGACCGCGATCGTGCTCGCCGGCGTGGCCGGCACCGCGATCACCGCCGACCTCGGCGCGCGCAAGATCCGCGAAGAGCTCGACGCCCTCCAGGTCCTCGGTGTCGACCCGATCAAGAACCTCGTCGTCCCGCGCTTCCTGGCGCTGATGATCGTCACCGGCCTGTTTGACATCTACGCGCTTTTGTTCGGGATCTTCGGCGGGATCCTCGCCACCCTGGTCAACCACGCCCCGCTGGGCCCGTTCTGGGCCACCTTCTTTAACAACACCTCGACGACCGACCTCTGGGGCTCGGTGCTCAAGACGACCATGTTCGGGGCGATCATCGCCATCGTCTGCTGCTACAAGGGGATGACCGCCTCCGGCGGCGCCGAAGGCGTCGGCCGCGCCGTCAACGAGGCCGTGGTGATCGCCTTCAACGGCATCTTCGCCTTCAACTACGCCTTCACCCAAACCCTTCTCGCCACCCACCCGGAGATCACGACGATCCCCAAGTAATGGGAGAGCTGCTAGCCGCACCGAGAGGCTGGGTCGAGAGCTTCGGCGAGATCGCCAAGTTCTTCGGTCAGGTCTTCCGCGAGATCTTCGGCTTGCGGGTGTTCAAGTTCTTCGGCGAGGCCCTGCGCCAGGCCGGGATCCTGATCGTCGGCTCGACGCTCGTCATCTGGGGGCTGGTCTTCATCAGCGGTCTCGAGTGCGGGACCGAGGGCGCCTACTTCAACCGCTCGATCGGCGCCCCCGCCTACGCGGGTGTGTTCGCCGCGTGGTGCGATCTCCGGGAGATCGTGCCCCTGGCCTTCGGCTACATGATGGCGGCCAAGGTGGGCACCGGGATCGTGGCCGAGCTTGGGTCGATGCGGATCTCGGACGAGATCGACGCGCTCGAGGTGATGGGCATCAGCGGCATGACCTTCCTGTGCGCGACGCGTCTGCTCGGCGCCTGGATGGTGCTTCCGTTCATGTACCTGATCGCGATCGGGGCCGGCTTCTTCGGGAGCTGGCTCGCCGTCGTCGAGCAGGTCGGGGACGTCTCATCGGGAGGCTTCTTCCTCATCTTCTGGCAGTTCCAGAACCCGCCCGATCTCTTATTCAGCTTGATAAAGGCGATGACGGAAGCCACGCTGATCGTGCTCACCGGGTGCTACTACGGCTACAACGCCGGTGGTGGCCCCGTAGGAGTGGGAACGGCTACGGCAAAATCGATGGTGTTGAACATTGTTGGTGTGCATCTCATCGGCATGCTCGGAACGCAGCTGTTCTGGGGTGCCAACCCGAGAGCACCGATCGGAGGCTGAGGCATGACCGAGGACGAGCACAGCGAGCAGGAGACCCGGGAGCAAGCCGTCGCACAAGGTCCGCAGGACACGAGTCCCCACGGAGCGGTCTCGCAGAATCAGGGCGGCGGCATGCCGTGGGAGAGCCAGGGCCGTCAGCAGCAGGGTTCAGACGGTGAGTCGTCCTCGCGCGTTTCGGTCGTCGATGAGGAGCAGCCCCGCCCCGCGCCGCCCCCCGGTGCCGACGAGGACGAGTACAAGTGGCACACCTACCGCGTCTATCCCTCGGGTCGACCGGACGCGGTTGAGTTCATCGACACCTACAAGTCCTTTGGCCGCTCGCACATCCTGCGCGGCCTCAACATGGGGCTCCCCGAGGGCATGGTCTCGATGATCCTCGGGCCGTCGGGAACCGGGAAGTCGGTCTGCATCAAGCACATGGTCGGCCTGCTCTACCCCGACCAGGGCGACGTCCTCGTGCATGGCGAGTCGGTCCCCAACATGCCCGACGACGACCTGTTCGATATGCGCAAGAAGTTCGGGCTCCTGTTCCAGGATGGCGCGCTGTTCGGCTCGATGAACCTGTTCGACAACGTCGCCTTCCCGCTGCGCCAGCACACCGAGAAGGGCGAAGACGAGGTCGAGGACATCGTCAGTCGACGGCTCGAAGAGGTTGGACTGGCTGACGCACGGGAGAAGATGCCCAACGAGCTCTCCGGCGGGATGCGCAAGCGGGCGGGGTTCGCCCGCGCGCTCGTGCTGGAGCCGGACATCGTCCTCTTCGACGAGCCGGACTCAGGCCTCGACCCGGTGCGCACGGCGCTCCTGGGCGAGCTCATCCTGGAGATCCATCGTGACGCCATGGAGGACGCCAAGGAGAAGCAGCGCCAGCACCTGCCCACGTTCTGCGTCATCACCCACGACATCCTCACCGCGCGGCGCGTGGCCGACTACATCAACGTGCTGTGGAAGGGGCGGATCGTGGAGGCGGGGCCAAGCGAGGACATGCTCAACTCCGAGAATCCGTTCATTCGGCAGTTCCTGTCTGGGGAGTCCGAAGGGCCCCTTTCCATGGACTGACGCGCTTCGGTGGGTTCCATTCCTACGCAACTGCGCGGCACGCGAGTTGCGTAGGAATGGAACCCACCTCCACGCGTGTAACCCATTCGCAGTCCTCTACGAACCCCACACAGGCTCAACACTCATTCACCCGCCCTTAACGGCCTTGTGGCGCTCTGGTTGGCGCTGCTCGTTAGCCTGAATCCATCATGAAGGAGCGGTTCGAGGGGATCGCGGGCGCTGCTGCACGAAGGCCGCTGCTGACCCTGGGTGTGATTGCCGTGCTGGCCTTGGGCGGCGCGTTGTTGGCGTTGCGCCTGCAGCCGGATGCCGGGACCGACACGTTCGTCTCGAACTCGACGGCGAGCGCGCAGGCGACCGCCGACGATCACCAGCACTTCGGCGGGGATGCCGTGGTCATTCTGGTCCGCGAGCCGCTGACCGACCTGGTCGAGACCAGGGACCTGGCCATCGTCAGCCAGCTTGAGGCCTGCCTGGCTGGGCAGACGATCATCGCTGGGCAGACCGCGTTCACGACCGCCCCGGCCAGCCACCCTCCCTACGGCGGGTGGCGGAGCCCCTGTGGCCGGCTCCGCAAGGCCAAGGCGGTCGAGGTGGTCTACGGGCCCGGCACCTTCCTCAACCGCGCTGTCACCGCGGTCGACCAGCAGATCACGCAGGTGCTCTCGTCGGCCAACACGACGATCCAGAAGGACGAGGCGGCGGCCTACAAGCTCGCCCGCGCCCAGCACATGAGCGCCAGCAAGGCCACGACCGAGGCCAAGGCGGTTGGTCAGCTGGCCTACCAGCAGCAGCTCCAGCAGCTGGAGCAGCTCGCGCTGCAATCGAACATCACCGGGCCCGTGCGCATCGACTCGACCGAGTTCATCCGCCAGGTCGTCTTCGACCCGCTGCGCGGCGTCAACCAGCCCAAGGCACGCTTCAGCTACCTGTTCCCAACCTCCAACTCGGCCCTGATCCAGGTGCGGCTGAAGCCGTCGCTGAGCTCGGCTCAGCAGGCGGCCGCGATCGCCGACATCCGTCAAGCGGTCCGGATGCGGATGTTCCATCTGAGCTACGGCGGCACCTACACCGTCAGCGGCGTTCCCGTGGTCATCAACGACCTGGCCTCGACGATCACCGGATCGATCGCGCTCCTGCTCGTGGTGGCCCTGGTCGTGATGGCGCTCACGCTGACCCTCGTCTTCCGCACCCGGCTCCGGCTCCTGCCGCTGGCCATCGCCCTCGTCGCGTGTGGGATCACCTTTGGGCTGGTGTCGCTGGTCGGGGGCACGCTGACGATGGCCTCGATTGCCGTCCTGCCGATTCTCATCGGCCTGGCCGTCGACTACGCGATCCAGTTCCAGTCGCGCGTCGTGGAGGCCCAGCGGCCCGAGGGCGCCAGCCGGCTCACGGCCGAGCAGGCGATCGCCCGGGCGGCCGGCGCCGGCCTTCCCACGATCGCCACCGCGGCGCTGGCCACCGCCACCGGGTTCCTCGTCCTCGAGCTCTCGCCGGTGCCGATGGTGCGCGAGTTCGGGCTCCTGCTCGTGGTCGGCATCGCCGTCGCCTTCGCCTGTGCCATCACCGCCGGGCCGGCCGCCCTGGTCCTGGCGGATCGGCGATTGCGCCCGCCGCGCGGGGTGGCGGCTCTGGCTGCGGCTCTGCGCGGGGCACGCGAGCTCCTCGCAGATGCGGCGGCTCCCCTGCGTCGGCTCGAGCCCCGCCTGGTCCCGGTGCGCCGGCGCGCCGCGGCGACTGCTCGCGGCCTGCTCACCACCGCCGTCAGCCGGCCCGGCCGGCTCCTCGCCGTCGGGGCGCTCCTGGCCGTCCTGGGTTGGGTTGCCGACACGCAGACCTCCGTTCAGTCCGACGTCACCAAGCTCGTGCCCTCGAACATGCCGGCGCTCCGCGACCTGCACACCCTGGAACGGGTGACCGGGGTCAGTGGCGAGATCGATGTCGTCGTCCACTCGCGCAACGTCGCCACCCCGGCCACGATCGGCTGGATGCTCCGCTACGAGGACAAGCTCCTCAGCCACTACGGCTACCTGGAGACGAAGGGGTGCGCCAAGGCGACCCTGTGCCCGGCCCTGTCGCTGCCTGACCTGTTCTGCTCAGGGTCACAAAGCACGAGCGCGTGCGGGTCGCTGACCACCTCGCAGATCTCGGCGCTCCTGTCGGCGGTCCCGCAGTACTTCTCCCAGGCGGTGATCACGCCGAACCGGCGTGAGGCCACGCTCGCCTTCGGGATCCGGCTCATGCCGCTGTCCCGCCAGCAGGGCGTGATCGACTACATGCAGAGCCAGCTTCGTCCCCCGCCGGGAATCACGGCGCGCCTGGCCGGACTGCCGGTGCTGGCGGCCCAGGCGAACACCGCCCTGTCCTCCTCGGCTCGGCGCCTGCTCACGCTCCTGGCTGGCCTGATCGCGGTCGGGGCGGTCCTGCTGGTCGTCTTCCGCCAGGTCTCACGCGCACTCGTCCCGCTGGTTCCGATCGCGCTGGCCACCGGCTGGTCGGCGCTCATCCTGTTCCTGATCGGGATCCCCCTGAACCCGATGTCGGCCGCCATGGGGACGCTCGTCATCGCCATCTCGACCGAGTTCAGCGTGCTCCTGTCCGAGCGCTTCCGGCAGGAGCGCCGTCGCGGGCACGAGCTCGGCGAGGCGCTGTCTCTGACCTACCGCTCCACCGGGCGGGCCGTGCTCGCCTCCGGGGTCACCGCCATCGCCGGCTTCGCGGTTCTGATCGTCTCCAGCATCACGATGTTGCGTGACTTCGGCCTGGTCACCCTTGTCGACCTGACGGTTTCACTGGGCGGGGTGCTGCTCGTGCTGCCGGCCGTGCTCGCGCTGAGCGAGTCGGGGGCCCTGGCCGACCGGTTCACCGGCCGGGTCCGGCGGCCGCGAGGCCTGCCGCGCCTGCGGCGGCGAACCCGCGTGGCGTGAGCGAAGATCCGGCGGGAGGCCCCGGCCGCGAGAACGGCGAGGAGGACGGCGCCCCGCCTTCGCGCCGGCGCCGGCTGGATCCTGAGCGCGCGGCGGCGACCCGCCGCGCGGCCCGCCATCCCGTGCCCCAGGTGGTCGACACCCGCCGCTACCAGCGGCTGATCGGGCTGTTCGGGCTCCTGCTCGTGATCGTCATCTCGGTGACCTTCCTGACCTCACACGGACTGGGGACGGCCGGAGTGCCGGCGGGAAAGCGCGCGCCGGAGTTCGCGGCGCCGCTCGCCACCTCGAACCTGAACCTGGCAGCCAACCTCAGCCCGACCTGCACCGAGGCCAAGCACGATCCCCGGGCCCTCAACGTCTGCCTGCTCGTCAAACGCGCACCGCTGGTCCTGGCCTTCTTTGTCACCGACTCAAGTGGGTGCGAGCAGGAGGTCGGGGCCCTGCAGCAGGTGAAGGCACAGCTGCCGGCCGGACAGGCCCAGTTCGCGGCCGTGGCGGTGCGTTCAAGCCACGCCGATGCCGCCCGGGCCGTGCGGCGAAACCACTGGACGGTTCCCGTCGCCTACGACCTCGACGGCCGGGTTGGCGCGGCCTACGGGGTCGAGGTGTGCCCGATCGTCGAGCTAATCCACCAGGGCGGCACCGTCTTCCGCCGGCTGATCGGCCAGCACTGGGCCTCCGCCTCCACGCTGGAGCCACAGGTCCGGGCGCTCGTGGCCAGCTCAGGCGGATGAGCGGCGGGAGCGCCCGATGAGCGACCTCGAGCTCGCGGCGGCGCCCGGGTTCGTGGAGCCGCGGGTCAAGGCCGAGTTCCCCGGCCTGGCGCTGGCCTGGATGGGCGTGGAGGTCCGCCCCCGGGGGGCCGCGCGCGTCGCCAAAGCGCGACTGCGTGAGCTCTCGAACCGCTGGCACGGAGGCGGTGTCGTGGCCATGCGCACCCAGCCGATCCCGCACGCCTACCGGACCTTCTTCCGCCAGGTGGGGATGGACCCCGACTCGACGCGGATCCCCAGCGAGGCGGCGGCCGTCGAACGCCTCCTGCACGGGGGCTTTCGCTCCACGGGGCTGCTACCCGACGCGCTTCTGATCGCCCTGATCGAGACGGGCGTCCCCGTGTGGGCGCTCCGGGCCGAGCTCGTCGAGGCCGGAGGACTCGGGATTCGGACGACGCTGGCCGACGACCGCCTGGGCACCGATGGGCCGCCGCTCGGACCGGGCCGGCTCGTGGTGGCCGACGCCGGACACATCCACGCGCTTCTGTTCGGCACCCTCGCCCCGGGCCACGAAGCCGACACCCGGTCCCAACACGTGACGCTCTTCGCCGTCGGCGTCCCCGGAGTCCCCTCGATCCATCTGGAGGAGGCGCTGTGGACGGCGGGGGAGCTCTTGACGGTGGCCTAGGGGGGCGGGCCTGCGTAGGGCGAAAGTGTTGGCGGATGAGTGTCGGCGGTGGCGCCCGGAGCGGACCTAACTCGCCAACCGGCGCGTGACGAGGCGACGCGTGGCGAGCTGGGTCCGAAAATCGGACCCTGGGTGCCACGGGCCAAGAGATCGACGGGTGCGTGGCAGGTGGGGTCCGTTTTGGTCTGGCGGGCCTCAGCCGTCATCCGTGTAGCCCCACCGGGGCCGGGTAGAGCCGATGGTAAGCTTGGCCGCAGGCGGACGGAGGTGGCAGTGTCGCTGTTGGAACAGGACATCCAGGAGTTGCAGGTACCAAGGCCGGTTCGCGAGGCGGACCTGGTTGGCGACGAGCTGGCTGCGCGGCGCTCGCTGCGGACCCAGATCTCGCGCCTCGAGCGCGACCTCGCCCAGGCCTTCGTCACCGCCTACCCGCTGGGCGGGCTTGACTGGAGCCCCACCCGGGCCGGATCGGACCCCAGGCTGCTCGACCTCGGAGAGCTCGAGCGTGTCCGGGATGAGCTGGCCGAGCGCCTGCACAGCGCGCGGGTGACCATCTCAGAGCGGGCGGAGATCCAGGAGGCCAACCGGCTGTACCTGGAGCGGATCCTGCTCGATCCGGCCAAGCATCGCTTTGCGCGCGTGGCGTGCCGCGACCTGGGGGAGCCCGGATGCGGGGTCTGGCAGGTCAGGCCGCGGCTCGGCCTGATCGGGATGCTGATGGGCTGGTGGCAGGTCAAGCTCTCCTCCGGCTGTCCGTTACCCAGGGGCCGGGGACGCCGTCCTCGGCCCGGCTCAACTCGGGGCTCCGATGCGTGACCTGCTGAGGACCAGCACCGGCGCGATCTTGGTCGTGCTGATCATGCTGGTCGGCAGCTTCGTGCTGTGGATCGGCGCGCCCCTGCTCTGGCTCTGGATTGGCTCTCAGATCGAGGGGGCCACCGACTCGATCGGAGCCTCGATCGGCGCTGCCTTCCTGGGCGCCGTGCTCACGATCGTGATCGTGGCCGCCGTCCTGTCCAAGCTTTCGAACGTCTATCGGGCCAACCGCCAGTCCCGTGGGCTTGACGACCCCGGTCACTTCGTGCTCGAGGCGGTGCTCGTGGTCAGCGCCGGAATCGCCCTCGTCGCCTTCTTGATCTGGTTCTTCTTCTTCGCCGGCGCCGACCCGCTGCCGAGCGGAGGCTTCAACTTCTAAGAGCCCCGCAGTCGAGGAGCGCGCCGCAGCGCGCGCCCCTCGACAGACCTCCTCAGGGCTATGCGCCGACGAGCGCGAACTCCTCGATGACCGCGCCGCGGCGGCTGAGCTGATCGGCGAGAAGCCGCCGCTGTCGCTCGGTCAAGGCACCCACCGGCTTGGTCTCGCTGATCTGGTTGCGCAGGAGAAACTTTCGGCATCGTGAGCTGCCCCACCTACGTTGGCTCATCAGCAGCTCAGCGATCTCCCAGCTCTCCGCTGCGCATGGAGGATCAAGGATGACCTCGGCCGCGGAAATGTCGCCGTAAGCGATCCGTCGCTTGAGCTCCGCCCGCGCGAGCCGGATTTCGTTGGCTCGCTCCAAGGCACGCAAACGTTGCGGCTGGCGGGTCATGAGGGCGTTTTCCATCATCTACTTCTCTCTCCCTGCTTCCGCTCGGGGAAGCCGACGCACTGTTTTGACATGTGCTCCCCGCACGGGCAGGCACCAAGGCCGCGCCCCCGCGGGGTTCTTCTCTGCTTATAAAAGGCCGTCCGGTCCAACCCGTCGCCTCTGCTACGTCGAGCCTCACACCCCGAGGATCTTCGTGCCGGCCGACCTCCGTTCGACGGGGGAGAAGCTACGTGAACGGATGGGTAACAGCAATGACACAAGTTGTCCGCCATTCGCTCAGAGCGGACTTTTTATTTGCCGGGTCGTCTTGTGCAGGAACGGACAAGCAATGCACTTTTTGCCGGTCTGTAAACGGCCTAGATCAAGTGTCCAGGTGCAGCGCCGGCGAGCTGCCGGGAGGGGCTATTCGGGTCCGGGAAGCGGGCCGTGCTCGGACTCGAAGCTCCCCTTGACCTGAGCGAAGATCTCCACCGCGCGGTCAAGCGTGGCCCGGTCGTGGGTCGCCATCACGCTGGTGCGCAAGAGCGCGCCGCCCGGGGGGACGGCGGGATGGAGCATCACATTGACGTAGAGACCCGCGTCGTAGAGGGCCTTCCACAGAAGGCCCGCCTTCCAGTCGTCTCCGATCACGACCGGCACGACGGGGGTCACGACCTCGGTGCCGTCGGGGAGGCGGGTGGGCTCCACCACGCGCAGACCGAGCTCGGCCAGGCCGTGATGCAGGTAGCGGGCGTTATCCAGCACCCTCGCGAACAGCGGCGGTCCATCGGCGGAGCGGCAGATCCTCGCCGCGGCCAATGCTGCCCCCACCGCGGCGGGGACGGCCGAGGCGGTGAAGATGAAGGGCCGAGCCTGGAAGCGCAGGTACTCGATCACGTCCGCCGGTCCCGCGATCACCCCGCCGCACGAGGCAAGCGACTTGGAGAAGGTGGCCATCCTCAGGTCGACCTGGTCCTCCACCCCGAGCAGCTCGCTGGCGCCCGCCCCCCGAGCCCCCAGGACCCCGAGCGCGTGCGCCTCGTCGACCATCAGCCGAGCGCCGAAGCGCTGGCACAGATCGACGATCTCAGGCAGCGGGGCAACGTCGCCTTCGGCGGAGAACACGCCGTCGACGACGACCAGGATCCCGCCGCCGTCCCCAGCCGCGGCCTCGAGCCGGCGTTCGAGCAGGTCAAGCCGGTTGTGCTTGAAGGCCCGGAGCTTGGCCCGGGAGAGCAGGATCCCGTCGAGGATCGAGGCGTGGTCGCCGGAATCCGCGATCACGGTGTCGCCGTGGCCGAGGATCGTCCCCAGGGCGCTGAGATTCGCCTGGTGGCCGGTCGTGAAGACGACGGCGGCCTCGGTGCCGAGCCAGTCGGCGAGCTCACGCTCGAGCTCCAGATGGAGCTCCAAGGTGCCATTCAAGAAGCGCGAACCGGTGATGCCGGTTCCGTACTGGTGAAGCGCATCGAGGGCGCCCTGCTGGACCCGCTCGTCCCCGGTCAGACCAAGGTAATTGTTGGAGCCGAGCATGATGCGCGGGCGGCCTTCCATCTGCACGACGGGCAGCGTCGGACCCTCCAGGACCCGGAAGTACGGGACCATGTCCAGCCCACGGGCGGCGCGGAGGAGCTCCAGGCGCTCGCTTTCACGGGCCTTGGCGAAGACGTCGACGGTGGTCCGCATGCGCTGACAGTATCCCGTCTGTGAGCGTGGACCGGGAATGGCGAGCGGAGGTCAGGGCCGAGGTTCAGCCCCGCTGGGTGTTCACGCTCCCGCGCCGGGGCGGCCCCGACGGGCTCGCCCGCATCCGCTCTGGAGTGCTCCACCGGCTCCTTCACGCCGGCGATGAGCCGGTGCTCGTCCGGGTGGCCCAGCTGAGCCGGGACCGGGTCCTCTTCGGGGCTCAGGCCGAGACCGAGGAGCTCGCGCGGTGGGGCATCGAGCGCATGCGCCAGGCCCTCGGGATCGACCAGGACCTGCGCGAGTTCTACGAGCGCTTCCACTCCGACCCGCTGATCGGGCCCTCGGTGCGGGGCAACCCCGGGCTGCGGCCGGCCGGCAAGCCGGACCCGTTCGAGTCGCTCGCCTGGGCGATCTGCGAGCAGCTGATCGAGTTTGAGCGGGCGACCGCAATTCAGCGCCGGATCGTGTTCAGGCTCGGCCGCCGCTGCCCGGTGAGCGACCTCCGGGACGCGCCGAGCGCCGCCACGCTGGCCGGACAGGCACCGGCCCTGCTCGCCTCCTTCGATCTCAGCGAGTCGCGCGCCATCGCGCTGGTCCGGGTGGCCCGGGAGGTGGCCTCGGGCCGCGTCGATCTGGAGAGCTCTGACCACGAGCACGGCTGGCGGCGCCTGGCTCGGATCCGAGGCATCGGCAGCTGGACGATCCAGATGCTGGGGCTGACCGGCCAGGCCCGGCTCGACCAGCTCCCGGCCGGCGACCTCGCCTATCTGAAGCTGGTGGGGCGGCTGCGCAGCGGCGGCGACCCGTGGGCCCGGGCCACCGAGGCGGAGGTGGACGAGCTGTTTGCTCGCTACGCGCCGTGGGCCGGCCTGGCCGGGCTCCACGCTTTGCGCGCGGGCGGGGTGGCCGCCGGGGCGATGGCCTAGGCCCGGGGCTCGAGGCGGAGCGTAAGCGTCTCCCAGGGCGCGGCCGCGAACGCCTCCCGCATCTCGGCTTCGTTGGCGTAGCCGCCGCTCAGGCGCCGGCCCTCGGCCCGGACGGTGAGGCTCTCGCCGGCGAACGGCCACGGCTCGAGGTGGGCCAGCGAGTCGCCGCGGGTCTGGACGCGGATATCGACCTGGCCGTTCGCGGCGGGCGCGCCCTCGGCGGTGGCCGAGTCCCAGCCGAGGCACAGAGCCAGGGACAGGTAGTCCCAGGTCCAGAGGAGGAGGCTCCCGCGCTTGAGCGCGTCCGGATCGATGGGCAGCGTCTGCTCGAGCTCCTCCTGGAACGCCACCTGGCCCTCGAGGAAAGCGCGGACAGCTGCGGAATCCTCAGGCGCCATTCGGCTCAGGTCCCGGCGCTCATAGAGACGCCACCCGTGCAGGGAGACGAGGAGGGCCGCGTAGCGGCTTTGCGAGACGAGGCTGCGGGGGCCTTCGGTCCACAGGCGCAGGTGGACGTCAAGCGGGGTCTCCAGGAACGTGTGCGGGCGCTGGGTGTCCGGGTTGTAGGTCGGCTCAAGGTCGAGCGTCCGCCAGCCCGCGTCGTGCTGCTCGGCGGCCAGGCACACCTCCTCCCATGGAGTGGGCATGGCGAAGCGGTCGTTGCCCCAGGCCCGGGCGAGCTGGCCTGAGAGCCAGGCGTGCGAGGGCTGCCCGATGGCCAAGATGCCGTGATCGTCCTCGCGGAGCAACACCGCGCCGAACGCTAGCTGGCCGCTGTCTCTACGGTGGCTGCCGTGGGCAAGAGCCGGGAACGCCAGCTGGTCCTCGTCATCGGAGCCGTCGTGTTCGTCGACACGATGTTCTATGCCGCGATCACCCCGCTGTTGCCGACGCTGGCCCACCAGCTCCACCTGTCGAAGTTCTCAGCCGGGGTGATGACCGGCGCCTACCCGGCGGGGACGCTGGTGGGCTCGCTCCCCGGCGGCGTCCTGGCCGTCCGGGCCGGCCCCAGGCGGACGGTTTTCGTGGGGCTCATCCTGCTTGCGGTCTCCACGCTGGCCTTCGGCGTCCTCCAGAGCGCGGCGGCGCTTGACCTGGCGCGGTTCGTCGAGGGGGTGGGCGGCGCCTGCTCGTGGGCGGGGGGACTGGCCTGGATCGTCAGCGAGGCGCCGGCTGGCCGGCGGGGGGAGCTCATGGGAGCCGCGCTCGGCGCGGCGGTCGGCGGGGCGCTCTTCGGACCCGTCGTGGGCACGGTTGCGAACGCCATCGGGCGGGCGGCGGCGTTCAGCGGCGTGGTGGTGATCGCGGTCGTGCTGATCGACCAGGCCCGGCGTCTGCCTCAGCACCATGTGCCCTCGGCCCAGCCCGTGAGCGTTCTCCGGGGCGCCTTACGGGCCCCGCGGGTCCTGATCGGGATGTGGCTGGTGACCCTCCCGGCGATCGTGTCGGGAGTCATGAGCGTGCTCGGGCCGCTGCGGCTCCACCGGCTGGGGGCGGCGGCGATCGTGATTGGCGCCACCTACGTCGTCGGGTCAGGGCTCGAGGCGTCGCTCGCGCCCTTCGTCGGCCGCGTCTCAGATCGGCGGGGGCGGACGGCGCCCATCCTGGTCGGCCTGGCGGTGACGATCCCGGTGCTCCTCGTCTTCACCGTGCCCAGCGCGGTGTTCCCGCTGGCGCTGATCATCGTCCTCGGCGACGGCGCCATGGCGGGTTACTTTGCCCCCGCCATGGCGATGCTCTCGGACGCCGCCGACGCCCGGCGGCTCGAGCAGGGATGGGCCGCCGCGCTCATGAACCTGGCCTGGGCCGCGGGGCAGATCGTCGGCTCAAGCGGGGGCGGCGGGATCGCCAAGGCAAGCGGCGACGGCGCGGCCATGACCCTCACGGCTGGGCTCTGCGTGTTGACGCTGGTGGGGCTGACGGCGGCTAGAGCCCCTGGCCGGCCAGCTCTTCGTTGGTCGAGGCGTCGGCCACGGCGGCCGGGTTCGTGATCAGATGGTTGCTCAGCATCCACTGGCCGTATGAGTTCCACTGGACCTGGTCCTGGTAGCCCCAGGGCTGACTGGAGTTGCTGGGAAAGAAGGCCGGCAGCGTCGCCCGCACGGCCGCGGTTTGGAACTTGGGATCGAGGCTCGGGTTAGCCTTGACCAGGTTGGCCACGGCGGCGGCGGGATCGCTCCGGGCCGATTCATAGCCCCGGGCCATGGCCTGGACCAGGCGCCGGATGAGGTCAGGCTGGTTGGCCAGCGTCTTCTCCCGCACGACAAGTACGAGCTCGTCGTAGTTGGGGACGCCGACCTGGTTCATCCGGATCACGTTGGGGTGCTTGCCCAATCGCGCCAGCTGGATTGCCTCGTAGTTCCAGTAGGCCCCGAGCGTCGCGTTGACCCGCTTGGAGAGCATGGCCGGGACGAGATTGGCGCCGACGTTGACCTCCTTGACGGAGCTCGCCGGTACGCCGCTGCGGGCCAGGATCGTCTCCAGGTAGGCGTGCTGGTAGGGGATCCCCGCGTCGCCCACGGTCTTTCCACGCAGCTGGGCCGGCGTCTTTATGTGCTGGGAGCCGATGGAGACGATCGAGGTCAGCGGCTCCTGCACGATCGCGGCCACCGAGACCAGCGGGAGATTCTGGTTGCGGGCCAGGAGGAGCTCGGGCTCGTACGAGATCGCGGCGTCGACCTTGCCAGCGGCCAGTAGCTGGAGCGGACTGGCCGGATTCGACGGCACCTCGATCCGGACGTTCAGCCCGGCCTTGGCGAAGTCGCCTTCCGCCTGGGCCTGGTAGATGCCCACGTGGTCGGCGTTGGGGAACCAGTCGAGCATCAGCGTCAGCGGCTGAGCGTTCGCGGCGCTCGGCGTGATCGTCTCCTTCTTCTCGCCGCAGGCGGCGAGCAGGAGGCAGAGGATCGGCAGGAGGAGGGTGAGACGTTTCATGGAGAGCTTTCTCGTGGCGGTTGGTAGGCCCAGGGCAGTGCCAGCCGCTCGGCCAGCGTCAGCAGGCTGAAGAGCAGGATTGCGAAGACCGACAGGATTAACACGGTCGCGTAGGCACGCGGCATCAGCAGCTGGTTCTCCGACTGCTGATAGAGGTAGCCGAGCCCCGAGTTAGACCCCGCGAGCTCGGCGAACACGGCCCCGATCACGGAGACGGCAACCGCGATCTTCGCCCCGGTAACGACCCCGGGCAGAGCGGAGGGGAACTCGACGTGTCGGAACGTGCGCAGGCGCGGGGAATCGAAGGTCTGCATCAGCTTCACCAGGTCAGGGTCGACAGCCGCGAGCCCGGCCAGCGTCGTCACGACGATGGGAAAGAAGGAGACGATCGCGACGACGATCAGCTTAGGGGCGAGGCCGAAGCCGAGCCATAGCACGAGCACGAAGGCAAACACCGGTACCGGCACCGCCTGGGAGCCGACGAGCAAGGGATAGATGGCCTTCCGGAGCGTGGGCGAGAAGTGGATGGCAATCGACACCGCCAGCGCCCCGACCGCCGCCACGAGGATGCCCAGCAGCACCTCCTCCGCGGTCACGGTGAAGTTCGACCAGAGCAGAGATCGATCCACGAACAGGGCCTTGGCGACGGCGTGGGGGGGCGGCAGGACCAGCGGGTCGGCTCCGCCCGCATCGACGTAGACCTCCCAGATCCCGAGCAGAACCACAATCACGAGCAGCGGGCGCCAGCCTCGTAGGAGCCGCCTCATCGCTCCACCCCCAGGGCTCGGAACGCGCGCTCACGGAGCTCGACCACGGCCAGGTCGGTGGCCTTGCGCGGCCGCGGCAGGTCAACCTTAAGCTCGGCCACGGCGCGGCCGGGACGCGGTGACATCACGACGACGCGGTCGGCGAGCACGACCGCCTCCTCGACGTCGTGGGTGACGAGCACGACGGTCCGGGGTTCGCTGGTCAGGACATGGGCCAGCCACCCGTGCATCTCGTGCCGGGTGATCGCGTCCAAGGACGCGAACGGCTCATCGAGCGCCAGCACGGGCTTGCCGGCCAGGAGGGTGCGGAGGAAGGAGACGCGCTGGCGCATCCCGCCGGAGAGCTCGGCCGGCCGGGCGCGCTCGAAGCCCTCAAGACCGAAGCGCTCAAGCCAGGGGTGGGCTTGGCGACGCGCCTCGTCACGTGCCACCCCGCGGGCGCGGAGGGCGAGCGAGGCGTTGTCGAGTGCGCTCGCCCAGGGCAGGAGCAGGTCTCGCTGGGGCATCAAGGCAGCCCCCGGGGTGCTCACGGTCCCTGCGTCGGGGCGTTGGAGGCCGCAGATGAGCTCGAGCAGCGTCGTCTTGCCGCAGCCGCTCGGTCCGACCACGGCTACCACCTGGCCCGGCTGGGCCTGGAGACTCATGCCGTCCAGTGCGACGACCGGACCACGCCGGGTCTGGAACGTCCGCACAACCCGGCTGACGGCGACGCCGCCAGGGCGGTGAACAGCACGAAGCTCCTTCCGAGGAGCCTCGATCAAGTCGCTTGTCGCTCCCTTCGCGGGCATTACCCCACAGGTTCGAAGGGTCAGCGCCGGGGCGATGCGCGCTCCGGGTGTGGAGCGCGGGCTGGACGCTATCTCAGCCGGCCTTTCCCGCCAGCACCCCTGGTTTTCAGTGGCGGGGGAATCGTAGCGCGACGCGTCATGCCGCCGCCCCGCGATAGCGTGGCGCGGGTGGGTCAGACGGCGTTCGTTTTCCCCGGTCAGGGCTCCCAGCGACCCGGCATGGGAGCGGAGCTCCGCGCCGAGCGGCCCGAGCGGTTTGAGCATTTCTTCGGGCTGGCGGAGGAGGCGTCCGGTCTGCCGATCGCCCGGCTCGCCCTGGAGGGCCCCGAGGACGAGCTGACCCGGACCGACGTAGCTCAGCCCGCCCTGTTCGCGCTCTCGCTGGCACTGTCCGAGGCGGCGGATGAGGTCGGTTTGCACGCCGGATTCGTGGGCGGCCATAGCCTCGGGGAGTACACGGCAGCGGTGGCGGCGGGGGCGCTGCCGGTCGGGGACGGGATGCGGCTCGTCTGCCGGCGCGGGCAGCTGATGGCCGAGGTTCAGTCGGTCACGCCGGGGACGATGGCGGCGGTCATCGGGCTTGAGCTGCCCGCGGTCGAGGAGCTGGTGCAGGACGCAGGCCAGGTCGAGGTGGCCAACCTCAACAGCCCCCAGCAGATCGTCGTCTCTGGCGAGGTGGCCGCGGTGGAGCGGGTGATCGACCTGGCCGAGGGCGCCGGCGCCCGCCAGGCCACGCGACTGCCCGTGGGGGCGGCCTTCCACAGCCGGATGATGGAGCCGGTGCAGCGCGAGCTGGCGGAGGCGATGGCCGGGCTTCCGTTTGCCGCTCCCGGCGTACCGATGGTCAGCAACGCCAGCGGCGGGCTCGTGGACTCCGGCGACGCGGTCCGCCAGGCGCTGATCGACCAGATCGCCAGCGCGGTTCAGTGGGTGCGCTGCGTGGAGACGCTGCGGGCGGCGGGGGTGGAGCGGTTCGTCGAGCTGGGGCCGGGACGGGTCCTCAGCGGCCTCGTGCGGCGGATCGACCGGGAGGCGGAGACGGTGGCGGTTGATTCGGTGGCGAAATTGCGCGAGCTGGCCACGGATTGAACGGTTTCGACCGGCCCCATCGTGGAAAACCTCACAAGCGTCCAGTCACCCCAGGGGGAGAGCTATGTCTGCTCGTTTCAAGCATTGGTCCACAGCGACGGTGGTCGTGACCGGTTTCCTTGTCGCGGTCGCGCCCGCGGCCGGAGCGACCACATGGCGAGCGACATCCACCAAGGCGATGAACCTGGTGAGCGCGACCCGGCTCGGCGCCCTTCCCGGACGCAGGTCGCTCGATGTGGCGCTCGGCCTCAAGGTGCGCAACGCGAGTGGCCTCGCCGCTTTCAGCAAGGCGGTCAACACGCCGGGCAGCTCCGAGTTCGGCCACTACCTGACCCCCGCGCAGTTCACCGCCCGGTATGCCCCGACGAAGGCGCAGGTCGCGGCAGTGAGCAAGTACCTGAGATCTGAGGGCTTCACGCACGTCAGCGTGACCAGCAACCGTCTTTACGTGACCGCCGATGGGACAGTGAGCAAGGCCGAGCGCGCCTTCCACACCAGCCTGTTCAAGTTCTCGCAGGGCGGACGCACTGTGTTCGCTAACACGAGCGCGGCGGAGGTCCCCGCGAAGCTGTCACGCACCGTCCTCTCAGTGCTGGGGTTGAACGACTCGAAGCTGTCGACGTTCGGCCTGCCGATCAAGCTGCCGGTCAGCCTGCCCCTCAATCCGAAGCCGCTCACGCTTCCGGCCGCGGCCACGAACTGTCAGCTCGATACGTCCAGCACCACCAATCTCTACGGCCTCTGCTACTACACCCCGCCGGAATTCCGCCAGGCCTACGACACGGGGTCGCTGACCGGGTCGGACACCACGATCGCGATCATGGCCGAGGGTGACCTGACCCAGGTGGTCAAGGATCTGCGCACGGCTGAGAAGGCGTTCGGCGAGCCGCAGGTGCCGTACACAATCGTCCCCGTCGGCGTGCCCAGCACCGACACCAGCGGCGAGGACGAGTGGGACCTCGATACCCAGTACTCGACCGGTATCGCCCGCACGGTCAAGCGTCTCTACATCTACGACACCACCTCGCTGACCGACGAGGACATCGGGCTCGAGTTCAACAAGTTCGTCAGCCAGGACGTGGCCAAGGCGGGAAGCGCCTCGTTCGGAGAGTGCGAGGCCACGCCGTACGCCGACGGGCTCATGGTGACCAACGACGAGGCGATGAACGAGGCCGCCGCCCAGGGGCAGACGATGCACGCGTCCAGTGGCGATACCGGCGGCCAGAGCTGCGCCGTGGCTCCGACCAACGGCGCTCCGGAGAGCGGCCTGCCCGAGGTCAACTACCCGTGCAGCTCGCCGTACGTTGTCTGTGTCGGTGGCACCTCGCTGTTCACCGACGCGGACGGAAGCTACGAGCAGGAGATCGGCTGGATCGCCGGCGGTGGCGGTGTCAGCACGTTCGAGTACTCGCCCTACTGGCAGCAGTGCGTGGTCCCGAGCAACGCCGGGGAGAACGAGGCCAGAGGAGTGCCCGACATTGCGATGGACGCGGATGAGAACACCGGTGCGGAGGTGTACGTCGACGGCTCGCCGGAGACGGTGGGCGGGACCAGCCTGTCCTCGCCGCTGGCCCTCGGCTCGTGGTCGATGATGGAGACCTCGGCGGGTAACAAGCTCGGCTTCGCCTCGCCGCTGCTCTACAGCCTGTACCCGACCACCGGTTGTACCTCTGGGGTGCCGGCGCCGCAGACCAGCCCGCTCGGGGCGCCCTACCCCTTCCACGACGTGTATCTGGGCAGCAACGTTGCCTACCCGAACACGCCCGGCTGGGATTACGTCACGGGTCTAGGTACCTACGACGTGGCCAAGGTGGCGGCGGCGCTCGACAAGAAGTAACTGCCCACGGCTTTGCGGGCCTGGCCTGACCTGGGCTGGGCCCGCATTCCGGGCGTCGGGTATTGGCTGCTGTTGGGCCCTCCGGCGCCCGTTCATCGAGGTCTCACGACGATCAGCAAGTACTCGGCCTCGATGCGAAGGTCCGCGTCGTCGGTCGCGCGGTTCTGCGAGAGGAAGAGGTCTGCGAGCTCGGCGCGGCAGTCGCCCCACCGGCCTTCGCTCTCCAGGCGTGCCTTGGCCCGGATCGTCGGGCCATAGTTGGTCTCGTAGAACTGCAGTAGCTCCTCGGCCGACCCGAACGTGTAAGCCATGACCGCCCTTTCGAACTCGAGCTCCACGTCCCAGGCTGAGAGCAGTTCTCGGACGTGTTCCTCGCTGCCCCACAGCGGGGGTGGGGATGCGAACGCTGGGGGCGTTGGCAGATAGCGCCCGAGGATCGCGAACTGCTGTCCGATGATCCCTTCGGGCGTCCAGTTGGCCAGCGCGATCGCCCCGCCCGGCCGGCAGACCCGCACCAGTTCTCGCGCCGTGATTTCATGACGCGGCGCGAACTGAATCCCGAAAGCCGATAGCACCCGGTCGAAGCTCTGGTCGGGAAAGGGCAGCGCTTCGGCGTCGCCTTGGACCCACTCCACCTCGGCGCCGAGCGCCGCGGCGCGTACGGCCGCGACTTCGAGCAGCTCCGGCGTCAGGTCGATCCCGGTGACCTGGGCTCCGCTGCGCGCGGCGCGCAGAGCTACGTTTCCGGTCCCGGTCGCGACGTCGAGCACCCGATGGTGCGCGTCGACGCCCACCGACGAGAGCATGTGCGCCGGCACCTCTTCCATCAATCGGGCCACCGCGGAATAGTCCCCATCCGCCCACATCGCCCGGTGGGCCTCCTTCAAGGTGGCGACCTCGTCGGCCGCTGACTTGGTTGCACTCATGGTGTGTCCTTTCTCACGCCGTTGATCGCCACAGCTTCCATCCGCGAAGACGCGCCGGCTTCCCACTTTCCGGCCATCTACAGAAAATGGCCCGCAATGGCCATGCAGGCCCGAGTTGACTCCTCGGCGGCTAAATCAGCCCGTCGCGAATGGCCCGGGCAGCAGCCGCGGCGCGGGATGGCTGGCGCAACTTGGTCCGGATATTGGCCACATGACGATGCACCGTGTGAGGACTCAACACCAGACGCTCCGCGATCGCTTCATCCGAGAGCCCATCCACGATCAGACGCAGAACCTGGCGCTCGCGCGCGGTCAGCTCGCCCCTCGGCGCGCAGACGATCGACGCCAGCGGGCGGTCGAGCTCGCGTGGGTCACGCCGCAGACCGAGCCCGGCGAAAGCTGCGCTCGCGCCCTTCCACAGCGCAGCAGCCTCGCTCCGGTCCGACGCCTCGAACAGACGGGCCAGGGCAACGCGGGCCCGGGCAGACTCAAACGGCATCGATGCACGGGTAAACGCGTCGACCGCGTCCTCGAGAGCAACCCGTGCCGTCTCACGATCTGTCAGGGTTGCCGCCACGCCGGCCGCGAACCGAGCACGACCGAGCAGCGCGGGCGTGTCCGCTGCCGTGGCCAGCGTACTCAGCGCCTGTCTCCATTCGGTAGCGCGCATCGCGTCACGTTCCGCGACCGCCAGGCAGACCGCAAGCTCGAGCCCCAACGCATCGCTCGCCTGGACCTCCGCTGACAGGCGACGCTGGCGACGTTCAAACAGCTCACGCGCCCTGGCCGTGTCAGCGCGATCCCACGCGATCTCAGCCAGACAGAGCTGCGCGCCCTCATGCCACTCGCAGCTGGCGCACAGGCTGATCGCCTCGTCGAACCGGCCCTGCCTACGCCGCAGCTCTGCCAGAGCCAGCGCCGCCTCGTACACGCCGGCGGGCGCGGCAGCAGAGAAGTCGCTCTGCGCCAGCTCGAGCTCGGCCTCTGCCTCGCGCCATTCGCCCCTGGTGATGAGGACCCGCGCGTAATGACTACGGCAAAAGCCAAACGTCTGGCGGCTCTGGATCCGCTCGGCCTGCTCGCGAACGATCGCACACCATTGCGCCGCCCGCTCGATGTCATGAACCCGCTCGCAGGCGTAGATGACGTTGCACCACACCAGCGCCGCCGTCATCGGGCTGCGCACCTCGCCTGCGACCGCCGCCGCTGACGCCTCGTCAAGATCGCGCATCCCACCAGGCACGTCGCCCAACGCCACACGCGCCAATCCACGAACCGACCGGGCACCGAACTCGAGGTCCGCCTCGTCGTGCTCGGATCCGAGCTCGGCGGCCTCATGCGCCTGCTGCTCAGCTGCACGAGCGTCGGCAAACGTGTTCAGGGCGACCAGCGCCCGAAGGCAGAGCAAATACCCACGCTCAACGCTCCTCGGAGCATCCGTAAGCAGCCGCTCGGCCAGGGCGAACCACCCCTGGGCCACAGCCCAGTCGCCGCGCAACACGAGCGTGTCCCACGCCAACCAGCCCGCAGTCAGACCAGCCCGCGCCGCGTCACCGGCCTCCCGATACGAGCGATGCGCCAACTCGCGCGCCGCAAGACTCCCGGCACCATCTCCCAACCATCGCAAAGCCTGTGCAAGACCGTCATACCCGGCTGCAGATGCCTCAACGGCCAGCGCCTTCTCAAACGCCGCCCGAGCCTGCTGATAGCGACCCGCGTCAAGCGCCGCAAACCCGGACCGCAGTGAATCTGACCCGGCCATCGCCCGCACCGTACCGCTGCGCGACGCCATCTTGGCAATCGCTCACCAAAGACCAATACCGAGCAGGCGCAGCGTCACCGGCTTCATCTAAAGGCTGTCCCCTAAGCGTGCGTCCGTTCGTCGTTAGGCGACAATCCACTCCTCCAGGAGGTTGCAGATGAAGTACGCGATGTTGATCCACATACAGCCCGGCCAGTTCGAGTCGATGCCCGAAGACGAGCAGCGGTCTGTGTCCGCCGAGTACTTTGCGCTGGCTGATGACCCACGCGCCCAGAGCGGCGCGCACCTCCAGGGAATCGAGACCGCCACCACGGTCCGCGTGCAGGACGGCCAGACGCTGACGACCGACGGCCCCTACGCCGAGACCAAGGAGGTGTTCGCGGGCTACTACGTGTTCGAGGCGGACAACCTCGACGAGGCGATCGAGCTGGCGGCGCGGATCCCGGCAGCCCGCCTGGGCGGCGCGATCGAGGTCAGGCCGGTGGTGGAGGAGTAACGCTGCTGGAAGCGGTTTTCCGCGATGAGTGGGGGCGAGTCCTTGCCTCGCTGGTCGGCTTTCTCGGCGATTTCGACCTCGCTGAGGAGGCCGCCCAGGAGGCATTCGCCGTCGCCGCGGAGCGGTGGCCGCGCGACGGAACCCCGGCCAACCCCGGCGCTTGGCTAACGATCACGGCGCGCAACCGAGCGATCGATCGGATCCGACGCGACCGGACGCTCGCCGAGAAGACCCGCCAGCTCGAAGTGCCCGAACCGACGATGGACGAACTTGAAGACACCGTGATCGAAGACGAGCGGCTCGAGCTGATCTTCACCTGCTGCCATCCCGCGCTCGCCCTCGAGGCACAGGTTGCACTCACGCTGCGGGCGCTCGGGGGACTGACGACGGCGGACATCGCCCGCGCCTTCTTGGTCTCCGAGGAGACGATGAAGCGGCGCCTCTCACGTGCGAAGACGAAGATCAAGGCGACCGGGATCCCGTTCGCCGTCCCGGCCGAGCACCTGCTGCCGGACCGTCTCGACGCGGTCCTCGCGGTGGTCTACCTGATCTATAACGAGGGCTACACCGGAAGGGTGAACCTTGCCGGCGAGGCGATTCGACTCGGCCGCCTGCTGGCGACGCTCATGCCGGACGAGCCGGAGGTGCACGGACTGCTGGCGCTCATGCAGATTCAGCATGCACGGCGCCGGGCGCGGGTCTCCGGCGAAGACTTGGTGTTGCTGGAGGACCAGGACCGGTCGTTGTGGGACGCCGAGGAGATTGCAGCCGGTCGGAACGGGCTCGATCGCGCGATCGGGCTGCGCGGCCGCGGAACGTACGTGCTCCAGGCGGCGATCGCCTCGCTCCAGAGCGAATCGCCGATCGACTGGGACGAGGTGGCGGCGCTGTATGGACAGCTGGCGGAGATCACCCACTCGCCGGTGGTGGAGCTGAATCGCGCGGTCGCGGTCGCTCAGGCCGGATCGGCCGAGCAGGCCCTTCAGATCGTCGAGCAGCTCACGCTCTCCGACTACCAGTATCTGCACTCGACGCGCGGCGAGTTGCTGCGCCGCCTCGGCCGGACCGATGAGGCGCGCGAGGCGTTCGAGCGTGCCCTCGCCCTCGCCCGCTCGGCGCGCGAGCGGCGCTTCCTCGAGCGCCGGCTCGCCGAGCTTTAGAGCGCGGCCGACGCTCCACCGGGACCTGTCCCGATCGTGGTCTCCCGTTCGTCGTAGTGACGACATCCAACATCCAACCCCTTGGAGGCCCGATGACGTCCACAGCCCCGAATATCAATCGCTGGCGCGCGTTCGCGCTCTTGGCGGCGTCGTTCTTCATGACGATTATCGATCTGACGATCGTCAATGTTTCGCTCCCGACGATCGGCCGCGATCTCCACTTCACTCCGACCAGCCTCCAGTGGGTGGTGACCGCGTACGCGCTCACGTTCGGCGGCTTCCTGCTCCTCGGCGGTCGTGCAGCCGACCTGCTCGGCCGCCGCCGGATCCTGATGGCCGGGCTCTCGCTGTTTACGGCGGCGTCCTTGGGAGCCGCGCTGTCGGCCGGCGAGGGGTCGCTGATCGCGGCGAGGGCCGTCCAGGGGCTTGGCGCGGCGATGATGGTGCCCGCCGCCCTGTCGATCGTGATGAACATGTTCGCCGAGGGCGCTGAGCGCAACAAGGCGCTCGGGATCTGGGGCGGGCTGGGCGCCGCAGGGGCAACCGTCGGCGTGATCGCCGGCGGGTTTCTCACCCGCTACGCCGGGTGGCAGTACATCTTCTATCTGAACGTCCCGATTGGGGCTGTCGCGCTAGCGCTCGCACCCAGGTTGGTGCCGGACAGCCGGCTCGCCACGGCGCGCCGGCGGTTTGACGCGCTCGGTGCGACCACGGGCACGGGCGGCCTGGTGCTGCTCGTCGACGCGATCTCCCAGGCTCCGCAGTACGGCTGGAGCGCGACGCGCACGATCGCTCTGCTCGCGGCATCGGCGGCGCTGCTCGTCGCGTTCCTGGTCATCGAAGCTCGGGCCAAGGACCCCGTCCTGCCGCTGTCGATCTTTCGGCTGCGGACGCTCGCCGGCGCGAACGTGGCGGGACTGCTGTTGGGCGGCAGCTTCTTCGCCTTCATCTTCGTCGGCACGCTGTACATGCAGCAGGTGCTGCACTACAGCGCCCTGGAGACCGGTTTCGCATGGCTGGCCGCGTCACTGACCTCGGTCGCCCTCGCTGGCATCTCACAAGCGCTCGTTACGTGTGGCGGCGCCAAGCTCGTGATGGCTATTGGGATGGCGCTGATCGGCGCGGGAGTCCTGTGGGCGACCCAGGTACCTGTCCACGGGCGCTTCCTCGCCAACCTCGCCGGCCCGTTCGTGGTTGCCGGCGCCGGGACCGCGTTTGCCTTCATCCCGATCTCGATCGCCGCGCTCGCCGGCGTCTCAGAGCACCAGGCCGGCCTGGCGTCCGGGCTCCTGAACACCAGCCAGCAACTCGGCGGAGCGATCGGGATCGCGATCGCCTCGAGCCTGGCGGCGAGCCACACCCAGGCGCTGGCGCACGCCGGCACCGCCGCACCTGCGGCCCTCACCGGCGGCTTTCAGCAGGCGCTCTGGGTGCTCGGCGCGATCGCGCTGCTCGCTGTCCCGGCGATCTTCGCGCTCGTCCGCCGTGACGAGCTGTCGGACGCCGTTGCCAAGACCACGATCCGCGAGCCGCAGCCCGCGCTGGCCGGCGCCAACTGACCCAACCGAAACCACCACACCTCACGGCCGGCGCCGGTGATCTCAGCGTTCGCCGATCCTTCCCAGGCGAAGCAGGACTGCGACGCGTCGCGGATGCCGCACCTCGGTTCTCGGTCTTGCCGACGCCGAAAGCAACCAGTAGGTTGCACTTGTGCGCGTCGCCGCACTAGCCGATATTCACGGAAACCTTCCAGCTCTGCGCGCCGTGCTCGCCGATGTGGACGATGAGCGAGCCGATGTGATCGTGATCGCCGGTGACGTGGTCGGGGGCGCTTACCCGCGAGAGGTCCTCGAGCTCCTTGCGGACCGGCACGAGCGCCTGGTATGGATCAGAGGTAACTCCGAGCGCGAGGCAGTCGCGGCCTGGGACGGAGCCCCAACCGCAGATGACGAGCCGGGACGGGCGGCGACGTGGAGCGCCCGCGCACTGGATCGCGAGTGGCGAGACGAACTTGCGTCGTGGCCGATCTCGGCCGCTGTGGATGGGGTCAGGTACTGCCACGGATCCCCACGCCGCGATGATGAGGTGCTGACTCGCCTGACACCAGACGCCGCGCTCCGGCAGGCGCTCGACCACGTCACTGAGTCGGTCGTGGTTGGTGGCCACACCCATCAGCAGGTCATCCGCAGGGTGACCGACGGCCTGACCTACGTCAACGCAGGGAGCGTGGGAATGCCCTACGAGGGTCGACCCGGCGCGTTCTGGCTGCTTCTCCAGGACGGCCAACCACGCCTGCGCGAGACCGGCTATGACATTGGCGCAGCCGTCGCCGAGCTTCGCGCCTCGGGCTTCGACGACATCGACAGCCAGCTCGCCGAGTCCCTACTGGAACCAGTCGACGGGGCGTGGGTGGCCGCGTTCTTCGAACACGCCGCCGGCCGGGGCCCGGACCCGGGGCCTCCACCACCACACGACGACACCTGAGCCCCTGAGGAGCGCTCCACGAACCACCATCCGCGCGAAGCGAGACCGCTGGTCCGCCCCGAGACTATGGTGTCAGTTTGGGTTGACAAGGTAGGGCTTGTCAGTTTAGACTGACGGATATGAACGCTGAAGACATCGCCTCCGCGATCACCTCCGACGACCCGTCGATGGGGCTCCGCGCCTCGTTGGCGCTCCATCGCCTGGCTGAGAGGGTCGAGGCGAACCATGTCGCGTCGGCCCGAGCGAAGGGCTGGTCGTGGCAGCAGATCGGAGACGCCTTGGGCGTCACCCGTCAATCGGTGCATACCAAATACAAGGAGTCGTGATGACCACCGAACCCGTTGCGCGAGAGACGCTTCACGGCTGGGGCATCTACCTGCGGGCGAGTGAGGAGGCTCGTCGCCGAGGTGATCGCCGAACCGGCACCGATCACGTCCTGCTCGCTCTGTTCGAGGATCCCTCGATCGAAGCCTTATTAGGCGTGAGCCTGCAGCAAGCTCGCGAAGCGCTTGAGTCGCTCGATCGCGAAGCCCTCGGCGCAGTGGGCCTCGGGGCGGGCGCCGACGCTCCCCCGCTGCCGATGCGCGCCGTGCCGAAGAGGCCGAGGTTCAGGGACATCGCGAAAAGAGATCGCTTCCGCATGACGCCTGCGGCAAAGAAGGTGCTTGAGGACGCGTATAAGCCCAAGGGCCATCGAAAGCTCCAGCTCACCGGGCCCGAGGTGCTGGCCCAGATCCTGATGCTCCAACCGCCAGATCCGGCCGCGGTGCTGCTCGACGCTCTCGGCGTGAACACCCCAGAGGTCAGAAACGCTACTTCGCCTACGCCCCCGCCCGGTCCCGGCTCAGCACCTTGACGAACTCCTCCAGCTGATCGGTCCGCCAGCACTCAAGCGCCGACGCACTCAGTCCAAGGCTTGGTCTGGCGGGAGCCGGTCAAGGTTTACTCCCACCGAAACATCCGAGACGCCGCGAACGCGAGCACGATCGCGTAAACAGCAAGCACCGCGACGTGCCCAAGTCCGGGCCAGTGCCCGTGCATCGTGTCCTGGATCGCAGCCGTCGCGGCGCCAAGCGGCGTGAGATCGCTTACGTGCCGAAGGCCGGTGGACATCTGTTGCCGCGGCACCCATAGGCCCGCGAAAAACATCATCGGGAAGAACAACAGTGTCCCGAGTCCCTGGGCGATCCTTGTCGTCTTGGCCACGGAGGCGACGAGGGTCCCGAGCGACAGCATCGCGCCTACGGTCAGCACCATCGTGAGTACGAAGCCGAGCCCCTGGCTCGGCAGATGCACGCCGAATGCAAGCCTTCCGACGATCGCGATCACAGCCGTCGCGGTCACGATCATCGTGACGTTGAGCGCCGCGTCCACAGCGAGCAGCGCTGCCGGCGGCATCGGCGTCGTCGAGAGGCGGCGCAGGACCCCCTTCTCGCGGTAGGTGGCGAGCATCATCGGTACCGCGGTCACCGCCAGGATCGCGATCACCATCGCCATCGCGACCGGCACGTACACGTCGACCAGGCTGAGGCCTCCGAGCTGCTTGTCGTGCCGGTCTCCCGCGACGCCCATCGCGATCGTGAGGATCAGCGGGAAGATGATGGCCCAGAAGATGAGCGTCGGCTCGCGGAGGAACAGCCTCGCCTCGGTCCTGAGCAGCTGGCGCCAGGCATTCGCAGGGCGCCGCTGGAGCGCTTCGGGCGCATCAACTGCCTGTGTGTCGGCCGACATCTCATTCCCCCTTCAGGCCATTGTTGGTGAGGGCGACGAACGCGTCCTCGAGGCTTGCCTGCTCAACGAGCAGCTGGTTGGCGACGATGCCGTTGCCCGCAAGCGCGGAGATCACTGCGGCAAGCACCTCGCCAGTGCCGGACACGACCAGCTGGTCGTGCTCGGTCCTGACGCTCGTGATCTCAGGGAGGCGGTCGAGGAGTCCGTCGGGCAGCGGCGAGGACGGCCGGAAACGGAGCACCTGTCCGGGTGAGGCCGACACCGTGACCCCGGTGGGCGTATCAAGGGCGACAACCCGGCCCCGATCGATCAGGGCGACCCGGTCGGCGAGACGCTCGGCCTCCTCCATGGAATGGGTTACGAGGAGGATCGTCACCCCGCGCTCGCGGATCCCCTCGATCAGCGCCCACGTGTCGCGACGCGCCTGCGGATCGAGACCGGTCGTGAGCTCGTCGAGCACCGCGATCCGTGGATTTCCGATCAGTGCGAGCGCGATCGACAGCCGCTGCTTCTGGCCGCCTGAGAGCTTCGCGAACCGGGTCTGGCGTTTGCCACTCAGTCCAAGCGCTTCCAACAGCGCGTTCGGATCGGCGGCGTGCTCATAGAACGAGGCATACAGATCAAGCGCCTCGCTGACCTCGAGCTTGTCCGGCTGCTGGCTCTCCTGCAGCTGGATTCCCAGCACGCGGCGGAGCTCATCGCGCTGGGCGAAGGGGTCCAACCCCATCACCCGGATCGTGCCGGCGTCGGGCTCCCGCAGACCGGCGATCGCCTCCACGGTTGTCGTCTTGCCCGCGCCGTTGGGGCCCAGAATCCCGAAGATCTCGCCCTCCTCGATCGAGAACGAGACATCCGCCACGGCAACGGTCTCGCCGTAGTGCTTCTGGAGATGATCGACTTCGATTACCGGCATCTGCGTTCTCGTGAGTCGCCTATTCGTGCGCTGGTTGAGCGTCAGGGCGGGTGCGAGCGGGGCGGGGCGGGCGCGCAGCTTTGCCCCGGGCGCCGACGTCGGCGAGTCTCTGTGTCGCCGAGCCCTCGATGTTGAAGTGGGGAAGCCGGGCGTCGAGCTCGCGGGGCAATTGCCACGTCAGCGCGCCGAGCAGCTTGAGCACCGCTGGGAGGAGCACGCAGCGAACCACGAGCGCGTCGACGAAGACCGCGAAGGCGAGGGTGAAGCCGAACTCCTTGATCGTCCGCTGGTTCCCGAGCATGAACGACAGGAACACGCAGATCATGATCGCGGCGGCCGCAGTGATGACCCGCCCGGTGAAGCTGATGCCGTCGGCCACGGCGGCCGAGGCGTCACGCCGGCGAATCCATTGCTCCCGCACTCGCGAGACAAGGAATACCTCGTAGTCCATCGAGAGTCCGAACACGACGGCGAAGATCAGCACCGGGATCCACGGCTCGATCGGCCCCTTCTGGACGCCGAAGACGCTCGAGAGCCAACCCCACTGGAACACGGCCACCGTGGCGCCGAGTGCGGCGCCGATGCTGAGCAGGTTCATCAGCGCTGCCTGCACCGGTATCACGAGCGAGCGGAAGATGACGAACAGGAGCAGCGCTGAGAGCAGCACCACGATTCCGACGAACAGCAGCAGCTTGCTCGAGAGTACGTGTGAGAAGTCGATCGATCCGGCGGTGAACCCGCCGACGAGAATCGTGATTCCAGTTCGCCGTTCGAGTGGCGGGAGCACCCGGTGGCGGAACGCGTTGACGAGCTCGGTGGTGGCCGACGCCTGGGGCGCGGAGTCGGGGTAGACCTGGACCACTGCGACCCGGCCGCTGGGCGACACCCGTGGCTCCGTGGCGGCGCCAACATCAGGGGTGGCCAGCGCGGCAGACCGGACCTCGGCCAGCGCCCGGGCCTGGTCGCCGCCGCGCATTTCGGCAACTAATGCCAGCGGGCCGTTGAAGCCTGCACCGAAGCCTTGGGCGAGCATCTCGAAGGCGTGCCGAGAGCTGGTGCCGGCGGGATCATTGCCGGCGTCACTGGTGTCCAACCGCATCGAAAATACGGGAATCAGCAGCGTGATCATTATCGCCAGCGAGCCCAGGGCGAGCGGCCAGGGCCGGGCCATCACCGCCTCGCTCCAGCGCCGCCACATCGAGTTGGATGGCACCGTCGCCGCTCCGTCGGCGCCGGTCCCGCCAGCGCGCCGAACGCGCAGGAAGCGGTGCTCGCTTCGTCGCGGGCGCACGATGCGGGCACCGAGCCGGGACAGGAGGGCCGGCAGCAGGGTGAGCGACGCGGCCATCGTCAGGAGCACGGCGAGAGCCGAGGCGATCGCGAGTCCGTACAGAAAGCTGACGCCGGTAGCAAACATCCCAAGCAGCGCGATCACCACAGTCGTGCCGGCGAGCAGGATCGCCCTCCCGGACGTGTCCATTGCGGCGAGGACTGACTGCTCAACGTCGCCGAGGGCCAGGTAGTTCTCGCGAAAGCGTGTGATGATGAAGAGTGAGTAGTCGATCCCCACTCCGAGGCCAATCATCAACGCCAGCTGCGGCGCGACGTTGGACATGTTGGTCACGTGGGTGAGGAGCCCCACGAGCGCGACTCCGGTCGCCAGGCCTGCGCCGGCGGTGATCAGCGGCATTCCGGCGGCGGTCAGCGAGCCAAAGGTGATCAGCAGGATGATCAGCGCGGCGACGGCTCCGACCGTCGTGGCCGGGCCGATGCTGAAGCCTTCGGCTTGCTCGATTACCTGGCCGTCGGCGGCGACCTGCAGGCCGGGTACGTGGACCGCGTTGATCGCGGTGAGCACGCCCTTGCCGGTGTCGGTGGGGAGGAGGTTCGCGCGCTTGTCGTAGTCGATCGTCGCGAAAGCGGTTTTTTGATCGCGTGAGACCTGAACCCGGCCTCTAGCGCTGTACGGGCTGACGATCCCAGCGACGTGACGGAATGTGCTCACACGCGCCAGGAGCGGCGTGATCGCTGTTCGGATCGCCGGCGAGTCGATCGTGCCTCGCGAGACGTGGAACGCGATCGTGTCGACATCGCCGCTCTGTGCCCTGAATTCCCGGTTCAGGAGGTCGAACGCGCGTTGGGACTCTGTGCCGGGCAAGCTGAAATTGGTCCCCCACCGTTTTCCGGCCGAGCCCGCGAGCGCGGTGGTGATGAGCGCGAGGGCCACCCACGCCACCACGACGACTCGACGATGGGCGATGCACCAGCGGACGAGCCCGACCAGGCCCGTTCGCGACGAGGCATTCGCCGCACGGGCGGCGTGTTCGTACTCCGGCGTTGTCACTGCTGACGAATCGTGGTCAGTCATCGGTGCTCGCGATCGATCGGTCATTTGAGATCTCCGTTTCGGCCATGCCAATGAAGCGACACGTGGCGTACGTGTGAGGGTTGGTGCCCTCCGGCCTCGACCTGTCGGACTTACTAAAGGTAAGTGCCCACCGAGTTCCTGAGAAGGACCAATCTGCGGTCCGACTCGTGGGCCAATGCCCGGGGGTGAGGTCGAGACGGGAGCGTCAGCGACTGCGGGTGGCGCTCGGACGCGCCCGCGCTGTCTGTGCGGCGAACTGCGACTCGATCAGGCGTACCTGCTCCGCGTAGATCTCACACGCGGACTGCTCCCGATCGAGCGCGGCGATGTAGCCCGCGAACGCGTCCTCAACCGGACGCGAGGCGTTCCGGAACCGCTCGTAGGTGGTATGAACGCCAGCGCATTCTGTCCGCCAGTCGCAGTAAAGCTCGATCATCCGGTCGACCAGCTCGGGCCGGATCCGTGGCTCCGGCGTCTCCACGACCGTGGCGGCGCCGGTTGCCCGCTTCTCACCAGCCGGCGTTAGCGGGTCCCCAGTGCGTTCATCGATTGAGAGGCGGGCCGACGAGGTCCGCCAGCGCCGGCGGCGTACGGCGTCCCCGAGCCTCGCGGCTATGAGTTGGTCGGCCAGCGTCTTGAGGAAATTGGGGCCCATCACGGATACCGATGCCACCCTATGCCGCCGTTGGTTCTCTGAGAAGATCCAATCCTTCGGCTGATTCGAGGACCAGCGCGGCCATGGACATCCACCTTGCCTTGGATCGAAGGGCGCCTTTGCGCGCTCAGTTGGAGCAGGAATTGCGCGCCGCGATTCGCTCAGGTCGGCTACGGGCGGGGACTAAGCTGCCTCCCAGCCGCGTGCTGGCGGACGAGCTTCGCGTGTCCCGCGGCGTCGTTGTCGAGGCCTACTCGCAGCTCGCCGCCGAGGGCTACCTCGTCGCCCGCGCCGGGGAGGGCACGAGGATCGCGGTTGGGCTGGCTCAACAGCCGCCTGCGCGGCGAGCGCCCTCGCAGGTCGCCCCGCGAATTCGCTATGACCTGAGGAGCGGCGTGCCGGACCTGTCGCTCTTCCCGCGGCGTGCGTGGCAGTCGGCGATGACGAATGCGCTGCGAGAGATTCCCGACGCGGCGTTGTCGTACGGCTCACGCCGGGGCTTGCGAGCGCTCCGTGTGGCGCTGAGTGACTACCTGGCCCGGGTGCGCGCGGTCGTAGCCGATCCGGAAAGGATCTTCGTCACGGCCGGCGCGGCCCACGGGATGCTGATTCTCTGGCAGACGCTCCGGCAGCGGGGCGCCAAACGGATCGGGGTTGAGGATCCTGCGTGGCCGGCAATCCCTGCGACGATCGCCCAGGCCGGTCTCGAGCCAGTTCCGCTCGCTGTCGATGAGCACGGTCTGGCCGTTTCCGAGCTCGAGCGGGTCGACGTCGATGCGGTCGCGCTGTCTCCAGCGCACCAGTATCCAACCGGCACTGTTCTCGTCCCGGGGCGCCGAGCCGAATTGATCGCTTGGGCGCGCCGGCACGGGACGCTGATCGTCGAGGACGATTACGACGCCGAGTACCGCTATGACCGTGATCCGATTGCCTCGCTTCAGGGGCTCGCGCCGGACTGTGTCGCGTATGTCGGCACGACGAGCAAGACGCTTGCCCCCGCGATGCGCCTGGGATGGGTGCTGGCTCCGAGCCACCTGGTCGGCGAGATGGCAGCGGAGCACGGTGTCGCGCGCGTTGCGCCCAGCGCGGTGAGCCAGTTTGCCTACGCGACGATGCTCGAGCGGGGCGACATCGATCGTCACCTGCGGCGGACTCGGCGTCGGTATCACGAGCGGCGCAACATCCTGATCGACGGACTTGGGCGTGATTTGCCCCAGGCCAGTGTCGGTGGCGCAGCGGCCGGGCTTCACCTGATTGCCTGGCTGCCGGAGGAGAGCGATGAAGCTGCCATCAGCGATGCCGCCGCGAGCCGCGGCGTGGCCATCCACACGCTCCATCAGTTCTGCGCGGTGTCGGCACAGCGCCCTCCCGCGCTGCTGCTCGGTTATGGCCAGATCGCCGAGACGGCGATCCAGCGCGCCGTGCGAGAGCTGGCGGACGCCGTCACGCCGTAGCAACTCAGTCCGAGTAGCGACGGGGTTACAGAAGCCGATTGGCCCGGCGGCCAGGCGGGCGATTGGTCCTTCTCAAGCGTCGGGGGCGACTCTAGGATCGCGTCCTGCGTTGCCGCCGGGACCAGGCGAGCAGCCTGTCATGGAAGCTCTAGGCACCAACCGCGCACTCGTCATCGGCGCCAGGGGCGTTTTCGGCACGCTCATCGTGCGCGCGTTAAAAGACGCCGGCTGGGAGGTGCGTTCTGGCGCTCGTCGACCCGGGCCGGGCCAGGTTGAGATCGATCTCGACCGCGCCGATTCCGTTGCGGCCGTGGTGGATCCGGGAGAGCTCGTCGTCAATACCGTGCCTCACCCGGATCTGCTGGCTGAGCGGCACGTACTCGAGCGTGGCGGGATTCTGATCAACGTCTCCTCGCTGCCCACGGCGGCGAGCCGCGCGCTCCGAGCTGTCGCCGGCCGCGCCCGCGGCACGGTTCTGATGCACGCCGGTCTGGCGCCTGGAGTGACGACACTCGTTGCCGCGGACCTGCTGCGCCTTCACCCGAACGCCGATGAGCTCGAGATCGTCTTTACCATCGGCGCCACAGCCACCCGTGGAGCGGCAAGCGCGGACTTCATCCATCGAGGACTCACGGTCATGACCCGTCACCGCACCGTGCTCGTGCCATTGCCGACGCCAATTGGTGAACGCCGCTGCCTCGGCTTCGGCGAGGGCGACGCCGGCTGGCTCGGCGGGATCGCCGAGGGGCGGCTCGTACGTCAATACATATGCATCGTTGAGCCGGCTGTTCACGAAGCGCTGCTCGACCGCAACCGCGCCAGCGCGATGAATAAGGTGCCGAGCTCGCTTAGCGCCGTGCAGAAGCGGCTCCGCCACGGAACCGTGCGCAACGAGCCCGTCGCGCACTGGATCGCCGCGATCAGTATCGGGCGGCGGGTCGGCGCGCGAACGGTTGAGTGCCGCGGCGATCATCTCCATGCCGCGCGCGCCACGGTCGTGTTCGCCGACGCATTGCTTGCCAGAGAACAACAAGGCGGATGCTTTGACCCGGAGGAGGTCTGCACCCTAAGCGGGCTCGACGCCAGGCTGCGGTCGCAGGGCATCTCGGTGACGACGCACGACCGTCGCGACCTCAATCGCTGAGCAGGACCGCACGACACCGCAGGATTGGTCTGAGGCATCCGTCCCCGATTGGTTCTTCCTGTCGGCCCCCTGGCGGTCTACCTTGCCTTCGCCTGCCGGATTGACGTGACCCGCCGCGGGCCACTCCACGTCGTGAGCTTCACCCCCCAGGAGCAAGAGCATGCCTACCAGCCAAGAGGAGCAGAACAAGCAGGTCGTCCAAGGGATGATCCGAGCGATCAACGAGCATCGCCTCCGCGACCTGCCCGTGTACATGGCCTCGGACGTCGTCGACCACAACAAGATCATTCATGGCGAGGCGAACGAGCCGGGAGCCGCGTTCGACGCATTTCGCCAGCAACTGGAGGCGTTCGGCGAGTTTGCCGTGTCTGCGGAGGAGCTGACTGCGGAGGGCGATCGGGTGGCCGCCCAACTGCGGGTGCGCGGCACCCACACCGGCACACACCCGCGGATGCCGCTCCCCACCGGCCGCAGCTTCGAGATCGAGCAGATCTGGGTGCTGACCGTCGCCGGTGGCAAGGTGACCGAGATCCGGGCGGTCAGCGACCGCCTTGGCCTGTTCCTGCAGCTGGGCTGGGATTGGCCCACAGCCGAGTAGGAGTGGTCAACCACCGCGGCCAGCTGAGCGGCGTGTTTGACGCGGCGCTCGAACGCTCTCACTCGGCCGCGCATGACGACGCGACGGTTGAAGCGCTGCCGGTTCGCGTCCTGGCTTTCGGATTCCCGCAGCCGGGGACGACACCATGACCACGGCGCTGCCAACGCTGATCGACGCACTGATTGGCCGGCTGCTCGACGGTTACATCTTCCCGGCGCGTTCCGAGGCAGCGGCCCACCTCCTGCGCTCTCAGCTGGAGGCCGGCGCATATCCACCCACGGTGGGGCCGGAGCTCTGTGAGCGGCTCAGTGCCGATCTGCTGCGGGCCACCGACGACAAGCACTTGCGGCTGATCTGGCATGACTCAGCTGAGAGAAGCCAAGACGACGTCGAGCTGATCAACGAGCTGCGCGAACGGTTTCGCCGTGAGAATCACGGCGTTCGCTGCGTCGAGTGGATGCCGGGGAACATCGGGGTTATCGAGTTGACAGTCATTCCTGAGCTCGCCTTTGCCGGCCCGACGCTGGCGGCGGCAATGCAAATGGTTCAGCACACCGAAGCGCTCATCCTCGATCTGCGTCCCACCATCGGTGGTAGCCCGGACGCCGTCACTTTCCTCGCGAGCTTCCTGTTCCCGGACGGCGAGACGCGCTTGTCGGACATCGTCGAGGGCCCGGCGGGGCCGGCGCGCCAATTCTGGACCGCCGCCCACCTGCCCGGCCCCCGCTACCTCCATCGAGACGTGTACGCGCTTACCGGGCCGAACACGTTTTCAGGCGGAGAATCACTTGCCTATGACCTCCAAGCTCTGGGCCGAGCCACAATTGTCGGTGAGGTCACCCGGGGTGGGGCGCACCCCAGCGAGGTAGTGTCGCTGGCCGAGCACGTTGAGCTGCGCCTACCGACCGCCCGTCCTGTGAGCCCGATCACTGGCGGCAATTGGGAGCGCGTCGGCGTTCAGCCCGACGTCCGCGTCGCAGCATCCGATGCGCTTGCCGTCGCCTACTCACTCGCGCTCGAGGCGATCGCCGACAACTCATCCAATGCTGAGGCCAGCCGTGACGAAGCGGCCCACGCGGCATCGTCGCACTCGCAGTGAACCGACGTAATGACGACTCTCGCACAGGACCAACTCGCTCGACGCCCCAGCCGTACCGCGCGGCTGATGGCGGTCCAGCGCGGCCTGGAGTCGACCAGACCCGCTCCGACAAGGCTCTTCCAAGATCCCCTCGCCCAGGATTTCGTCTCGCCCGCGTGGCGCGTCGCACTGCGAGGCGCGCGCCTCGCCGTCGTGCGTCGCGCCATCGAAGCCATCTACGACTTCGTCGGTGGTCCCGGACCTCGAGCGTCCGCAGTTGCTCGCACGAGGCTGATCGACGACCTCATCTGCGAGCGGTCCCCGTCGATGGAGCAGCTTGTGATCCTGGGCGCCGGCTACGACACCCGCGCGTACCGCCTGGCCTGCCTCTCAGACCGTGCGGTATTCGAGATCGACCACCCGAGCACGCAGGCCGATAAGCGGACTGTCCTCGCTCGTGCCGCGCCACCCGCCACGACCGCGCCCACCTACGTCGCCGTCGACTTTGAGCGCGACGACCTCGCCGCTGGTCTCATCGGCAGCGGGTATCAGCCCGCGCGCGAAAGTATTTTCCTCTGGGAAGGAGTGACCCAATATCTCTCCTCGGAGGCCGTCGACGAGACGCTTTCAGCGATCCACCAAATCGGCCGTCGCGGCGACACGCTCGTCTTTACCTACGTCGTCGACGCTGTGGTCAGGGGCGAGCTGGATCGATTCCCCGAAGCGGCCCGGTGGCTACGCGGCACGGCTAACCGCGGCGAGCGTTGGATCTTCGGCCTATCACCGGAAGGGCTGCACGACTACCTCCACGCGCGCGGGTTCCGTCTCGTAAGCGATGTCTCGACGCGTCAGGCGGGCGAGAGTTACTTCACGCCGTTGCGACGACGCGACCGAGGCTCGGACCTCTATCACGTCGCCACGGCGATTATCAGCTAGCGCGACCCGCGTGATCGCCAAGGTTGCGAGACGACCGGGTTCGACGTCCGAGCCGCGTTAGAAACCGGTCGGGCCCTGCTGGGTGTCGCCCGGCGGCGGGCCGGAGCGAAGGATGATTTTGGTGTCGGTGTCTGCGACGCCGAGTCTGAGTCGGAGGGTTCGCAGCAGGGTGTCGAGTTCGGCGGTGTCGTGGCAGGCGACACGCAGTTGATAGTCGGGTGTGCCGGCCAGGTGGAGCACTTCGCTGACGGGCCCGAGCGTGCTGCTCAGGGTCGCGAACCTGTCTGAGTCGGTGCCGGGCAGGAGCACCACTGAGATGAGTGCTTCGATCTGGCGGCCGCCGGCGGCTGGATCGATTTGCGCTGTGAAGCCGGTGATGATGCCTGCTCGGCGCAGTCGTCGAACGCGATCGGCTGCCGCGTTGGCACTGAGACCGACCTTGGCGCCGAGGTCGCGCCATGGTAGTCGACCGTCCTCTCGGAGCAGTCTGAGGATAGCGCTGTCAATCTCGTCCATTACTGCGATTATCGCAGCAAGAGCTGATTTTCGCTTGTGATCTCGCAGTTTCGGATGCTACCCACTCGCTATGGACGTACCCGAGGCCCTGTGGGCTGGCCTGATTGTCGGCATAGCGATCGCGACGCAGTTCGGCGCGATCAGCGCCTTGGTGCTGGAGACTGCGGTCCGTGCCGGCCCGCGGGCCGGTGCAGCGGCTGGTCTCGGTGTCGCGAGCGTCGACGTGGCCTACGCGACGGGCGCAGTCCTCGCCGGTGGCGCGGCCCGCGCCGGGTTAGCCGCCCATCAGGCGGAGGTGAAGACCGTCGCCGCCGTGATCCTCGCGCTGGTGGGTGTTCACGGATTGTGGGCTCTCAAGCGGGATCCCTCACGTGATCAGCGCGCCCCGGCACCGAGTCAAGGCGACGCTACGCGGCCGTTCGGCGCCCGGTCTGCTCAGTACCTTCGCTTTGTCGGTCTCACGGCGATCAACCCGCTGACGATCGTTTATTTCGGGTCCGTCACGGCGTCCCTTTCGCTGAACGGAGTTGCCGAGGGCGTCGCGTTCGTGACCGGGGCGGGTACTGCTTCTGCGCTGTGGCATCTGGCGTTGTCACTGGCCGCCGGTCACGCCGGCCGCCGGTTTACGCCCACGATCCAGCGGGCCGTTTCCGTTGCCGGGAGACTGGCGGTGGTTCTCATCGCGATACGACTCGCCATCGCGATCTGAGCTGAACGTGGGCAATTCGCAATCAGCTCGCTCAGCCGTGATGCAGATCGCGGCCGGTCCTGGCAGGTCGGCGCGGGCGGTGCGCTCCGGGCGTGGTTTCTGGGTCCTGTGTGCCGGCGCGTTCATCAACCGAGCGGGCACGATGGTCGTGCCGTTCATGACGCTTTATCTGGTCAGCGCACGGGGTTTCTCGATTGTCGTGGCCGGCGAGATGCTCGCGGGGTTCGGCGGCGCTGCGCTCGTCGCTCCGTTGATCGGTGGTGCGCTGATAGATCGCGTCGGGCGCCGGGTCACGCTTCTCGGTGCCACACTCACGACCGCCGCGATCATGGTGGCGCTCGCGTACGCCCGCCTGACAGCGCTGATCGTGGTGCTGATTCTCCTGCTCGGCCTGACCCTGGAGGCGCCCCGGCCGGTGACGCAGGCGCTTGTGGCCGACCTGGTCCCAGAAGAAGATCGCGCTCGGGCGTACGCCGCGCTTTTCTGGGTGAGCAACCTCGGATTTGCGGTAGCGATGACGAGCGCTGGCTTTCTGGCCCAATCCGCCTTCACTGCGATCTTCTGGATCGACGCGGGCACCGGTTTGTTGTTCGGCGGTCTCGTTTGGTTGTTCGTGCCCGAACCTCCGGGCCGACTTAACCTGGTGCGGAAGAGCGCTTCGGGCTACAGGCTCGTCCTGCGTGATCGCACGATGCTCGCGTTCACCACGGCGGTGCTGGCCTATTACTTCGTGTACCTGCAGTCGGATTCGACGCTCCCGCTCGCCGTGCACCGGTCCGGATTATCTCCGCACGTCTACGGACTGTGCATGGCCCTCAACGGAGTGATCATCTGCCTGGCACAGCCCGTACTGGCGCCGCGCCTGATCCGGCGTGACCCTGGTCGGGTGTGGGCCGCGGGCGTCTTGCTGGTCGGCGCCGGATTCGCGCTGACGGCAATCGCGTCGACGCCCGACGGATACCTGCTGTCGGTCGCCGTCTGGACGTCCGGAGAGATCCTTCCCGCAACCGTCACTGGAGCGATCGTCGCGCGGCTCGCCCCCGAGGACCTCCGGGGACGGTACTCAGGCCTCTACAGCCTTGCCGTCGCCTCGGGCTGGCTCACATCGTCCCTCGGAGGAACCCAACTCCTGTCCGTGAGCCCGCTGCTGCTCTGGGGATCCTGCGCGGTACTCAGTGCGGCAAGTGCGTACGGCGTCCTTAGCCTCGCGCCCAGATTGCGGCCCGTGAATCGAGCGGTTTGAACGCGTGATCTGGGCAAGCCGACTCGCCTACGCCCCCGCCCGGTCCCGGCTCAGGACCTTGACGAACTCCTCCAGCTGATCGGTCCGCCAGCACTCGAAGGCGACGCAGTGCTTCTCGTAGGCGGCGATCACCGAGTCGCCGTAGTTCCAGTACAGGCGCGGCTCGGGGTTGAGCCAGAAGGTGCGGCCAGCACGGGCGGTGATGGCGGCAAAGATGTCATCGCGGGGGGGACGGCCGTTGGTCCGGGCGTCGCCGAGCACGATCACCGTCGCGCGTGGATGCAGCTCGTCCTCGATGAGCGCCAAGAACTCCTCCCACACCCGGCCATAGTCCGTGTAGCCCGAGATGTCGGCGACGCCGGCGTCGCGGGAAATGGCCTGACTGGCGGCCTGGAAGTCGCGCTCGCGTTCGAATACATCGGTGACCTCGGAGATCCGCTCGATGAAGACGAATGAGCGGAGCTTGCGGAAGGCGTCGTGCAGCGCGTGGAGGACGCTGAGGAAGAACGTCGAGGCGCTGGTCACGCTCGTCGACACGTCGCAGAGGACGAAGATCTCCGGCCGGCGGGGACGCTGGGGGCGGTACTTCAGGGTGATCGGGACCCCGCCCGTCTCGAGCGAGGCCCGCATCGTCCGGCGCACGTCCACGTGGGCGTGGCGCTTGCGCCCGCGCGCCTCGTGGCCCTCGGTGGCCAGCCGCCGTTTGAGCTGGGCGACGACGCGGTGGACCGCCGCCAGATCCTGAATCGGCCCGCTGGGGAGCGCCCGGTCGAGCTCTGAGAGGGGCCGCTTGGGGGGCAGTGCGGCCGTCCGCTCGATCATCGCCCGCTCAAGCTCTCGCCGCAGATGCGCCTCGAAGCGCCGCAGCTGCTCCCGCGGGGTACCGTCGCGCCGCGGGTCATCCGGTGGGAGCTCGGGTTGGGGCTCGGCGCGTAGCCCCAGGGCGCGGCGGATCCGCTGCACGTCGACCCCGAGGACGCCGGATCCCTGACCCTGCCCGAAGGCGGCGATGGCGAGCCGGGCCAGGTCACGCATGGCCCCCTCTGAACCGTCACGCAGGGCGGCGGCGATCTGGGCCCGCAGCGTGTCCAGGTTGATCTCGGTGGCGCCATCGCCGCCGGAGGTCTCCTCGGTGATCCTTTGCCGGGCCGCCTCGGCCTCGGTGGCTCGGAAGAAGAAGCGGTCGAAGACGAGCTCGAAGATCCGGCGGTCCTCAGGCGACTTGGCCAGGGTTGCCGCCAGTCCCTCCTTGAAGTCCTCCTGCTCGGTCCAGCTCACGTGCTCCAGGACCTGGACCGCGTCGAGGATCTCCGAGGTCCCGACGGCGACGCCCTCCTCCCGCAGCTCCTCGGCAAAGCCAAGGAGCTGGCCGGCGAAGCCCTCAGGCGGCATCGGCGGCCGGGTCGAGCATCACCCCGACCCGGGAGGCGACCGTGTCCAGGTCGGTGCGGTGCTTGAGGATCACGCTCATCGTCTGCTGGAAGGTGGTCTGATCGATGTCGGTGGCGCCCAGGAGCACGAGCGTGCGCGCCCAGTCGATCGACTCGGCAATGCTGGGCGGCTTCTTGAGGTCGAGCTCGCGCACGCGGTGGATGACGTCGACCAGCTTGCGCGCCACCTGAGCATCGAGCTCGGGCGTGTGCAGGCGGACGATCTGGAGCTCGTGCTCCAGGTCGGGGTAGTCGAGCCAGAGATAGAGGCAGCGGCGCTTGAGAGCCTCGGTGAGCTCGCGCGTGTTGTTCGAGGTCAGCAGCACCACCGGCTGCGTTCGGGCCTCGATCCGGCCGAGCTCGGGGATCGAGATCTGGAAGTCCGAGAGCAGCTCCAGCAGCATGGCCTCGAACTCCTGGTCGGTCTTGTCGATCTCATCGACCAGCAGCACCACCGGATCAGGCGAGGCGATGGCGGTCATCAGGGGCCGGGCGAGCAGGAACTCCTCGCCGAAGATGTCGTCCTGGACCTCCTGCCAGCCCGCCGCCTCTGACTCGGTCTGGATGCGCAGGAGCTGCTTGCGGTAGTTCCACTCGTAGAGCGCCTTGGCCTCGTCGAGCCCCTCGTAGCACTGCAGGCGCACGAGCGTGCGGTCGAGCAACCGGGCCAGGGCCTTGGCCAGCTCGGTCTTCCCGACGCCGGCTGGCCCCTCGACGAGCACCGGTTTGCCAAGCTTGGTGGCGAGAAAGGAGACGAGCGCCGTCGACTCGCCGGGCAGGTACCCGACCTGCGCGAGCCCGTCGGCGATGTCCTCTACTGATGCCGGATCCGCGGTGGCCATCGGTCGGTCAAATATAGGGTTCAGCTGTGGTCATCCTCGTTCCCGCAGCCCTTCCCACCAGCACGGGCCCCTACGCAGTCGTGATGGGGGTCGGCTTCCTGATCGGGATCTACGGCCACCTCGCCAAGTCTCGGACCCTGATCCTGACCGGAATTCTGATCGTCGGCCTGATCAGCGCCATCTTCGCCTTCGTGGTGGGAAAGCTCGTCTAGCTGTGGGCGATTTGTCTCGCCAGGCGAGACAAATCTCCCACACCTCAGTCGATCGGGATGTCGCGGACCCGCTCGGGCTCGGGGCGCGGGCGGTCGAGGCGCTCGAGGTAGTAGTCGATCAGCGCTCGCAGGGCCATGAGCAGCTCGCGCACGGCGGTAGCGAGCCGGGCCAGCACCTCCGGCGGGACCAGGTCCCGGACCAGGCCGAGCGCCGTGACGAGCGCCTCGAACTCGGCCGCCGGCCCTCGCACGTGAGCCTGCTCGTCGCCCCGCGGCATCTGCCAGCCGGAAGGGGGTGGGTGGTCGCCGCGTGGTGGATCGCCTGCGTCGGCCGCGGCCCCGCCCCGCGCGCTTCGCGCCGCCTCCGCGAGCAGGCGCTCGGCGGCGTCCGAGGCCTGGTTCAGCCGCTCCTCGAGCCGGCGGAGCGCCTCCTGGGGCTCATCGGCCATCGACGGCTCCGGAATGCGCGGGGGCGTTGAAGCTGACCTCGAGTGCCCCGTCCTCGAAGCGGGCGCCCGTGGGCTCGAAGCCCTCAAGGGCCGGCGGCAGCGCGATCGTTCGCTTCTGCCCGCCGGCGCCCACGATCAGCTCGAGTCCGGCCTTCTTGAGCGTGACGTCGGCCTTGTCCGCCAGCGGCAGCGGCAGGCGGAGGCGGACGTCGCCGTCTGAGACGACGAGCTGCTGGCTCATCCCCTCGTGCATGACCGCCGCCGGGTCGCGGTCGCCGGGGCCGAACAGCGCCTCGGCCAGGCGGTCGAGCATGGCGCCGCCGACGACCTCCTGGTCGAAGTAGGGCGCCCGCAACACGGGCACGGGAGCGAAGGCCGAGGCGACCAGCTCGAGGTGCTGCTCCTGGACGCGCCGCCAGGCAGCGAAGTACTCGCCCACCTCGGAGGGGAAGACGCGGTTGACGATCACCGCGTCGGTGAGATAGCCGTACAGGTTGAGGTAGGTGAAGGTCCGCATCGCCTCCCCGATGACCATCTTCTCCGGGTTCATGACCAGCCGGACGGTGGCGTGCCGGCGATCACGGAGGATCTCGTTCATCGCGATCAGGTTCTGCGACAGCCGCTTGATGTCGGCGAACACGGCGTGGGTGGGGATCGGAACGTCGAGCAGCGTCCGGGCGATCGGCCCGGCGGTGGCCAGGATCTGGCGCTCGAAGGGGAACACCTTGTCGATCCACCAGCGCGCGACGTCCGGGAAGGAGAGGAGCCGCAGCGTCTCGCCGGTGGGGGCGCAGTCGACGACGATCACATCCCACTCGCCCGCCTCGTGCGCGGCTTTGAGCTGGAGCAGCGAGAAGAGCTCGTCGGTTCCGGGCGGGACGGTCAGCTCCTGGGCCGAGATGTGATCCAGACCCCGGGCCACGAACAGGTCGCCGAGCCACTCCTGAACCCCGGCCCAGTGGCGCTCGATCTCCTCCTGGGCGCTCACCTGCTGACCCCAGAGCCCGGTTCCGGCGGGGGCGGGATCGGGACCGAGCTCGGCCTCGAGCGACTCGGACAGGCTGTGGGCCGGGTCGGTGGAGATGATGAGCGTGCGCAGCCCGGCCCGGGCGCAGGCACGCGCGGTGCAGGCGGCCACCGAGGTCTTACCGACCCCTCCCTTGCCGGTGTAGAGGACCGTGCGCGGCGCCATGAGGCGCGAGTCTATGTCGATCGGCGCGGCGGAGAGACGTGAAGCGTCCCGACGAGCCGGGTGAAATTGCCCGGCAGGTCGGTGGCGGCGAGCACGACCTGGTAGGTCCCGGGTTTGAGCGCCGGGACCGTGACGGAATGCCCCTGGTAGGGGAAGTAGGCGCTCGTGCGCAGCACCGACTGCGTGCCGCGGGTGATGACGATGCCAACATGTGAGTACTTGGAGAGCCAGAAGCGCAGGCTGAAGCGCCGCTTTGACGTGGCCTGCGTTGTGAGCAGGCGGAGCACCGGCGGGGTCTTCATGTAGGTCTCGAAGTGCTGGGCGGTCGTGCAGTAGACGGACGCCCGGGTCCGCGAGCACATCTGCTGCAGGAACCCGGTGACGAGCTCGTGGTAGTTGAGGTCATCTTCGATCCCCGGCTGGTAGAGCGACCAGGCGCCGGTGTCGAACTCTGGTACCTCGGCCTCGGCCTCGGCGTTGCCGGCGGCGAACAGCTGCTTGGCCTCGGCGTTCTTGCTCTCCTGGGCGTAGTCGTAGAGCCCGATCAGCGACTGGAGGAAGGCGTTGATGATGTCGGTGTTCGGCGCGAAGGAGTACTGGAGGTAGCGCGCCCCGCGCGCGGTCGCTACGCGGACGCCAGTCGGCGGCGCGACGGTGAACAGCGCGAGCGCCTGCTGGGCGATCTGGAGGTAGCTCTCCGAGCTACCGCTCGGCCCCGAGAGTGGGCCGAACGCCTTGGCGGCTCGCGTCAGTGCCTCGATGCCCGTGCCCTGGGCCATCGCGCTCGTCCACGGCGGCGCCCCGCCCTCCCAGCGGAAGTAGTACTCCCAGGCGATGCCGCCGGCCCGCTGCACGGCGAGCGGGATCATCTCGTTGAGCAGGGCGCGGAGCTGCGGATAGTCCGAGGGGCCTCCGGTGTAGAGGCCATCGGCCTTGCCGAACGTGGCCAGCACCTGGAGCTCGAGGCCCTGGCCCGGGTAGTACTCCCAGACCAGGTTCGAGTTGGTGAACTCCATCTCCTGGCCGGAGTAGGGGATGGGGCCGCTGGTCCACCACTGACGGTTGCGGTCCAGGGTCAGGAAGATGGCCGGCAGGCGGGAGGGGATGAAGTCATGGGCGGCGGCCATCGCCGTGACGTTCTTGATCACGGCTCCGAGCTCGACCGCTCGGGTGCCGTGCAGGTGCTTGGCCGCCGCCGTGGCGGCGGACCAGCTCCCGCTGTAGCTGGTGTAGGCGCTCTCCGTGATCTGGCCCGCGCGGTAGAGCCGGGTGAGCTCGCTGGTCACCGTGGGGAGCTTGGGCTTGGGTTTTGCCTTGGCCCGGGCCGCGGAGGCCGCGAGCCGCGGGCGCCGGGCGGCCGGGCGGGGCGAAGAAGCCGGAGCGGGGGCGGGCGCGGCCGCAGGCAGGAAGCGATCGTTCGCCCGGTGCACGCGGCCGGTACGGCTCATCACCAGCACCGGTGCCGCCGCGGCGGTGGCCGGGAACGAGACGGCAGCGACCAGCAGCAGACCTAATAGGCGCCCTCGCATCGTGCCGATGCTACATTCGCGCCCAGTCCGAGGACCGTTTCGCCGCTGGATTTGATGCCTATTCGCCTTCGCAACCGGACGCTGCGCTGCGTGGCGACACTCGCCGTCGCCGGGCTTGGCCTCGCGGCCTGCGGTGGCGGCTCGAATGACCAGGCGACGACGCTGCTGCACCAGACGTTCACGGGGAATCACCGGATCAACAGCGGCATCGTCGGCCTCAGCTTGGCCGTCACACCCTCGGGCTCGAGCGCCCTCAAGGGTCCGATCAGCCTGAGCCTCGGCGGGCCTTTCCAGAGCCTCGGCAGCGGCAAGCTCCCGCAGTCCGACTTCACCCTCACGCTGGGTACGAGCGGCGGCAACGTCTCGGTGGGCATCCTCTCGACGGGCAGCCAGGGCTACGTCAGCTTCGAGGGCCAGAGCTACCAGCTGCCGCCGGCGACCTTTCAGCGTCTGGAGTCGAGCTTCGCGCAGCTGGGCTCCTCGCCCGGGTCGAAGAGCGGCTCCGGGGTCCTGGCGCGGCTTGGTATTCAACCTCAGCACTGGCTGGTTAACCCACAGGTGGTGGGAAACGAAGCGCTGGATGGGACAAATACCACCCACATTCGGGCCGGAATCAACGTTCCAGCACTCCTGCAGGACCTGAACACCTTCCTCAGCCGAGCGTCCTCGGTGGGGGCGTCGACGGCCAAGCTCCCGACCCAGATCTCACCGGCCACGCGGAGCCAGATCGCCAGCGAAATCCATAATCCGAGCATCGATGTGTGGACCGGTACCGGCGACAAGACGCTGCGCCGGCTCGATCTGAGCCTGAAGCTCGATACGACCGGAGAGACGTCGGCGCTGCTCGGGCCCTCGGCCGCCCTGCGGCTGACCATGGAGTACGCGAACCTGAACCAGGCCCAGAGCATCACGGCGCCCAAGACGGTCCTGCCCTACAGCCAGTTCCAGGACAAGCTGAAGGTCCTCCTGGCCGACCTGCAGAGCGGGCTCACGAGCGGTGGCACCGGCACCGGCGCTACGGGCACGAGCGGCACGGGGACCACCGGCAGCGGCGGCGCCGCCAGCAGCACCTACCAGCGCTATGCCCAGTGCATCCAGGCGGCCGGATCGGATATCGCGAACATGCAGAAGTGCGCCCCGCTGCTGAACGGGGGCTAGGGCCTACTCCCGCTCGTAGTCGGAGTCCTCTTCCTCGAACTCCTCGTCGACGATGTCGAGGTCGTCCTCGCCCAGGGTGCCGGGCTGGTGGCGGGTCTGGAAGGACTCGAGCAGCTCGTCGCGGCGGTTCTCGTCCACTGGGACCTCGTCGCTGATTAGCACCCAGTCCGCGCCCTCGTACTCCTCCATGTTGAAGATCTCGGCGTCGAGCTCCGGGGAGTCGTCGACGACGATCAGGATCTCGGTCTGGGGGTTGAAGTAGGAGCCGGGGCGGATGATGAGCTCGTCGAGCTCAAAGCGTCGTGGATCAGCCATGGTCGCGTCAGGATACGCCTAGAGCTCGCGAAGCCGGGAGATCTCCCGCTCGACCTCGGCCTCGACGTCGAGTGGCGGCTTGCCGGCGCGGGTGCGACGGTAGTTGCGCGCCTTGACCAGATCACGGATCTCCTGGCGGAGCTCGGGGTCGACCTGGGGCGCCGTGAGCTGCCGCAGCTCCTCCTCGACGTCGATCGGCTCCTCGCCGCGACGCCGGCGACGCGCGTTGCGCGCATTAAGCATCTGACGGATCTCCTCATCGCGCTCGGAGACGGCGGTGCCCGAGCTGGAGCGGGGAGCCTCTTTGTCCATCAGCAGATGCCCCTTTCCAAAGTCCTCCCACGCCTTGCTGTTAGAGAGCAGGGCGATCACGGCGATTACCGCCGCCGCGATGCACACGACCCAGAGCACCGTGCCAAAGGCGCCGCCGGCCGCCGGGATGAGGACTACCTGGGCGCTGCTGGCAAGGGGGTTCATGTACCGAACATAGTTTCGCCCCAATCGGGTAATCTTGAAACCCTGAGCCGTTGACTGACTAGTCAATCAAGGAGATATCCAGGTGGTTGATTTCACGCTCACCGATGAGCAGAAGAGCATGCGCGAGATGGCCCACGATTTCGCGGAGAAGGAGATCCGCCCCGTGGCCTGGGAGTACGACCGGGACGGCACCTGGCCGCAGGACATCATCGAAAAGGCCTGGGAACTGGGCCTGATGAACGGCCACCTCGAGTCGGAATACGGGGGGCCGGGCCTCGGCTACCTCGACGGCGCGCTGATCGAGGAGGAGATCGCCTGGGGCTGCTCCGGGATTGGGACCTCGCTGTCATGCAACGGGCTGGCCACCGCCCCGATTGCCCTCGCCGCCTCCGAGGAGCTGAAGAAGGAGTACCTGGGTCGCCTTTCCGAAGCGCCCCTGCTCGCCTCCTTCTGCCTGACCGAGCCGGATGCCGGCTCCGACGTCAGCGGCATGAAGACCACGGCCACACGCAGGGGCGACAAGTGGGTCATCAACGGCTCCAAGTGCTTCATCACCAACGGCGAGTACGCCAACTACTACACGGTGTACGCCAAGACCGACAAGGACGCCGGACACCGCGGCATCTCCTGTTTCATCGTCCCGCGCGACGCCGGTGTCGTGGTGGACAAGCACGAGGACAAGATGGGCCAGCGGGCCTCGAACACGGCGACCATCACCTTCCCCGAGGTTGAGATTCCGCTCGATCACCTCGTGGGGGAGGAGAACAAGGGCTTCAAGATCGCGATGATGACCCTCGACCGCACGCGGCCCGGCGTCGCGGCGATGGGCGTCGGAGTCGCCCGGGCGGCGATGGAGTTCGCGATCGACTATTCCAAGGAGCGGGTCCAGTTCGGCGTCCCGATCGCCATGCACCAGGGAATCCAGTTCATGATCGCGGACATGGCGACCAAGGTCCACCTGGCCCGGCTGGCCACGTGGAACTCGGCCGTCCTGCTCGATCAGGGCCGGCGCAACACGCTCGAGTCATCGCACGCCAAGCGCTTCGCCGCCGACACCGCGATGGAGGTGACGACCGATGCCGTCCAGGTCTACGGCGGCTACGGCTTCATCAAGGAGTACCCGGTCGAGAAGCTGATGCGCGACGCCAAGATCCTCCAGCTCTACGAGGGTACGGCGCAGATCCAGCGCCTGGTCATCGCCCGGGAGACGCTGCTGCCGCGCCGGGCTGAGGAACCTGCCGCCGCGGCGGCCTGACCCCGGTGCCGGCCACCGAGATCCCGGTCGCCGGCGGGGCCACGATGGGTGGCCACCTGTCGCTGCCCGAGTCAGGCGAGGGGCCGGGGATCGTCGTCCTGATGGAGATTTTCGGAGTCGGCTCGTATATCCGACGAGCCACCGAGCGCCTGGCCGAGCTCGGCTATGTGGCGCTGGCCCCTGACCTGTACCGCCGGGTTGCCCCCGGGCTGGAGCTGGAGCACGACCAGGACGGCCTCAAGCAGGCCATGGAGGCCGTGCAGCGGCTCGACCACGCAGGCGCGGTCGAGGATGCCGTGGCCGCCGTCGAGGCGTTACGCGAGCGCCCGGAGGTGGGGGGTCGGGCGGTGGGGGTGCTCGGGTTCTGCCTGGGTGGCGGAGTGGCCTACGAAGTGGCGGTGGTCGACGACCCGGCCGTGGCCGTCTGCTACTACGGCTCGACGATTCCCGGGCGGCTCGACCAAGCCGACCGCATTGAGTGCCCGGTCCTCTTTCACTTCGGGGCCGAGGACGAGTACATCCCCGTCGCCGATGCGGAGCGCGTGTGCGCGATGGCCGAGCAGCACGCGGGCTGGGAGTGCCACATCCAGCCCGATGGCGGGCACGCCTTCGACAACCACGACTCGCCGATGTTCTCCCGCCCTGAGGCGGCGGCGCGGGCGTGGGCGATCACCGAGGCGTTCCTGGCCCGGACCCTGGGTTAGCCGGTGCCCTGGTATCGCTTACTGGGGTGATTTGCAGGGCGGGTGGAGCAAGGGCGCGATTAACGCGGCAGAGTCCCAGAGCTCGCTTCTCGATGAGAACAAGATGGGTTGGCTGGCGGCGGGCGCAGCTGGACGTGGTGAAGGTGGCACGGATACGACACACCCCTCCGTCGCCCGGCGCGAAAGTCGTCGGAGCGTCACATAGCGTCGCTGCTACGACACGCGTCTGTCGGCTCGTTCACGTGTGTCGTGCCAGTGCCACCGAACCGCCAATGACCCGCGGGGCGACGCCCGGACGGTCCTAGCCAGCGTCGTCCCCCCACGCGGAGGATCCCATGACGTCGACAAGGCTTCTCACCGCCTCGGCGGTGAGTGCGAAGAGGTGGTGAAGTCAGGGCCCGGCCTGACTACGGCTGAGGCTCAGTCGTCGGGCTCGACGCCGACGATCAGCGGGCGGCCGTCGAACTCGCGCCAGGTTGAGCGGAGCGTCTGCTCGTCGCCGGACTCGCCGGTGTAGTGGATGCGGGCCACCGCCTCCTCGCCCTCGGTCTCGACGCTGACAACCTCGGCTTCGGCGATCGGGAGGGGCAGGAGCTGGGGCGCCAGCTCGGCCACCTGGGGGCGCATCTCCTCGCTGAAATCGGCCACAACAGCGTCCATGTCCCCACGGGCCACCGCATCGGCGTGGGCCTCGATGTGGGTGCGGGCGTTGGCCTCGTCCATCCCTTGCCTCCTTTGTTCGCGGAGGCGAAACCCTACTCGGTGCGGCTGAACTCCCAGATGGCGATCCCCAGCATGACCAGGCCCAGGCTGACGATCACCCCGGCCTCGAGCAGGGCGGGCACGTGGAAGGTCCACCAGTTGACTCCCGGGGCGAGCGCGTGGCGGGCCAGGGGGGAGATGTTGAGGTGGCTGAAGACGAGCCGGCGCATCGGGTCGACGGCGTAGGTGAGGGGGTCGATGCGGTTGAGAATGGCCAGCCAGACCGGCAGCCCGGCGACCGGGAAGAGGGCCCCGGAGAGGAAATACATCGGCATCACGATCATCTGCATGACGCCGAAGAAGGACTGCATCTGCTTGATCCGCACCGCGATCATCACGCCGAAGGCGGTCACCGTGAACGCGAGCAGCAGCTGCAGCGCGAAGATGCCCAGGATCAGCGTGATGCTGTAGGGGACGCCGACCAGCGGCCCGAGCAGGATCAGGATGACGCCCTGCGAGCAGGCCACGGTGGCCCCGCCGAGGCACTTGCCGACCACGATCGAGGCCCGGCTCACCGGCGCCACCATCATCTCCCGCAGGAACCCGAACTCACGGTCCCAGACGATCGAGGCGGCGGCGAACATGGCCGTGAACATCACCGACAGGCAGAGGATCCCCGGGTAGATGAAGGTCTTCAGGTTGACGCCGTGGGTGCCGGCCTTGGAGATGGTCTGCAGCCCCGCGCCGAGCACGAACAGGAAGAGCAGCGGCTGGATCAGGGTCGAGACGATCCGGACGCGGTCGTTGGCGAAGCGGACCAGGTCTCGGCGCCACATGATCCGGGCGGCCCGGAACTCGGAGCTGAGGCTCCGGGGCGGGACCCGAACCTCGACCACCTCGTGATCGACGGCGGTGGGCTGGGGGGTGGTGGCGACGCTCATCGGGGGGCCCTTCCGGCCGCCCGCATCATCATCCGGTTGCGGTTCTTGCCCGCGTCCTCCTCGGCGTCACGAATCGTGGTCCCGGTGTAGGACATGAACACGTCATCCAGGGTAGGCCGCGACACGCTGATTGAGCGGATCGGGACGTCGAGTTCGGAAAACAGCCGGGGCACGAACTCCTCGCCCCCCGGGACGCCGAAGGCCACGGCTCCCTCGACTTCCTTGGCTTCGATTCCGAAGCGTTCGAGGAGCTCGGCGGTGGCCCGATCGTTGTCCTCGGTGTGGATCATGACCCGGTCGGTCCCCACCGACTCCTTGAGCGTCGCCGGCGAGTCCAGGGCCACGATCTCGCCGTGGTCCATGATCGCGATCCGGTCGCACCACTCGGCCTCGTCCATGTAGTGGGTGGTCATGAAGATGGTGATCTCCTCACGTTGCTTGAGCTCGGCGATGTAACTCCAGATCGACCGGCGGGTCTGGGGGTCGAGGCCGATCGTGGGCTCGTCCAGGAACAGCACCCGCGGGGAGTGCATCAGCCCGCGGGCGATCTCAAGCCGGCGACGCATGCCGCCGGAGAACGTCCCCACCGCGGTGTCCTTGCGCTCCCACAGGCCCACCATGGTCAGCACCTGGCGCGCCCGCGGCTCGACGAGATCCCGCTGGATGCCGTAGAGCTCGGCGTGGAGGTTGAGGTTCTGGGCCGCGGTCAGGTAGACGTCCAAAGTCGGGTCCTGGAACACGAGCCCGATATGGCGGCGGACGTCGTCCCGCTCGCTCACCACGTCGTGGCCGGCCACGGTGGCCGAGCCCGACGTCGGCTTGACCAGGGTGCAGAGCATGTTGATGGTCGTCGTCTTGCCGGCCCCGTTGGGGCCGAGGAAGCCGAACACCTCGCCGGGGGCAACCTGGAAGTCGACCCCCTTTACCGCCTCCACCTCGCCGAAGGTCTTGACGAGGTGGTCGACGGAAATGGCGGGGGCGCCATTGGAGCCAGAGTTGGTGGTTGCCGTCATCGGTTCTAGGTTAGGCCGCGCTCGGTCTCTTTCGTGTTACCTAGGCGGAGCCGGTTCCCTCGTCCTCTTCGGCGAGGATCAGATAGATCTTGCGCCGCGCCTCGGACAGGGCCTCTACGGCTCGCCGGACCTGATCCTCGTTGCCCGCCTGGGCGACCTGCATCATGGCGACCGCGGCCTGCTTCATCTGGCCGCGGAGCTCCCGGTTTGCCTCGGGCTCGTCGGCGTCCTCCCAGGGCGGCGTGCCCGGGTGACGCTGCTCGAGGTGCTCGCGCCCGGCGTCGGTGATCTCAAAGAGCCGGGTCCCGTCCTGCTCGGTGGCGCGGATCAGGCCCTCGTCCTCGAGCTGGGCCAGGGAGGGATAGACGGCGCCCGGGCTGGGGCGCCAGCGGCCGCCGCTGCGCTCCTCGATTGCCTGCATGAGCTGGTAGCCGTTGCGGGGCTCCTCGGCGAGGAGCATCAACAGCCCGACCCGGACGTCGCCACGGCGCCGCCGGCGCGGTCCTCGACCGCCGCCAAAGCCGCCAAAGCCAAATCCGGGGCCGAAGGGCGGCCCGCCTGGACCAAACTCGTGTCGGTGGAAACTTCGATCTCGATGTCGCATCGATGGTTCTCCTAAAGTAGTGATTGATTGCGATAGATAACGATATATCTTTGAGCGTCTTTTGTCAAGAGTCGCGTGCGGCTTGATAATCGGCCGGTGGCCACGGTCGCGGTCAGCCGGGTGTACGCCGCCTCAGTGGGCGACGCGGAGGCGTGCTGGTACGACACCGGACGCTGGCCGGACTGGGTCGATGGGGCGGCCCGGGTGCTGAGGGTCGATGACAACTGGCCGCGGGCCGGGTCCAGCGTGGTGTGGGAGTCGATCCCGGCCGGGCGGGGGCGGGTCCGGGAGACGGTCTCGGAGTACGAGCCGCGGGCCGGGACAACGGCCGCGGTCGAGGACGACTCGATCCTGGGGACGCAGCGGGTCACCTTCTCACCCGCCCCTGGCGGGGTCGAAGTCGAGCTCAGCCTCGACTACCGGATGAAGCGCCGTACGCCCGTGACCCCGCTGATCGAGTGGCTGTTCGTCCGCCGCCCGATGACCATGTCGCTGACGCGGACCCTGGAGCGCTTTGGAGGCGTCCTTAGGTAGCGTCTAGGCGGATGTTCGTCTTCAAAGCGGCGGTGGTGGGCGCCGGCACGATGGGCGGCGAGATCGCGCAGACGATCGCCAACGCCGAGATCCCGGTCGTCCTCAAGGACGTCAAGGAGGAGTTCGTCGAGCAGGGGCTCGAGAAGGCGCGCTCGCTCTGGCAGGCCCGCGTCGAGGAGGGCAAGCTGGACGCCGGGGAGCTCCAGCGAAAGCTGCTCCTGATCGAGGGGACGACGAGCTATGACGGCTTCGGCGACGCCGACTTCGTGATCGAGGCCGTGCCCGAGCGGATGGAGATCAAGCAGGCGGTGTTCTCCGAGCTCGACGCCGTCACCCCGGGCCACGCGATCCTCGCCTCCAACACCTCCTCGCTGTCGATCACCGAGATGGGTGAGGTGACAAGCCGGCCGGATCAGGTGGTGGGGTTCCATTTCTTCTACCCCGCCTCGGTGATGCGGCTGATCGAGGTGATCGAGGGCGATGACACCTCCTCCGAGACCGCCCAGGCCGCCGCCGCCTTCGCCCAGCGGATCCGCAAGATGCCGATTCGCTGCGCCGAGGCGCCCGGGTTCGTGGTCAACCGGATCCTCAACTCGAGCGTTTCCGAGCTCTGGCGCTTCCAGGAGGAGACGGGCATGGACGTCCAGGAGCTCGACCGGGTGGTGGCGGAGTCAAAGGCGGCGCCGATGGGTCCCTTCTTTCTCACTGACCTGCTCGGGCTGGACACGGTCCTGCACGTGGCCGAGCACCTGCGGAGCGCCTACGGTGATCGCTTCTACGTCCACCCCAGGATGCAGGAGCTCGTGGCCGCGGGCGACCTGGGCGCCAAGACCGGGAAGGGGTTCTATGAGCACGGGAGCTGAAATCGACACCCAGGACCTGGTCGACCGCTTCACGCTCAAGGCGCTGGTCGAGAGCTGTCTCGTGCTGGAGGAGGGAATCGCCTCGCTGCGGGAGATCGACCTGGGGATGATGGCGGGAGCCGGGATCATGCCGCCGCCCTTCGCTCGGGCGGACCAGCTTGGCCTGGACGACGTGCTGGACCGCCTCGAACGTGCCCAGAGCGAGTGGGGAGAGGACTTCACGCCACCCCTCATCCTGCGCCGCCTGGTCGCCCAGGGACGGCTCGGAGTCAAGTCGGGCCAGGGCTTCTTCCCCTACCCGCGTCCGGACAGCGGATTCGCCGACGGACCGGTGAAGCTCGAGACGCGGGGGCGGCTGGCCATCGCCTGGCTCGACCGCCCGCCGGCCAATTCAATCGCTCCAGAGATGGTCGAGGCGCTCGAGCAGGTCTGGGAAGCGGTCACGGCCGGCGACGTGCGCGCGCTCATCTTCGCCTCAGCGAACCCGATGCTGTTCTGCGCCGGCGCCGACATCAAGGCCTTTACCACGATGGATGAGGCGGCGGGCCGAAACCTGCTCGATCGCATGCACGCCCTCCTGCGCTCGTTCGAGCAGAGCTCCGTCGCCACCCTCGCCGCCGTCAACGGAACCGCCCTGGGGGGCGGCAACGAGCTGGCCATGGCCTGCGACATCCGCCTCGCTGCGGAGTCGGCCAGCTTCGGGCAGCCGGAGATCAACTTGGGGATCGTCCCCGGGTTCGGCGGGACCCAGCGGCTGCCGGCCCTGATCGGGGCGGCCCGGGCGCTCGAGCTGAACCTGGTCGGCGATTCGATCGACGCCGCCGAGGCCGCCGAGCTCGGCCTGGTCAACCGGGTCGTGCCCGACCACGAGCTGTTGGACACGGCGCTGGCCTGGGGGCGCAAGCTGGCCGAGCAGGCCCCGCTCGCGATCGAGCAGATCAAGCGGGTGTCGGTGGGGTCAGGGTTCGATGCCGGCCTCGAGGCCGAGAAGCAGGCGTTCCTGGCGGCGTTTGGCTCCGAAGACGCCCGCGAGGGCATCTCCGCCTTCCTCCAGAAGCGCCCGCCGCACTTTCAGGGCCGGTGAGCAGCCTCGGCACGGTTGACGGCGCCGCCAAGCTGGCGGCGCTGATGCGCGAGGCGGGCTCGGTGGTCGCGCTGACCGGGGCCGGGATCTCGGTGCCGTCGGGGATCCCGGACTTTCGCTCGCCGGGGACCGGCCTCTGGACCAAGGTCAACCCGATGGAGGTCGCCCACATCGACGTCTTCCGGAGCGATCCCGAGCGGTTCTGGAGCTTCTACGGACAGCGCTTCGAAGCACTTGAGGACAAGCTCCCCAACCGGGCCCACGAGGTCCTGGCCGAGCTCGAGCAGGCCGGGCTGCTCGACGCGGTGATCACCCAGAACATCGACCGCCTGCACGGGCGCGCCGGCTCCCGGGAGGTGATCGAGGTCCACGGCTCGATCGCCACGTCTTCGTGCCTGGAATGCGGATCGCGCTTTGAGCTCGCCGAGGTGCGTCGGCGCGAGGTGGCCAGCCGCACCGGGGTTCCCGAGTGCGATTGCGGCCAGCCGCTGAAGCCCGACGTCGTGCTCTTCGGCGAGCTCCTCCCAGTGGCTGCGCTCGAGCGCGCCGAAGCCCTGGCGGCCGGCGCCGACGTGCTGCTGTGCATCGGGTCCGCGCTCGAGGTCTACCCGGTGGCGGGCCTGCCCGAGGTCACGCTCGGCGCCGGGGGCCGCCTGGCCATCATCACCCAGAGCGCGACGCCCTTTGATCGCTTCGCCAGCGTGCGGATGCAGGGCGACGTGGTCGAGGAGCTGGAGGTGCTGCGGACGGCCCTGGGGCTGGCCGCGTGAGGGCTCAGGCTCCGGCCACGGTGCGGGCTCGCAGCGCGGCCTCGATCCGCCCGAGGGCGAACTCGACCGTCTCCTGATCCTCGGCGTCGAGCGGCCCGCCGAGCGCCGCCTGGGCGGCGTGGTCGACCGGGTCGCGAAGCTCCTGGAGCTCCTGGAGGCGGCTTTCGAGCGTCGCGGCGGTGGGATCGGTGGCCAGCTCGGCCAGCGTGGCGTCGAGCGCCACCACGACCTGAAGCGCCGCCTCCCGGCTTCGCCCGTGGTCGAGGTCGAGCCGGGCCCTCAAGGCCAGCTCCTCGCCGGCCAGGACCTGCTCGCGGCCGGCCAGGAGGCTGGCCAGGCGCGCCTGGGGGGCGAGCACGCGGGCGCGGCGCTGGCGGCGCTCGGAGGCGATCAGCTCCCGCGCCTCCGTCCACAGGCCATCGGCGACCTCCTCGCCGCGCCCGTAGCCAATCCGCGCCACGAGCAGCTGAGAGCGGGAGACCGGATGCTGATAGGGGTCCGAGGCGGCATGGCGGAAGGCGTGGAGGGCTCGGTTGAGGACGCCGAGGTCGGCCGCGAGATGGTCCTCGCCGGCGCCGGCCAGCCAGGCGACGGCCTGCCCCTCGTCTCCGAGCGGCTGGGCGACGTCGATCACGGTGGCGCGCCCGGTGGTGACCGGAGTGGGGCTAGGCTCAGGCTCAGCTTGAGCCTTATGGGCGCCCCGGCGGCCTACGCGCCGGCGCTCCGGCGCTCCCAGCGTGGCGATGACCAGGACGTGGGCCGGCGCTGAGTCAGGCCCGGCGCCGGGGTCGCGGAGCAGATAGCGGCCATCCGGGGGGCCAAGAGCCCACGGCAGTTCGACCTGGCTGAAGCGAAAGAGGGGCGGGATGGGCTAAAGGTAAGCCAGAGCGCCCGGCTGCGACGGCTCTAGCCGTTCACCTTGATCGCGTACTTGCTCGGCGCGATCGGGACCGTCGGCTCGGAGATATCGGCGATGTGGTTGATCAGCTGCGTCCACTCCTGCGGCTGGAGCAGCTGGCCGACCTGGTTGGAGAGCAGCTTGTTCTGGCCGAACAGCGGGGTGAAGACGACCTGGATGCGGTTGTTGTGATCGGGCAGGTCCAGGGTGCTCTTCTGATGCTTGTAGCTCATCAGCGAGACGATCTCGTCAGGCTTGAACACGCCCTGGAGCGTCAGCAGCCGGCGGATCGTGATGTCGGTGATGGAGCCCTTGCCCTGGTGGCCGAGGATCGGGATGTTGTTGATGGCGGAGATGTCGACCGAGGCTCCGGTGACGCCCGCAGCATCGACGCCGGTGTCGCCGGTCAGGCTGTGCCCGCACTCGAGGCCGGAGATGGTGGGGTCAAGACCGGAGGCCGAGAGGTACTCGATCACGCCGAGGATCCGGCGGTCGATCAGCCCGGCCTGGATGTCACGGCGACCGCAGGCGTAGATCTGGACGTGCGGGTCCTCAAGGACTCGGTAGACGAGCTGCTCCTTGGACATGAGCAGGACCTGGCCGATGGTTGGGTTCTTGGCGTTCTTGCCGTAGAAGGGGTTGATGCCGGCGGCCCGGTAGACCGAGGTGGCCTGGAGCAGCTTCCAGCCGTCGAGGATCGGCTTGGGGTCGATGTAGGGCGCCTTCTTGCCGGCGGGGCGGATCATGAAGTGCAGGTGCGAGGCCAGCGTCGAGGTGCCGGCGCCGATGCGGCCGAGAATCGTGCCCGCCACGACCGTCGAGCCGGCCTTGAGCTTCTCCAGCGTGTACTGGCCCTTGCCCAGATGAAGCGCGTCCGAGAAATAGTTCTGGAAGTTCGAGATCGAGGGGGCGGCGCTCTGGATCTGAAGATCGCCGCCGGCGGCGTAGGAGGCGGGGTTCGACGGGTTGGCGAACAGCCGCTCCTTGACCATCGGCGTGGGAACCTGAGTCTGCACCGTGCTGGGCGCGGTCGAGGTCGAGGCGGGGGTCACCGGCACCGACATCGGGGCGCTCTTGGTCTCAGTGGTCGCCTTGCTCACGCTGGGGACCGGAGCGGTGGACTGCGTCCCTGCGGTGGCGGGGCCGGTCGGCTTGGGGGCCGGGAGTGAGAGCTGGTGGGCGATCTCCTTGGCCGTCACCTTGACGTTCTTGGGCACCGGGTACCACTGGGAGATCGAGCCCAGCTGCGCGTAGGTGTAGACGTTGCCGTTGGCGTCCTGGAGCTCGATGTAGTGGCCGAGCTGCTTGGAGTAGGAGACCTTGACGATCTTGCCGTCGTTGACGGCGATGACCGGGGAGCCCTGCTTGGCGAAGATGTTGGTGTAGGTGGCGCCCTGCGTCGAGGCGATTGGCTCGGCGGCGTTCGAACCCTTCACGCGCGTGTGCGCGAGCTTGACCACGCTGGCCGCGTTGGCCGCGGTGTTGCCGTCGGCGTACTTGGCCACCGCATCGACCGGGAAGTCACCCTCGACCAGGCCGGTCAGCGCGCCCACCAGCCCCTGAGGCATCCCGCCGATCAGCTTCGCGCGCAGGAGCACCGACTCCACGTACCAGCCGGCGTGGTTGTAGGCGTAGATCGCGTTGTAGAGATTGTGCGAGGCGCCGGCCGCGCTCAGGTACCGGGCGGCGGCGAAGATCGCGTCCACCGGGTTGTAGGGGTCGGCGTAGCCCGAGCCGGTGGCGTCGACCCCGTACTTGGCCCAGGTCGAAGGCAAGAACTGCATCCAGCCCACGGCGTCCGCGCTCGAGACCGACAGGTTGCGGCCGTAGTCGGTCTCGATCTCGTTGATGGCCGCCAGGACCTGCCAGGGGACGTTGTACTGGATTCCCGCCGCCTGATAAATGGGGAGCAGGAAGGGCGGGATCTGGAAGTTCTCGATGAAGGGGTTGGGGACCCCGAGCGGAGACGGGCCTGGGAGGGCGAACGAGAAGGTGGGGTTCGACGCGTTGGGGACGCCCGGGCCGGTGATCCCCGACGCGCCCGTGGTGCCCGTCTTCGCCTTCTTCGTCGCCTTCTTGACCTTGGCCGTGAGTTTCGAGGCCGTGGTCTGCGTGTCCTGGCCGGCACCGGCCTTGGGCTTCTTAAAGCTCTGGGCCGTGGTCTTGGTCTTCTTCACCGACGACGAGGGGGACGTCGTTGTCGTCGTCGTGGTCGTCGTCGTCGGTGTCGACTTGGTCGTCGGGGTCGTGGTTGTAGTCGACGGCTTGCTCGTGGTCACCGTCACTGCGGGGGTCGTGGGGGCAGTGCTGGTCTGGCAGTTGGCGGTGACGTTCTGGACCGGGGGGGTACCCGGCGGCAGCATCTGTGCGGGCGGGGTCCCCGGCGCGGCGTTCACGGTGAAGGTGACGGTCTGGCCGTCCAGCAGCGTCGCCGTGACCGTGCACGTATCGGCGGCAGCGGTCGGGATGGCGGCAACCGCCATCACGACGAGAATCATCCCGACGCTGGCTAGGGCAAATTTCAGCTTGTGGCTAATCGACACGGTGGTCTAATTTCCTCCCGCCACGAACCTGGACCGCACCGACTCCACAGGCCGGCCTGTCCAGCACGCTAACGGGTGGCAAAGGGGTTTGCAACGGAGAACCGTCGTCTGAATCGGCCGTTTCGGTGGGGGACTCAAGCTCTGACATCAAACAACGGCCGGACAGTCGGAATGGGTATGCGCGTTGTACCTGCTCCCAATCCGCTGCTTTTGCCTAGATCGGTCCGGTGGAGGCCTGTCCGAAGATCCTGGAGGAGCCTGCGGACGGGTATCCGACAGCGTCGCCTTGGAGATCCTCGTTGGGGCTGGCATAAGGTTCAACTTGAGCCTTAGAGTTGGCGTTCAGGCGGGGCTTGAGGGGGTGGGCTTCGGCAGAGGTTGGGTGCGGTGTTGAGATACCACCGCTGGCAGCGGCGAAACCTCGGCTGAGCGCTAGAGTGCCAGATTCGTGGAAGGCTCAACGCCAGAGCAAGGACTTCGGGAGCGGATGACCCGGCAGGGGGAGGAGACGATCGGCAAGTTGGCCCAGGAGCTCCTGGAGAACCCGATGGTCACGGGCGCCCTATCGGCGGCGCTGGAGACCCGGGAGCGGGCGATGCGCGCCCAGGAGGTCGCGCTCAGCGCCCTCAACCTCCCCTCGGCGAGCGATCTCGAACGCCTGACCCGACGGCTGCGCTCGGTCTCGCAGCGGCTCGAAGGGGTGGAGGACGTGCTCGACCGGCTCGAGCGCGGCGTCGAGGAGCTCGACGGCGCCCCGGTGGAGCGGCGGCTGGCCGGGATCGAGCGCGCGATCGAGCGGATCGAGGCCACGCTCGATGAGCTGCGGGCCGTGGTGGCCTCCGAGACCCAGTCGCAGGCCGCGAGCCGCTAGCCCGTTCAGGAGTCCGCCAGACGGCTGAGCGCCTCGGCGGCCACATCACCGAGTCTCAGCTCGGCAGCGATGAGCGCGTCGGGTCCGATCCGAGCGGCGGCGGGCTGGGTCACGTCCGAGACGGCGAGCAGCGATGCCGCCTGCAGGCCTCGGCGCCGCGCCAGCGCGAACAGGGTCGCGGTCTCCATCTCGACGGCCAGGGCTCCCGACCGCCTCCACGCCCCCGCCTCGCCATTGGGGAGGTCGTAGAAGAGATCGCTGGAGACGATGCTGCCGCTCGAAGCTCCGGCTCCGGCCGCGTCGACCAGCGCCTGGGTGAGTTCGGCATCGGGCCGCACCGGATCATCGGCGCCCAGAGCGACGCTGGTCCCGTCGCGCGGCAGCGCGTCGCGCACGACGATCAGCTGTCCGAGCTCAAGCTCGGGGGCGAGGGCGCCGCAGGTCCCCACCCGCACGAGCCGGCGCGCCCCAAGCTCGGCGAGTTCGACGATCACGATCGCGGCGCTGGGGCCGCCCATGCCCGTGGACTGGATGGTCAACGCCCGGCCGTCGGCGCCGGCACCCGTGTAGCCCCAGAGCCCCCGGTTGTGGTTGAACATCGCCGGGGCATCAAGCAGCGCCTGGGCCAACCGGAGCGCCCGCCCCGGATCGCCGGGGAGCAGAACCCGTTCCGCCAAGGGGGCCGTGGGGTGAATGTGGATCGTCACGAGGCTCGGCGTGCTGGAGGTAGATCGTCTGGCGGCGGCGCGACAATAGACTGCGCGCCCATGACTCGTGCCGAGACGGGCCGGCGATGAGTGTCTTCAGATCTCCTCAGGAATTCAGGGAGGTCATGGACCGGACATTCACGCTGATGAGCGAGGACCCCGAGATGGGGCCCCGCCTGCGTGATGTCGATACGCCACAGCAGTTCACGTTCCCCGACCTCGACATGGTCGTGAACATCCGCGCCGGCGACTCGGGTGAGCCGAACCTGGCCTGGGAGTGGAAAGAGGACGTGGCCTGGGAGCCGAAGGTCAAGATGGAGATGAGCTCGGAGACCGCGAACCGCTACTTCCAGGGCAAGGAGAACGTGGCTATCGCGATCGCTCGCCGGCGCATCAAGGCAGGCGGCGATGTCAAGGCGGCGCTTCACATCATCCCGATCACCAAACCCCTGTTCGCGCGTTACAGCGAGATGATCGCGGCGGACTATCCGCACCTCCAGGTGTGAGCGCCGGTCCGGGAGGCCGTGTTCGGAAACTCCGTTGGCAGACAACCTTCCTGGCCGCCGAGCCATTGACAGGAGGGGCCGCGAGAGGTAGACCTCAGGCCCTAAGCAAGGCAACAGGCCAGAACGTAATGGATTGCCGTTGACCCGGTGCTCCGTTGCGAGGCGCCGCCGGAAACGTGACGAGCGCCAACGGCCGACGCAGCGGGCCGTGACGCCCGCGGGCGGCGGGATCTCGCCTCTCACACGGGATCCCGCCGCTGAGATATGCCACCGCGGGAAACTATTTCTCAGATGGCCAAACGCAGTGTCAATACCGCTGAGGACGCGGGCGCGATCAACGGTAACGACGGCGGCCCCGCCGCCGGCGGCGGCCTGACCCTTCAGGAGACGGCGGCCCGGGCCGGGGTCTCGCCGGAGACGCTCCGCCGCTGGGCCAAGACGGGTCTGATCCCGGGCTACGGCGGCGACGGGACGTGGTCGCCCAGCGCCGTCTCCCGCGCTCGGCTCGTGGCCCGGCTGCGAGAGCGCGGCCACTCGCTGAAGGAGATCAAGACGGCGACCAAGGAGGGCCGCCTGGCCTTCGGCTACATCGAGGAGCTCTTCCCTGCAGTCGACGAGCGCGTCTACAGCCGCAAGCAGGCGGCCAAGGAGACGGGGCTCCAGGCGGGGCTCATCGACCGCGTCGTGGCGGCGCTGGGCATGAGCCCGGAGCAGGACTCGCTGTCCTCGACGGACGTCCAGCTGCTGCGCTACGTGGCCGCGGTGCTCGACGCCGGCCTTCCCCTGGTGGCCACCCTCCAGCTCGTCCGGGTCTACGGGCAGGCGATGGCGCAGGTGGCGGACGCCGAGGTGCGGCTATTCCATCTCTACGTGCACGAGCCGCTGATGCGCTCCGGGGCCACGGGGGTCGAGACGGCGGACGAGATGCTCGCCATCACGCGCGAACTGCTGCCCCTCGCCTCGCCGGTGATGGACCAGGTGCACCAGCGCTACCTCCAGCACTTCGTCGAGCAGGACGTGGTCGGCCACATGGAGTCAGATCTGGACGAGGACGAGATCGACCTGGGCAGGATCCGGGTCGCCATCGCGTTCGCCGACCTGGCCGGCTATACCCGACTGACCGAGGAGGAGGGCGAGCTCGAGGCGGTCGATGCGGTGGAACGGTTCGTCGAGGCGGTGGAGACGACGCTCCCGGACGACGCCCGCGTGATCAAGACGATCGGCGACGCCGTGATGGTCGTGGCCTCCGACGCCGGGGCACTGGTCGACTGGGCGGTTGGGTTTCAGCAGCTCTACGTGATCGGCGCCCTGCCGAGGATCGGGATTCACAGCGGCCATGCGCTGTATCGCGACGGCGACTACTTCGGCCGAGATGTGAACATCGCCTCGCGGGTGGCGGCCCGGTCCGGCGGAGGAGAGGTCCTGGTCACGCGCTCGGTGGTCGAGCGCGCCGGGCCGCACCTGGAGTTTGAGCGCATCGCCGAGGTCCGGCTTCGGGGCTTCACCGAGTCGACCGAGGTGTTCCTGGCCCGGCAGGCCGAGGAATGAGCGAGGACCTGCTTGGGCAGGTCGACCTCCTGGCGGCGGGGCAGGCCGTGCTCGTCCTGCTGAGCGGCGGTCGGGACTCCACCTGCCTGCTCGACCTGGCCGTGCGGATCGCCGGCCCGGATGCCGTGACGGCGCTGCATGTGAACTACGGCCTGCGCGACGCCGCCGAGGCCGACGAGGCTCACTGCGTGGAGCTGTGCCGTCGCCTGGGCGTGCCCCTGGAGGTCCGGCGCCCCCGCCGGCCGGCGAACGGCAACGTCCAGGCGTGGGCGCGCGAGCAGCGCTATCGGGCGGCAGAGGAGTTGGCTCCGGACGGCGCCGACATCGCCGCCGGGCACACGGCGACCGATCAGGTGGAGACGATCCTCTACCGCCTGGCCTCCTCGCCGAGCCGGCGGGCGCTGCTCGGCATGCGCCCGCGCGAGGGCCGGCTGATCCGCCCCCTGCTTGGCGCGACGCGGGAGCAGACGGCGGCCTATTGCGAGCGCCGCGGCCTCGCCTGGCGCGAGGACGAGAGCAATGAGTCACACGCGTACGCGCGCGCGAGGGTCCGTCAGGTCCTTGTCCCCGCGCTGCGCACGATCCATCCTGCCGCCGAGTCCAACGTGCTGGCGCTGGCGGCCACGCTGCGCGACGAGGCCGAGGTGCTCGACGCGCTGGTCGCGCAGGTTCTGGAGGGGCGCTCGGAGATTGAGCTGGATCGGTTGCGAGCAGTTCCCCTGGCGCTGGCGCGACTCGTTCTCCAGCGGCTGGCCGACGGCGCGGCTGAGGGCCCGGCGCCGGGGACGGCCCGCCGTGCCGAGGAGATCCTGGCCATGGGCAGCAACTCGGCGCTCGATTTGCCGCACGGCGTCCGGGCGGTGGCTGAGGCCGGGGTTTTGCGCTTCGTGCGACGGAGGAGTGCCGTCGGTCGACCGCCCCTCATAAAGTAGATCCGCGTGGCAGGCGACGATGCGATCGGGGAGACCCTGGTCTCGGCCGAGGACCTCCAGCGCCGGGTGGGGGAGCTCGCGGACGAGATCTCTCACGACTACGCGGGCAGGGACCTGGTGATCGTCGGCGTACTCAAGGGCGCGGTGTTCTTCGTCTCCGACCTCATGCGGCAGCTGGACGTCCCCGTCGAAGTCGACTTCATGGCCGTGGCGTCCTATGGCTCGGCGACCAAGTCATCAGGGGTGGTGCGGATCCTCAAGGACCTCGATGCCGCGATCGAGGGCCGTGACGTCCTGATCGTCGAGGACATCGTCGACTCCGGGCTCACCCTCCAGTACCTGATGCGCAACCTCAACGGCCGAAACCCCCGGTCCCTGGAGGTCTGCGCGCTCCTGGTCAAGCCTTCACGCCAGAAGGTCGATCTTCCAACCAGATATGTGGGATTCGAAATCCCCGACCAGTTCGCCGTCGGCTACGGCCTCGACCACGCCGAGCGCTACCGCAACCTGCCCTATGTGGCTGCGTTGATAGAGGAGTGAGAATGCCCCCGCGAGATGCGTGTAAAGAGGGCTAAGAACACCTGTGCGCCCCTTGGTTACAGGGAATTCCAGCTGCTACGCTAGGCAATTCGCCGCGCCGCGGCGAGTCCGGATGGCCCCATGAGCAAGTTCTTCAAGAGCGCAGCCTTCCCGATCTTGATCGTGGTCGTTCTGGCCTTCTTTGCCCAGAAGCTGATCGGGACGGCCAGCCACACCGAACGCCAGACGTTCGGCGATTTGACCTACCAGCTGCAGCACAACGAGGTCAAGAGCCTCTCCCTGCACGAGAAGGACAACACGGTCGACGTCACGCTGCTTCAGCAGTACGGCGGTCTCAAGTACTCCGTCGGCTACCCCGACGCCTACGCCCCGCAGCTGATCCATCTGGCCGAGTCAAGCGTCGCGCCGTCGGACTTCGACATCCAGGGCAAGGCCTCCAGCGGCTGGCTCTCGCTGCTCACCTACATCCTGCCCTTCATCATCTTCATCGGGTTCTGGATCTTCCTCATGAACCAGGTCCAGGGCGGCGGCTCGAAGGTCATGTCCTTCGGCAAGTCCCGCGCCAAGCGCATGTCGGTCGACTCGCCGAAGATCACCTTCCGGGACGTGGCCGGGGTCGACGAGGCGGTCGAGGAGCTGCACGAGATCAAGGAGTTCCTGGAGAACCCGAAGAAATTCCAAGCCTTAGGGGCGCGAATCCCCAAGGGGGTCCTGCTCTACGGGCCCCCGGGGACGGGAAAGACTCTGCTGGCGCGGGCCGTGGCCGGCGAGGCCGGGGTGCCGTTCTTCTCGATCTCCGGGTCTGACTTCGTCGAGATGTTCGTCGGCGTCGGCGCCTCCCGGGTGCGCGACCTGTTCGAACAGGCCAAGCAGAACTCGCCCTGCATCATCTTCATGGACGAGATCGACGCCGTCGGCCGTCACCGCGGCGCCGGACTCGGTGGGGGTCACGACGAACGCGAGCAGACGCTGAACCAGCTCCTGGTCGAGATGGACGGCTTCGAGATGAAGGACAACATCATCCTCATCGCGGCCACCAACCGGCCGGACATCCTCGACCCGGCGCTCCTGCGTCCCGGCCGCTTCGACCGCCAGATCGTGGTCGATCGGCCCGACCGGCTCGGCCGCAAGAAGATCCTCGAAGTCCACACCCGGGGTAAGCCGCTGGGGCGGGAAATCGACATCGACGCGCTGGCGGGCCAGACGCCCGGGTTCACGGGCGCCGACCTGTCCAACCTGGTCAACGAGGCCGCCCTGTTGGCCGCGCGCAACGGCAAGCGTGAGATCACCCAGATCGAGCTCGAGGAAGGGATCATGCGGGTGATCGCGGGTCCCGAGAAGAAGACCCGGGTCATGTCCGACAAGGAGCGGCGGATCACCGCCTACCACGAGATGGGCCACGCCCTGGTCGGCCACTTCCTCCCCAACGCCGACCCGATCCACAAGATCTCGGTCATCTCTCGCGGCCAGGCGCTCGGGTACACGATCTCGCTTCCGGGCGAGGACAAGTTCCTGACCACGCGCGCCGAGCTCAACGACAACATGGCCATGACCCTGGGCGGCCGCGCGGCCGAGGAGATCATCTTCAGCGAGGTGACCACCGGTGCCTCCAACGACCTGGAGAAGGTGACCCAGACGGCCAAGCAGATGGTCATGCGCTTCGGCATGTCCGAGAAGCTCGGACCGCGGGTGTTCGGGCACGACCACGGCCAGCCCTTCCTGGGCCGCGAGTTCTCCGCCGAGCCCGACTATTCGGACGAGATCGCGCGTGAGATCGACGACGAGATCCGGCGCATGGTCGAGGCGGCCCACGTCCAGGCCAAGGACATCCTCACCACCCAGCGTGAGAACCTGGAGAAGCTCTCGGAGATCCTGATCAAGCGCGAGACGATTGAGAAGGAGCAGTTCGAGGCGCTCCTGGAGGGCCAGACCGAAGAGGAAGTCTTCGGCGCCGAGGCCCCGCCCCCGCCCGAGGTCCCGATTCCGCCCGCGGCTCCGGCCGAGCGGGCCCCGGGGCGCGAGGGCCCGCGGCCGCTGCCGCGACCTGGCTACGCGGCGGAATAGCTTCACGGCTCCCCGCTTCGCCTCCGCGGCATGTGGCGGCTTGTTACTTGACGATGATCGTGCCGCGCATGAAGGCGTGGAACTGGCAGTAGTAGGGGTACGTGCCTGGGTGGGTGAACGTGATGGCTTTGCTCTGCCCGGGCGGCACGGTTCCGGTGTCGAACGCTGAGCTCGTGCTGGTGGCGGTATGGGCGGTTTGGTCACGGTTCGTAAAGGTGACCTTGGTTCCGGGCTTGATCGTGAGCGTCGCCGGATGGAAGGCGTAGCCGCTGATTCTCACCGCGGCTGAGGCCGCGCGATGGGTGGTCGACCGGATGGTCGACGGTGAGCCCGACCCGCAGGCGGTGAACGCCAGCGAGAGGCCAAGCAGTGCCGCGGCGCTCAGGATGGTGGATCGGTTGGCTGCCACATCGACGGATACGGATCTGGCGATTGAGCGGATCAGCTCAAGTGATCCGCCGGGTGGTCCGGGCCGTAGTACCAGACGTCCCCCGGCCCCAGAGAGCCGGACCCACCTCCTAGGAGATCCAATGACCGAATCGATGACCACCGAAGGCGATCGGCCCGTAGAAGGGGCGGTCGAGCGCCTCGCTCGCGACGACCTCGAGCGCAAGCGGTTTCTGAAGATGGCGGGGCGACGGATGGGGGCGGGTGCCGCCGCCACCGGCCTGGCGGCCTTTATCGCGGCGTGCGGGAGCTCGAGCTCATCAAGCGATCCGACCACTTCCTCGACGGCTTCCACGGCCACGGGCTCAGCGGCCGCGACTAGCTCCGGCAGTGGCGATCTGGCGATCGTCAACTACGCGCTGACGCTCGAATATCTCGAGTCGCAGTTCTACGCCAAGGTCGCGGCGAGTGGCCTGTTCAAGGGCAAGACGCTGTCGCTGTTGAAGTCCTTTGGCGCCGAGGAGAACCAGCACGTTACGGCGCTGAAGCAGGTCGCGACCAGCCTCGGGACTCCAGCCAAAGAGCCGATGGGCAAGTTTCCGCTGAAGAGTGCCGCTTCGGTGGCAGCGCTGGCGGCGACGGTGGAGAACCTCGGCGCGGCGGCCTACCTGGGGCAGGCCGGGAAGATCCAGAGCAAGGAGATCCTGGCCAGCGCCCTGGCAATTCACACCATCGAGGCTCGCCATGCCGCGACCCTCAACACGCTGGTCAAGAAGTCCCCCACCCCGCAAGGCGCCTTCGCGAAGCCGATGACGATGAGCGAGGTCCTCGCGGTCGTCAAGCCGTTCATCGCCTAGGCACCCCTGACCTCGATCTCCAAGAGAGGAAACACTGACAATGAGCAACTCTGATCTGGCCCATCCCGAGCTCGGCGCCGTGGAGGTCGGCGGCATGAACCGCGCGAGCTTCATCCTTCGCGGCGCGCTCGCCGCCGGAGCGGTCTACGGCGCAGCGGCCGTGGGCCCGCAGGTGAGCAGCGCCCTCGCCGCCAGCGGCAGCAGCGATCTGGACATACTCAACTTCGCGCTGACGCTCGAGTACCTCGAGACCGCCTTCTACAAGACCAAGGGCAAGACGGTTGGCTTGATGGGGGAGGCGAAGGCGCTGGCCAGCGAGTTCGGCGATCAGGAGGCCGAGCACGTGGCGGCGCTTACCAAGGCGATCAGCGCCGCCGGCGGGATGCCGGTGAAGAAGCCGACCTTCTCGTTCCCGGTCACCGACCAGGCGTCATTCCTGAAGCTTGCCTACACGCTCGAGAACGTGGGGGTGGGCGCCTATAACGGAGCCGGGCCGGCACTGACGAACAAGGCCTATCTGGCCGCCGCCGGGTCGATCGTTCAGGTGGAGGCCCGACATGCTGCCGCGATCGCGCTGCTCACGGGCTCGCCGATCACCCCCAACGGCGCTTTCGATAAGCCACTCAGCAAGGCGGCGGTGCTCAAGGCGGCTGGGCCGCTGATCAAAAAGTAGCTTCGCGGGGCACCGTTCCGTAAGCGCTACGCGGGGCACGCGAGCGCTTCCGGAACGGTGCCCCGCTCCCCGGCGTTAAGGTTGCGTTTCCTCGGGTTGCCTTGGGGGGTGATGGGGTGGAATGATCGCGCGCGGTTGGGCGGGTTAGTCCGGACTGGAGGGCAGGGAGACGCGGGCATACCGGCGGGGGGATGAGGCGGAGGGTTCACTGGGGCTTTCAGGCGCGCGCCGGCTGGTCGTGCTGCTGGCGCTCTGCGCGGCAGCATCGCTCCTCTGCGCCACGGCCGCGAGCGCCCAGTGGTCGACGTTCAGCGGGATGACGCCGCCCCCACCTGGGGGCGGCATGCAAACGAGCGCCAATGGCGTGACGTGCGTCTCGGCGGTTTTCTGCGTCGCGGTAGGAGCCACTGGGAGCGGAATTCAGGGCGACGCCGAGGGGGTCCACGCGGTGGCGAGCTCGTTCAACGGGCAGACGTGGTCGGCCATGTCCCTTCCGGCAGTCCCCGATTCGTCCTATTCCCAGTTGCTCGGGGTGGGGTGCCTTTCGCAGGATTACTGCGTCGCGGTGGGTTACTGGATCAGCAGCTCCGCGACCGACGGCCAGCACCAGGAGCTGATGGAGACGTACGACGGTGCCTCGTGGTCGATCACCGCGACCGCCGATAGCGACGGCGGCGAACCTGACTTCGGCAGCCAGCTGTCAGGCATCTCCTGCGTGTCTGACACCTGCACCGCCGTTGGCTACGCCTACGTCGGCGGCCAGAGCGACTATGAACAGCGCCCAGCGGCCAACGACTTTTCGCCCCTGGTTGCCACCCTGTCCGGCGGCACATGGTCCTACCAGATCCCGCCGCGGTACTCGGGCTCGTGGGACACCTACCTCACGTCGGTTTCGTGTCCCACGGCGCAGTTCTGTGCGGCGGTCGGCTTCGTCACCACGGCGGTCGGCGGGTGGGGAGGAGATTCACTCGCTTTGAGCCAGGCGCCGATGGGCGGCGGAGAAGGACCGATTGCCTACGAGACCACCAACGGCACGTGGGGTGCCGCCGACGGTTCGTCGATCCACACGGGTCCGTCGCAAGTGCTGTTCGGAGTCTCCTGCGCGAATGCCTCGGCGTGCCTTGCGGTCGGGGAGCTCTTCGAAAACGGCGCTTCCCCTCCCCAACCGTTCGCCGAGAGCTTCGACGGCTCGAGCTGGAGTGACACGTCGACGCCTCCCCTGCCGACAGCGCCGGCGGGCTACCTCCCCGAAAACCCACCGGACTTCCTCGATGCCGTCTCGTGCCCTGAGGCCGGCTCGTGCCTGGCGGGCGGGATGTACGAAGCGACTTCCGACCAGCCCGACTCTCAGGGCCAGTACACCCCCGAATACGTACCCTTCACCGAGGATCGCGAAGGGACCGCTTGGACCGCGAACCAGCCGCCCGCCCCCGGCGGGTCAGACTCCTACATGAACGCCGTCCTCGCCCTCACCTGCCAATGGGGCGAGGACTGCATGGCCGTCGGGGTCACGGGCGCGCAGGACCCGACCACGGACGACCCTAACGGCTACTGGTACAGCGCGGGCCAGGTTCAGCCCTACGCCCTGAGCGCGGGCCCGGCGGGGTCGCCGCCGACGACGGTTTATGAGGCTCCTGCGGTGTCCTTGTCTGGCGCGAGTCCGGGCAGTTCTTCGGCGTCCGTATCCGGATCGGTCAATCCAGAGTCTGAACAGGTGACGAACTGCCAGTTTGACTATGGAGAGGACACGAGCTATGGCTCGAGTGCGCCGTGCACGCCGTCGCCAGGCGGTGGGGGTTCACCGGTGTCGGTATCGGGAGCGATCTCTGGTCTGATCCCGGGCACGACCTATGACTACCGGCTGGAGGCGACGAATACGTCGGGTACGGGCTACACCCCGGCGGGGAGCTTCGTCACGACGGGGAGTTCAGCGCCGACCGCGGTCACCGGGGGTGGGACGTTCTCGTATGACAATCCAGTCGCGATGCTGGGCGGGACAGTCAATCCGCACAACAGCCCGACGACGTACAGCTTCTACTGGGATACCTCGTCGCACAACATCACCTCCGCCAGCCAGCTGAGCGGCTATGGGCATGAGACGCCGGTGCAGTCAATCGGGAACGGGACGACGAACGAGGTGGTCTCGGCGGACATTCCGGTCTCGAACCATGTGACCTATTACGTGCGTTTGGTGGCGAGCAACGCGCTGGGGACGTCAATCGGGAGTGAGCAGTCCTTTACGGTGGATGCTCCTGAGCCGAGCAATGTGCTCCTGCCCTACTTGCAGGACTCGGGCGGGTTTGACCCGGTCAACGGCTTTGAGCTCCGGTGCGCGCCTGGAGCTTGGCGCAATACCGATGGTGTGTACTCGATCCAGTGGGTGTATTTCGAGCCCGACGGTTCGATTCTTCCTGCCCTGGGGCATACGCGGAGCACGAATTACCCCAACGACGTCTACGAGGTGACCCAGCGCGACATCAATCAGGTGATTGGCTGCCTGGTCAACGCGCAGTCATTGGACGGTGACTTCTACGGCACCGGCCTGGACGTGTCTCCCTACGGGGCGGCGGAGCTCTCCGATCAGATCCTGGTTGCTGACCCCGCGGTGATCCCATTCCCGCCCTGGTTCAAGGCGGCGTATACGGTCCTGAGCACGGAGTTGACCGGAACGGGCCTATACGGGTTTGCTGATGAGTGCGCCGAGTTCGCCGACGTTCCGGGCTTCGGCGAGAGCCTGTGCCTGGTGGCGGCGGGGAGCCTCGTGGCCCAGTACCTGTTCTCCAACGAGCTCAACATCGCCTCCGATCCGCCCGACCCCAACTACGCCAGCCTGGCGCTTGCGGGCGCCGGGCTACCGGTTGCCGCCGGGAATGTCTGCGCGAGGCGAACGCCCGGGCGGACGTGTGTGCGCCTCAGGCGCTTAGCCCGCGTCTATGAGGCTCGCGCCGCGCGGACGGCGGCGCTGGTTGACGCGCTCAACGTGACCCGCAATCGGTTCATGGTGGCGCGACGCAAGCACAATCCGAACGCCATGTTCGCCCAGGCGGCGGCGGCCAAGGTCTACTCCGGGATGGTGCAGGCTGCGCTGGTCGCCGAGCACCAAGCGGGCCTGAGCTACGCGCGGGCGCTACGCAAGGCGCACATCGACGTGCGGGCATCGGTCGGTGCCCTGCGGAGGGTGTCACTGAGCCGGCTGGTCAACAGCGCTCCCTTCCGCTCTCTGCTGCATCACGGTTACACCCGCGCCTCGGTCGTGGCTGCGTTGCGCTTCGCTCGCCGCCATCTCCCGTTGCGTTCCTTCGATCTCGTGCGGGTTCTCAGCGCACCGCTGCCCGCGCTGCCGCTGACCCGTGAGTACGACACGCTCGACTTCACCGACCTCGAGGCGCTGGTCGCCACCCTCGGCGCCCAGCACGCCGTGCCCGCCGCGACGCTGACCAAGCTCTACGCCGCGATCGACGCCGCTCGCGCCGCCTGCACCGCGAGCGCGCGCGCCAGCAGCCTCCGCACGCTGAGCGCCGACGCCCGACACCTCAAAGCCGGCTATCGCCAACTCCTGAGCGCCGCGATCCTTCCCCTGGCCCAGGGCCACGACCACACCGATCCCTACCCGGCCTGTACGTCGGGGTAGCTAGGCGGGACGCGACTCCGCCCGGCCCCCTGCTAATCGCGATGCTCCGGTTTAGAGTCCGGTGCGGAAAGAGGGCTTACTCGGGCTAGCTCCGCGGGCTGGGCGGGGCGGCCCGCGGAACCGTGTCCAGAAACGGGACGTATTTTCCCGTTTCTGGACACGGTTCATCTCCGCGGAGGGTGGAGCCGCTCCGCGGCGTTAGAGGGCGGCTAACGTCTCCGGCGTGAATCCGGGGCGCATCCTGCTCAGCCTCACGCGCGTCTGGCTTCCCGTCGCCATCGCGGTCGCGGGCGTGGTCGCGATCGTCATCGGCCACGGGAGCAATGCGGTGGCGGCGGTGGGGGTGTGCTTCTTGATCGTCGCCCTGGCCGTGTGGATGATCAACTGGATGTACCGGATGAGCGTCGAGTCGAACCGGGAGCGCGATCGCGAGGAGGAGGCGCGCGAGTACTTCTCCCAGCACGGGCGGTGGCCGGATGAATGACTTCATCGTCATGGGCGTGATCAACGTCACGCCGGACTCGTTCTCGGACGGAGGCCGTTACCTCGAGGCGGAGGTGGCGGTGCGCCACGGGGTTCGGCTGGAATCCGAGGGAGCGGCGATCCTTGATGTCGGCGGCGAGTCGACTCGGCCCGGCGCCGAGGAGGTGTCCGCGGACGAGGAACTCCGGCGTGTCCTCCCGGTGATCGAGGGACTCCGTGAGGCGACGAGCGCGCGCATCTCGATCGACACCTCCAAGGCCGAAGTCGCAGAAGCGGCGCTAACAGCGGGAGCGACGTTGGTCAATGACGTAACCGCACTTCGCGGCGAGGACCGCATGGCCGAGGTGGTGGCCGCGGCCGGCGCTGACTGCTGCCTCATGCACATGGCCGGCAATCCGCGCACGATGCAGGACGACCCGCATTACGAGGACGTCGTGGCCGAGGTCAAGGCGTTCCTGGAGGAGCGCCTCGCCTACGCCACCGCGGCCGGGATCCCGGAGGAGCGGATCCTGCTCGACCCGGGGATCGGCTTCGGCAAGACGGCCCAGCACAACCTGGAGCTCCTGGCCCACCTGGATGAACTCGTCGAGCTGGGGCGACCGGTCGTCGTCGGGACCTCGAACAAATCCTTTCTGGGGAAGCTCACGGGCCGGCCCGTCGGCGAGCGGCTGGCCGGGACGATCGCCACGTGCGTCGTGGCGTACGAAAAAGGCGCGCGGGTGTTCCGTGTGCACGAGGTCGCTCCCGTCGCCGACGCCCTCACTGTGACGGCTGCTACGGTCGCGGCGTGGACGACGAGGCCGACGAGTACGACGAGGTAGACGAGGGGGACGGGGAGGGACACCCCGAGCCCGAGGTCACGATCGAGGTCAGCGGGCTCTCGCTCTACACCCACATCGGAGTCAGCGACGCCGAGCGGGAGATCGGCCAGCGCCTGCTCATCGATCTACGAATGGACGTGGGTGAAGTCGATGCCACCGTCACCGACCGGATCGAGGACACGGTCGACTACAGCCAGGTGTGCCAGACGGCCAATCTGGTGGCCCAGCAGCGCTCCTACAAGACGCTGGAGCGGCTGTGTGCGGCCATCGCGGACCGGGTGATGGAGGACTACGCGGTCGACGCGGTGTGGATCAAGGCGGCCAAGCCCGAGCCACCGATGGCGTTACCGGTCTCCGAAGTGTCAGTCGAGGTCTGGCGCGAGAGTCAGTGACGAGCCCGGAGCAGGGCTACCTGGGGCTGGGCTCCAACGTCGGTGACCGGCGGGCCAACTTGGAACGGACGGTCGCTGCCCTCCCCGGCTGTGGCGTCGACGTGCTCGCCTCCTCGTCGGTCTATGAGACCGAACCCGTCGGTCTCGTCCTTGACCAGCGCGAGTTCTACAACGCCTGCGTGCGCGTACGGACGACCTACGGGCCGGAGGAGCTGCTCGACGTGTGCAAGGCGGTCGAGCGCGCGCTGGGACGGGCAGAGGGCGGGGTGCGTCACGGGCCGCGCCGGATCGACGTCGACCTGTTGCTGCTAAACGAGCGCGAGTACACCTCGAGCCGCCTGACGCTGCCCCATCCTGAGGTGCGCTCGCGCCGCTTCGTGCTCGTGCCGCTGCTGGAGCTCGATCCGGGACTCACGCTCCCCGGCGGCGAGCGCTTGGCCGACGCGCTGGCCGGGCTTGAGGGTCAGGACGTCGCGCAGGTCGGACCACCGCTGATCTAGGGTTCTCAAAGACACATGCTCCTGGCCGTCGACGTCGGCAACACGCAGACCCATTTCGGGGTATTTCAGAACAGCGGCGATCGCGTTGCCGAACACTGGCGCTTTGCCACGGTCAGGCAGTCGACCGGCGACGAGCTCGGGGCGGCGCTCTCGAACCTCCTCGCCCTGCGCGGCCTCGCCTTCACCGACGTCGAGCACACGATCGTCTCCTCGACCGTGCCCCAGCTTCAGGAGCAGTGGCTGCTCATGTCCGAGCGCTACCTGCGCGAGGCGGCGCTGATCGTCGGCCCGACGATCAAGACGGGGATGCCGATTCGGATGGACAACCCGCGTGAGGTCGGGGCCGATCGCCTCGTCAACGCGATCGCCGCCTACGAGCGCGTCCAGGGCGCCTGCGTGGTGGTCGACTTTGGGACCGCGATCACCTACGACGCTGTCTCGGCGGAAGGCGAATACCTGGGCGGGATCATCACCCCAGGGGCTGAGATCTCGGTCGATGCGCTCTCCGAGCGGGCGGCCAAACTTCCCAAGGTGGAGATGGCCGAGCCGCGCGCCCTGATCGGCAAGTCGACCGTCGAGGCAATCCGGAGCGGGATCGCCTACGGCTTTGCCGGTCAGGTGGAGGGGATCGTCCGCCGGCTCCGGGCCGAGCTCGGCGAGGAAACCACCGTGATCGCCACCGGAGGACTCGCCCAGGTCCTGGTGCCGTTCATCCGGGAGACGATCGACGAGGTCGACGACCTGCTCACGCTGGTTGGGCTTCGGTTGATCTGGGAGCGAAACCAGAGCTAGGCACGGGCACGTCCGGCGTCCGGGCCACCGTCGCGGCCATGATCAACGGTCCGAGGCGGGCGCGGTCCTCCGGGTGCTCGGTGTTGAGCTGATCGAAGAGGGCGATCAGGTCACGAATGGCGGCGAAGGCCGGCGCATCGTCCACGTCGTCGGGAACATCGCAGGCCAGACGGGCCAGGGCGAGCATCTCGAGCCCGGCCTCGGGCGTTCCCCGCATGGTCGAGATGACGCCCAGCAGCAGCATCTCTCCCACGCGGTCGAGGAGCAGATGAGGGGCCTGTTCCCGCTCGCCCACGGCCGGTCCGGCGGGCGCAAGCGGCTCGCCGGCGGCGATCCGCAGCGACTGCTCGGAGGCGATCGAGCGGATCTGCTCGGCGCTCAGACCGACCTGGAGGGCCGAGCGGAACTGGAAGGTGGCTGACAGTCCGGTGCGGCCATAAGGGGCATCGGAGGCAAAGAGGATCTGGCCCGGGGGGACGAGCGAGAACAGGGTGAGCATGTCGGCCGGCATCCACCAGGCGGTGTCGAAGAGGAGGTTGGGGAGATCAGGCGCGGCGCGCCAGATCCAGCTGAGGTCGGAGATGCCGGCGTGAGCGAGGATCAGGCGGGCATCCGGGAAGTCTCCCGCCAGCTCGACCGCGTGCAGTCCGAGTGCCGGGATCCCGCGTCCGGCATGGATGAGGATGGGCAGCGAGCGCTCGTGGGCGAGCGCGGCCAGCGCCCGCACGGCGGGATGATCGAGCGTGAACTGCTCGGCCCGCGGGTGGAGCTTGATCCCGCGCGCGCCGGCGTCAAGCGCGCGCGTCGCTTCGGCCAGCGCATTGTCGTGGGGATTCACGCGACAGAAGGGGACGAGCCGCCCGTCGGACTCGGCCGCCGCCGCCAGCACCATGTCATTGGCCTTCGTGTAGCCCTCGGGCTCGTGCATCGGGAAGACGAAGGCGCCGCGGGCCCGGGCCTGCTGCAACCCGGCCAGGAGCTCCTCCGGTGTCTGCTTCATCCCGTCGGGATCGTTCTGCCCGACGTGAGTGTGGGCATCGAAGAGCTCAAGCCCGGGGACCTGGTCGAAAAGGATCTCGGTCCAGGGCGTGACGAGGGGGGTGATGTCGAGGGGCATGGACTGATTCGTACCATGAATGGACGATGCCGCGGTCACTGCACGACAGCTGGACCCTCGGCGGCCTGACCATTCCCAACCGGGTGGTCCTGGCGCCGCTGGCCGGAATCGGCAACTGGTTCGTGCGTCTCCAAGCCAAGCGCTACGGCGCCGGCTTGGCCGTCTCAGAGATGGTCTCGAGCTTTGCCGTCCACTACCGCAACGAGCGCACACTGCGCGAGCTGCTGCGCATCCATCCCGACGAGCACCCGGTGTCGGTGCAGCTGTTCGGGTCTGACCCGGAGGTGATGGCGTCAGCCGCCGAGCAGGTGGCAGCCGCCGGCGCCGACCTGATCGACATCAACATGGGCTGCCCGGTGCCCAAGGTATGCAAGACGGGAGCCGGCGCGGCACTGCTCGATGACCCGGACCGCGCGCTCGCGCTCGCCCGTGCCGCGGGCCGCGGGAGCGGACTCCCGGTGACGGTCAAGCTCCGCTCCGGCCAGCGACCGGGGGAGGAGCGCGGGATCGAAGTGGCCCGGCGGCTGGCCTTCGACGGTGCGGTGGCCGGGATCGGGCTGCACCCGCGCCACGCCTCCCAGCGCCATAAGGGGAAGCCCGACTACGCGCTCGCGGCGCGCGTGGTGGAGGAGCTGCCGGTCCCGGTGCTGATCTCGGGCGGGCTACAGACGGCGCCGCAGGTGCGCGAGGCGTTCGAGCAGACCGGCGCCGAGGCGGTGCTCCTGGCCCGGGGTTCGCTGGGCAACCCGTGGCTGTTTGAGGAACTGCTGGGGGACCGAGTCGGGCCGCCTGAGCCGGCCGAGGTGTTGGCCGAGCTCGATTGGGTGATGGAGTGCGCCGTCGCCCACCTGGGCGAAGCGCGAGCCGCCCGTTACCTGCGCAAGTTCTATCCCTGGTATCTCGAGCGCCTGGGCGGGGACAAAGCGCTGCGCCAAGCGGTGCAGACGGCGCCGACGCTCGAGGCGGCGCGGGCGCTCCTGCACGGGCGGGCGGCGCTTTCGCTGGCCGCCTGAGCCTGCGCTACCCTGCCCTGCTCCGGCCACCTGAACCCGCCAGGGCCGCAGGCCTTTCAAGCCCGCGTTAGGCGGTGTCTATACTCATCCGCCCGCCTCATACGGACGGGGGCGATCTCGCTCTACGGACGGGGGCGATCCCGCTTCCAGCGGGTTTTTTTCGACTGACCTCAACCTCCCGAAACGCCATGCCAAAGGACGTAATCCTCACACCCGAAGGGCTCACCAATCTCAAGGCCGAGCTCGATGAACTCACCACCAGCCGGCGGCGCGAGGTAGCGCAGCGGATCCGGGAGGCAAGGGAGTTCGGCGACATCTCGGAGAACGCCGAGTACGACGACGCCAAGAACGAGCAGGCAATGCTCGAGGCGCGGATCGCCTCGCTTGAGGACAAGCTGCGCTCGGCCACCGTCATCGACTCCTCCGACATCGGCACCGATGTGGTCGGTGTCGGATCGGTTGTCCACGTCAAGGACGAGGCGGGCAAGTCGACCAAGTACACGATCGTCGGCTCGGCCGAGGCCAGCCCGGCGGAGATGAAGCTTTCGAACGAGTCACCCGTGGGCAAGGCGCTGCTCGGCCACAAGCGCGGCGAGCAGGTCACGATCTCGACGCCCAAGGGCGAGCGCAAGCTCAAGATCACCAAGATCGACGTCGCGAAGTAGGGTGCGCCGATGGGCGCTGAGCCCTCCGACGAGCACTCAGGCGTCTTCGCCGATCGGCGTCGCAAGCTCCAGGAGCTTCGCGATGCCGGCGTCGACCCGTTCCCACACGAGTTCGACGGGGTCGAGCCGATCGCCCGGGTCCGGGAGCAGTTCGCCTCGCTGCGGGCCGGCGAGGAGACCGACAGCCGCCACCGCGTGGCGGGGCGGATCGCCGCCCGCCGCGGGCAGGGGCGCATGGCCTTTTTGGACCTGGTCGACCGCAGCGGCCGGATCCAGCTTCAGGCCCGGGTCGACGAGCTCGGCGAGGAGGGCATGCGGCGCCTGCTCGAGCTCGACCTGGGCGACCTGCTCGGGATCGAGGGCGTGGTCTTCTCCAGCCGCCGCGGCGAGCTCACGCTGAGGATCGAGTGCTACGAGCTCCTGGCCAAGTCGCTGCGCCCGCCGCCGGAGAAGCGCCACGGGCTGCGAGACGTCGAGGTCCGCTTTCGCCACCGCGAGCTCGACCTGATGGGCAACGAGGAGGTCAGGGAGCTCTTCATCACGCGCTCGCGCGTGATCGCGGCGATTCGCCGCTTCCTCGACGCCGAGGGCTTCATCGAGGTCGAGACGCCGGTGCTCCAGCCGCTGTACGGCGGAGCGGCAGCGCGGCCCTTCACCACCCACCACAACGCGCTCGACCGGACCCTGTACCTGCGGATCGCCACCGAGCTCTACCTGAAGCGGCTGATCGTTGGCGGGCTGGAGCGGGTCTATGAGCTGGGCAAGGACTTTCGCAACGAGGGCGTCGACACGACCCATAACCCCGAGTTCACGATGCTGGAGTGGTACGAGGCCTACGCCGACTACGAGGACGTGGCGGCCCGGTTTGAGCGGCTGGTCGCCTACGTGGCCGCCGAGGTGGGTTACGAGGGTCCGCTTGACTTCACTCCGCCCTGGCGGCGGGAGACGCTGGCCGACGCGATCGGCCAGCGCACCGGTATCGACATCCTGGCGTTGCGCGAGCGCGAGGAGCTGGCGGAGGCGATGCGAGCGGCGGGGCTGACGGTGCCCGAGGACGACACCTGGCCCCAGCTTGTCGACGAGCTCGTGACCAAGCACGTCGAGCCGACACTGGTCGAGCCGACCTTCCTGCTCGACTACCCGGTCGAGCTCTCGCCCTTCGCCAAGCGCCACCGCTCCGTGGAGGGGCTGGTCGAGCGCTTCGAGGCCTACGCGAGCACGATGGAGATCGCCAACGCCTTCACCGAGCTCAACGACCCTGACGAGCAGCGCCGGCGCTTCGAGGCCCAGCGCGCGCTGGCCCAGGCGGGCGACGAGGAGGCCCATCCATTCGACGAGAGCTTCCTTCAGGCGCTGGAGTACGGAATGCCGCCGACCGGCGGCATCGGCGTCGGAATCGACCGCCTGGTGATGCTTCTGACCGGTCGCCGCTCGATCCGCGAGGTCGTGCTATTCCCGGCCATGCGGGACTAGCCATGTGGACAGAATTTCGCGATTAGCGAGGCTTTTCTCGGCCTGCCGCGAAACCGGGGGGTGATCAGCCTGTTAACACCCGCACGTTGGAGGTATTGCCCACCCGGACCCTCCAGGCCTACTGGTAGACTGGGGCGGGCGAAGAAACGAGACCGTTTTCACTCATGAGCTGCGGCGTCACGACCGAATACATGGGTAGAACGGGATCGTCGGCGTACCCGTATCGGCCAGGACCACCAGACCAACCAGGAGTAGTCGGAGAGAGGCCTTCGTATAGTCGGTTAGGCGAACGGAAGTCCCCGTCCTGAGAGAAGAGCCATGTTCGAGCGATTCACAGAGCGAGCCCGCCAGGTTGTCGTATTGGCGCAGGAAGAAGCGCGCACGCTCAAGCACAACTACATCGGCACCGAGCACATCCTGCTTGGTCTCCTGCGCGAGGAGGAAGGTCTTGCCGCGCGCGTCCTCGAGTCGCTCGACATCACCGTGGAACGCGTGCGCGCTCAGGTCGTCCGGATCGTCGGCTCCGGCGAGGAGGTCACCTCCGGCCAGATCCCCTTCACGCCGCGGGCCAAGAAGGTTCTGGAGCTCGCGCTGCGGGAGGCTCTGAGCCTCGGTCACAACTACATCGGGACCGAGCACATCCTGCTCGGCCTGGTGCGGGAGAACGAGGGCGTTGCCGCGCGCATCCTGCTCGACTTCGACGCCGACTCGGAGAAGATCCGCAACGAGGTCATCCGGATGCTCTCGGGCCCCGGTGGCCGCTCGCGCTCCGGTTCCGGCGGCGGAGGCTCCGGCACCACGTCGGAGGGCAAGAAGTCTTCGAAGCTGCTCGACCAGTTCGGGCGCAACCTGACCAAGCTCGCGGCCGACTCGAAGCTCGATCCGGTCGTGGGCCGGGAGATCGAGATCGAGCGGATCATGCAGATCCTCTCGCGCCGGACCAAGAACAACCCGGTCCTGGTCGGCGAGCCCGGCGTGGGCAAGACCGCGGTGGTCGAAGGCCTGGCCCAGCGGATCACCAACGGCGATGTCCCCGAGCTGCTCAAGGGCAAGCAGATCTACACCCTGGATCTGGCGGCTCTGGTCGCGGGCTCCAAGTACCGCGGCGAGTTCGAGGAGCGCCTGAAGAAGGTGATGAAGGAGATCACCCAGCGCGGCGACATCATCCTGTTCATCGACGAGCTCCACAACCTCGTCGGCGCAGGCGCGGCCGAGGGCGCAATCGACGCGGCCTCGATTCTCAAGCCGGCGCTGGCCCGGGGCGAGCTGCAGACGATCGGCGCCACGACCCTCGAGGAGTACCGCAAGTACCTGGAGCGCGATTCGGCGCTGGAGCGGCGCTTTCAGAAGATCACCGTCGACCAGCCCTCGACCGAGGAGACGGTGCAGATCCTCAAGGGGTTGCGCGACCGCTACGAGCAGCACCACAAGGTGCAGATCACCGATGAGGCGCTCGAGGCGGCGGCCGAGCTGGCCGATCGCTACATCTCCGACCGCTTCCTGCCCGACAAGGCGATCGACCTGATCGACGAAGCCGCGTCGCGGATGCGGATCAAGTCGATGACCTCGCCGCCCGTGTACCGCGAGCTCGAGGACGAGATCGAGGAGACGCGGCGGGCCAAGGAGGAGGCGATCGAGAACCAGGAGTTCGAGAAGGCGGCCAATCTGCGTGACAAGGAGCGCCGGCTCTCGCAGCGTAAGCGCGACCTCACCGAGCAGTGGGAGGCCGGCGAATCGACCGAGCGTCCGGCCATCGGCGAGGAAGAGATCGCCGACATCGTCTCGATGTGGACCGGGATCCCGGTGTTCAAGCTGACCGAGGCCGAGACGGCCAAGCTGATGCGCATGGAGGACGAGCTCCACAAGCGCGTCATCGGTCAGCACCCGGCGATCGAGGTCGTCTCCAAGGCGATCCGGCGCAGTCGCGCCGGCCTCAAGGACCCGAAGCGGCCCACCGGCTCGTTCATCTTCCTCGGCCCCTCGGGCGTGGGGAAGACCGAGCTGGCCCGGACCTTGGCCGAGTTCCTGTTCGGGGACGAGGACACGATGATCCGGATCGACATGTCGGAGTACATGGAGAAGCACGCCGTCTCACGTCTCGTTGGGTCGCCTCCGGGCTACATCGGCTACGACGAGGGCGGACAGCTGACCGAGGCGGTTCGGCGCAAGCCCTACAGCGTGCTCCTGCTCGACGAGATCGAGAAGGCCCACCCTGACGTCTTCAACATCCTCCTGCAGATCCTGGAGGACGGACGGCTGACGGATGCCCAGGGTCGGACGGTCGACTTCCGCCACTGCATCGTGATCATGACCTCGAACATCGGGGCGTCGGAGATCGCGCGCAACACGCCGCTCGGGTTTGCGGTGTCAGACGACGAGACCGGGATCACGTACGACGACATGAAGAACCGGATCATGGGCGAGCTCAAGAAGGTCTTCCGGCCTGAGTTCCTGAACCGGATCGACGAGGTCATCGTCTTCCACAAGCTGTCCAAGGACGAGATCAAGGAGATCGTCGAGCTCCTGCTCACGAGGATTCGCGAGTCGATGGCCGAGCGCGAGCTCCAGCTCGAGCTCTCCGAGGAGGCCAAGGAGTTGCTCGTCGACAAGGGCTGGGATCCATCGATGGGCGCGCGGCCGCTGCGGCGGGCGATTCAGCGCTACGTCGAGGATCCGCTGGCCGACTTCGTCCTGCGCTCGCAGGTCCCGGAGGGATCGACGGTCAAGGTCGACGCGCCAGTGGAAGGCGACACGCCCGAGGGCGTCGATCCCGAGGTCAAGCTGACCGTGATCGAGCCCGCTCCCAAGCCGACCCCGGTCGGCGTGGGCGCCGAGGGTGGATCGGGCGCCGGTGAGGATGAGCCGAGCGACGCGACCTCCGACTCGGCGGAAGACTCCTCCGAGTCTGACTAGTTTCCGGCGGGTAGGCGTCGCCGCCGCGATGGCGGCGACGCTGCTTGCCGTTGCCGGCTGCGGTACCGCGGCCAACGGCAGCCCGTCCGCGCCTGCGGTTCAGCGGGTGGGGAGCGCCACGCTGGTCGCGGGCGCAAAGGGGCTGTCCCGGCCGCTTCCGACGAGCTGGATGATCCGCCTCCGGGCGTGGTTCGCAGACAAGCGGAGCACGCTGCGCCTGGAACTGGGCTCTTCCACCGTGATGGTGTTCGACGGCTCGCACATCTGGCATCGGGTGGAGGTGACGAAACGCGGCGTGGTGGTCGACGGCCGCCGCACCGGCGCGTCGGAGCTGACGGCCTCGTCGGTAACGCTGCGCGCCGGGCACGGGCCGGTGGAGATCCGCGACCTCGTAATCAGTCGAACCAAGCCGTGAACGGTGCTTGCACGGCGGATGTCCAGGTGAAAGAGTGGGCGTGTTCAGGCCCGGTACCGGGCCGGGCCGTTAGCGAAAGGGGCGTGGATGGCTGATCGGGCGCTGGTTATCGCCTGGGGCACTCCCGTGCGTGGCCTGGAAGAGCGCGGGCTGGAGGTCTTCAACGAGGCGTTGGGAATCCTCGGCCGGATGCAGCAGGACGGACGGATCGAGAGCTTCGACGTCTGTCTGTTCGAGCCGAACACGAACGTCAGCGGCGTCATCATGATCCGTGGCACAACGGACCAGATCGATGCTCTGCGTACTGACGACGAGTTCCGGCGCAACACTGCGGACGCGGCGTTGATCGTCGACGGCCTGCGCCACACCGAGGGCTATGTCAACGAGGGCGTGGCCCGCCAGATGGAGCTCTACCAGGAAGCAATCGCCAAGATCCCCCAGCGGGTCTGAGCAACTGGTCCCAGGGTCAGTGGCCCGGGGATGACTGCGCGGCGCCCCGGTCGTCGATGTGTCCGGGGCGCCGCGCCTTTTTTTCTAATTCACCGGAAGATTGTCGATTGAGTGCACGGGGTATCCCCTCCGGGAAACAACATGCACGAAGATCTCATCCGTTGGCACATCACCCGCGTCGCCCAGGGCGACGAGCTGGCCCAGGACCGCCTGGCCACCGGCGTCAGCCGCGAATGCTGGCCGGCCGGCCTCGCCGACCGCAGCGATCCGGCCGCGCTCGAGTGGCTGCGTCTCTGGCGCCCGGCCCGGTCGCTGTCGGCGCTTCCGGCCTGCTCCTGCGCGGCGGGCCGCTGCGCGGTCTGCAACTAGCTCCGCGAGGAGCGTTCCGTAAGCGCTACGCGGTGTGCGCGAGCGCTTACGGAACGCTCCCCGCTCCGCGGCCGGTCTGGGCGGGGTTGTTCAAACGATGGCCCGTTGGTTAAGCCATGGCGTACCCACGGGGCATTGTTTGCGGTGGCGCGGCCCGAAGACCGCGGCCAGGGGGCTATTGGGTTGACCGATGGCCGCGGTCCTTGACAGTCCCCTCGCCTGCGTTAGCTGCAGCCTGGGCCGTGCGATACGGGCTAGGGGCGAATCCGGGTGGCCGCGATGGAATCGGGGGCCGGTAAGCCGGCGGTAATGCGGCGGAAAGCGGGCGCGGGCTAGCGGCTGCTTCGCCGAACGGCGAGCACCGCGAACGGGGTGGTGATCGTGTTGCCGGAGAGGCCGCCGGCGTGGGGGGTCGCCTGCAGCCGGTAGGAGCCCGGGGCCAGCGCCGCTGAGAGCATGAACCGCACAGTGCCCGCCGCCGCCGCGTGCGTGAAGCTGCGTCCGACCGCGACCCAACGGGTGCAGCGCTTGCCGTGCCGATTGGCTCGGCTCGGCTTCGCGCACGTACGGCCGCGCGTGCGCCCCGGCCGCGGACGGAGCACCTTGAAAGTGGTCGTCGCGCTCTCACTGAGCGTGTAGCTGATGGTGGCTCCGTGCTTGCGCGAGAACCGCTTGGGAGTGATCTTCAGCTTGGCGATCGTCGGACGGCCGGACCCGGGTGCAGGCGCGGTCTTCGAAGTCGGGGTGGCGCTGGTGGTGAAGGTCCGATCAGCGCCGAAGCTGGTCCCCACCCCATTGGTTACGACTAGCCGGTAGTGGTAGGTCGTCCCCGGTAAGAGGCCTCCCAGCGTGGCGCTGACCGGCGCGGCGGGGGTAGTCGGCGCCACCGACTGATGCGGAGAGTCCGCGCCGTACGCCGTGCTCGGGCCGTACTGGAAGTACGCCGTCGCGGCAGCGACATCAGGACTGAACGCCACGCCGGTGACGCTGTCGGACGCGCTGGTTGGTGTGCCGGCTGATCCAGTGCTCGCGGACGGGGTAGCCACCTCGTAGGCGCCCACGTCGCACGCCGCGCCAGCCGGGCGCAGTGCGCCACGCTGATCGGTGGCAGGGCAGTCCGCGCCGGTCGCCGGCACGGCGTCGATCGCGGCGCTACCGCTCCCCAGCGCCATCGTCTCAGTGGGACCGCCGTTGTCCTCGAGCGCTCCGAGCTCGGGATCCACGCCAGTCGAATCCGGGCAGCTGGCATCGCCGTAGCTGAGGTCATGGCCGCCGTTGACGACGTTGGGGCCATAGCAGTTGTCGGCGCCGTTGGATGCCACGACTGTGTTCTGCAGGACCGTGCCGGCGCCGAAGTCGGCCAGAGCGCCTCCGACTCCGGCGCTCCCAGGACTGCCGCTTAGTCCCTGTGAACCGCCACCGCCGCCCTCTCCACCGTTTCCTGCTGGGCCGACCTGGTTGGCCGCCACCGTCGCATTCAGCAGTCTCCCCTGATTGAGCGAAGTGGCGACGAACAGGCCGCCGCCGTCGCCGCCGTCGCCTCCGGCGGCACCGTTTCCCCCGGACTGGAGGTCGTTGTCTGAGCTGCCGCCAGCGCCGCCGCTACCGCCGTCGCCGGCTCCGTTGTCGGCGATCGTCGTATTGGTGATGGAGAGATATGTCCCCGGGCTCGAGACTCCGCCTCCCTCGCCGCCGTCCAAGCCGGCTCGCCCCGCGCCGCCAGGGGTGCCGGCGCCGCCGTCGCCGCCGTCGCCACCGAAGCCGGCGTTGTTGTGGTCGATCGTGCTGCCACTGATCGTGAGCGAGCCGGCGTTGTAGATCCCTCCGCCATCGCCGCCGACGGCCCCGTAGCCGCCGGTGCCGCCGGTGGAGTTCGCGCTGAACCCGCCGTTGCCTCCGGGACCAGCCGATCCGCCCTCGTAGGGGTTGTTGTAGCTAATCGTGCTGTCGGTGACGGTCAAAGTCCCGCTGTTGTAGATCCCGCCGCCATTACCGCCGTGGCCGCCGTAGCCGCCGAGTCCGCCGTCGCCGCTGGCGCCCGTGGCGGCCCCACCGTTACCACCCGCCCCGCCCAGGCCGGCGTGGTTGCTCGTCACCGTGACGTCGTCCAAGGTCAGCGTTCCGGCGTTGAGGATCCCGCCGCCGTTCTCGCCCTGCCCGCCCGACCCGCCGGTTCCGCCGTCGCCGGTTGAGCTGTTGGCTCCGGTCGCGCCCGGCTGTCCGGAGGGAGCGATCCCGCCAAAGAGCTTCAGGTCACGCAACGTGGCTGTGGCGCCCGTGGCGATATTCAGCACCCGATCGCCCAGACTGGTGGCGTCGATCGAGGTGACGTCCTCGCCGGCACCGGCGATCGTGACCGTCGCCTGGGTGCCGAATACGTTCAGGTCGCCCGTCTGGTTGGCGGTCTCATCAGCCCCCGCGATGGTCAGCTGGTAGTCGCCCGCACCCAGCGTAATCGTGTCGGCGCCGGTGCTCGCGACCGCGCAGTCACCCACCTGTGTGCCCGGGGCGTTCACCGCCGAGATCGCCTCGCGCAGCGAGCACGCGCCTGCCCCGGTCGTGTCCGTCATCGTGTTGACCGTGATAGTCGTTGCGGCGGCCGTCGTCGGCAATGCAAGCGCCACTAGTGCCACGAACGTCGCCCCAAGGACCTTCATCGAGTTTGCACCCCCTCGGTAACTGGCGTCGCATCGTACTCCTCGGGGTCGGCTCCGACCACCTTTCCACGCAAATCGCGTGTGCGGATACCGCGGGGTATCTGCGTTGGGTCGGCCTTACCGGCTAGGGCTCAACCGCGCTCGGCGGGGCTCGGTGACGGCCATGATTGTCATGAAAGAGTCACGATCCTCCGTGACGTCGGCCGGCACCCCTAAGGTGGCGGAATGCCGCGCTCAGGATCCCTGTTCGTCTGTTCCGCCTGCGGTCACGAATCGGCCCGCTGGGAGGGGCGCTGTGGGGGCTGCGGGGAGTGGAACACGCTCGTCGAGGAGGTGCGGGCGCGGGACGAACGAAGGCGCGGCACCGGCGGTCGGCGGGGACCGGCGCTCACGCCCGTGGCGCTGGCTGACGTCCAGGCGGCCGAACAGGCGCGGATGAGCACCGGCATCGGCGAGCTCGATGCCGTGCTCGGAGGCGGGCTCGTTCCCGGCTCGCTCGTCCTGATCGGCGGAGCGCCGGGGATCGGGAAATCGACCCTGACCACGATGGCGCTGGCCAACCTGCTGGAGGCGGGACGCCGGACGCTCTATGTGTCGGCCGAGGAATCAGCGGCTCAGGTGCGGCTCCGAGCCGAGCGGCTGGCCTGCGCCGGTGCCCTGCGCATCCCGATCATCGCTGAGACCGACCTGCACGCGGTGCTGGCCACGCTCGAGGCCGAGCGGCCGGAGGTGTGTGTGATCGACTCGGTGCAGACGCTCCACTCGGGGGATCTGACCAGCGCCGCCGGCTCGGTGGCCCAGGTCCGTGACGTGGCCGGTGAGCTCATGCGGGTGGCCAAGTCGCTTGAGATCGCCGTCCTCCTGGTGGGTCACGTGACCAAGGAAGGGAGCCTGGCCGGGCCGCGTGTGCTCGAGCATCTCGTCGACTGCGTGCTTCAGTTCGAGGGCGAGCGTGAACGCACCTACCGCACGTTGCGCGCGATCAAGAACCGCTTCGGCTCGACCAACGATGCGGGCGTGTTCGAGATGCGTGACGACGGACTGGTCGAGGTGCTCGACGCCTCGGCGCGGTTCGTGGGCGAGGCCACCCGCGCCGCGGGGAGCGTCGTCCTGTGCGCCATGGAGGGCTCCCGCCCCCTGCTGGTGGAGGTGCAGGCGCTGGTCTCGCCGTCTGAGCTCGTGCCGCCACGACGGGTCGTCGCCGGTCTTGACCGCAACCGGGTCGCGCTCGTGCTGGCCGTCCTCGGCCGTCACGCCGGCATCGGGCTCGGCGCGGCGGACGTGTTCGTGAATGTCGTCGGCGGTGTCCGCGCCGACGAACCGGGGTCCGACCTGGCGGTGGCGCTGGCCGTGGCGAGCGCGGCCAAGAAGGCGGTCATGACCGGCGACGCCGGTCGCCCGCTGGCCTGCTTCGGCGAGCTGGGCCTGACGGGCGAGCTCCGCACCGTCGCCCACGCCGAGCGCCGGCTCGCGGAGGCGGCCAAGTTCGGGCTGGCACCGGTGATCGAGCCAGGTAGTTACGCGAACCTACGAACGGCGGTGCAGGGAGCCGTAGCTGGGTCGGGGGCGATACAGCGCGCAGCCTGAGGGAAAGAAACGCCCTTTGGCGGAGGCACGGAGCCATCAGTTCCAGGTAAAATGGCTTGAATGCCGCCGCGTTCCGGGGAAGAGCTCAAGGAAGAGCTCGAGTCAAGGCAAGACTCCCGGATCGTTAGAGCCCTCGAGATGGTGGCGCCGGGGACGGCGTTGCGCGAGGGCATCGACAACATTCTCCACGCGCACACCGGCGGCCTGATCGTCATCGGTGACGCCGACGAGCTGGCCTTTCTGTTCAGCGGCGGGATCAAGCTCGATCTCGACTACTCGCCGGAGCTCCTCTACGAGCTGGCCAAGATGGATGGCGCCATCGTCCTGAGCTCGAACGCGACCAAGATCGCCCAGGTCAACGTCCAGCTGACGCCCGATCCGACAATCCTCACCTTCGAGACCGGGACCCGTCACCGCACGGCCGAGCGCGTGTCCAAGCAGGTCGACGCGATCGTCATCGCGGTGTCCGAGCGCCGGGAGGTCGTCTCGCTCTACGTGGACGGCATGAAGTACATCCTGGAGGACATCCCCGTCGTCCTGGCCAAGGCCAACCAGGCCCTGGCCACGCTCGACAAGTACCGCACCCGTCTCGATCAGGTCTCGACCCGTCTGACCGCACTCGAGTTCGAGGGCGGAGCCACCTTGCACGACGTCCTCACCGTGCTCCAGCGGGCCGAGCTGGTGACCCGGATGGCCGTTGAGATCGAGCGCTACATCGTCGAGCTGGGCACCGAAGGCCGGCTGATCGAGATGCAGCTCGATGAGACGATGGTCGGGGTCTCGGCCGACAAGGGCGCGCTCGTCCACGACTACCTGCTCGAGGACACCGACGAAGGATTTGCTTTGGCCATCGAGCAGCTGATTCGCCTGCCCCACCAGGACCTGCTCGACTTCGGCCGCCTGGCCGAGCTGCTCGGCCACGACCGCAAGCTGAACACACTTGACTACCCCGTCTCACCACGCGGATTCCGCATTCTGGGGCGCATCCCACGGCTGCCCAAACTCGTTGTGCAGCGGATCGTGGATGAGTTCGGGGGATTGGAGGAGCTGCTCGCCGCCACAGATGGCGAGCTGGAGACCGTCGACGGAGTCGGCGAGATCCGGGCGAAGGACATTCGGGAGGGCCTTCGCCGCCAGCAGGAGATCAACCTGGTTGATCGCTACCTGCAGACGTAGTCGCAAACCGCCAACGGGAATGATTCCGCTCGGCCGGATAGAGGAGGACACCATCACCATCACAGAGCAAACGGAAGAGCATCTGAGCGACGTCGATGTCGAACCGCTTCCACATATCGAGTTCGAGATCGGCGACAACGTGGTGTATCCGCACCACGGCGCAGGCCAGGTGATCCGCAAGGAAGAGAAGGACGTTCTTGGGGAGCGTCGCGAATACCTCACGATCAAGATCTTGCACAACGACATGACAGTCATGGTCCCGAGCGAGAACGCCGCGCTGGCAGGCCTGCGCCGCGTGATCAACGACGAGACCCTGAAGAAGGTCCAGGCCGTCCTTCAGGACGAGTGCTCGGAGATGCCCAAGAACTGGAACCGGCGGTTCAAGCACAACCGCGACAAGATCAAGACGGGCGATATCTACGAGCTGGCCGAGGTCGTGCGCAACCTCGCCGTGCGGGAGTCCGAGAAGGGGCTCTCCACCGGTGAGAAGCAGATGTTTACCCGGGCCAAGCGAATCCTGGCCTCGGAGCTGATGTATGCGCTCTCGATGGATGAGGAGGAAGTCGAGGAGCACATCCACGGTTTGATGGGCACCACGCCGAACGGCAACGGCCGCAAGGTGGCGGTGGCTGCCAAGTAGCGCTTCCATCTGAGATGGCGGTCGCGTTGATCGTGGCCGCGGGACGTGGCGAGCGCCTTGGGCTGGAGAAACCCAAGGCGCTCGTGGCACTGGGCGGCCAACCGATGCTCAGCTGGAGCGTCGAGGCGCTGCGGTCGGTGCGCGGGGTGGAACAGATCGTGGTCGCCCTGCCCGCGGACGCGCTCGACGCGGCGCCGGAGGGAACCCTTCCCGTAGCCGGTGGAGAGGCGCGCTCGGAGTCGGTCCGCGCGGCCCTCCGAGCATCTGAGGCCGGCGATCCGGTGATCGTCCATGACGCCGCTCGACCCCTCGCCCCACGCGAGCTCTTCGAGCGGGTCCTGGACGAGTTGCAGCAGTCGGGCGCCGCGGCGGTGATTGCGGCGACGCCCGTGTCCGACACGATCAAGGAGCTCGATGCCGATGGATGCACCGTGCGCGCGACGCTTGAGCGAAGCCGACTGTGGGCGGTGCAGACGCCGCAGGTGTTCCGCCGCGCAGCCCTGGAACACGCGCTCTCCGAGGCTTCGGCGGAGGTGCTGCGCGGCGCTACCGATGACGCGTGGCTCATCGAGCGGCTCGGGGGAAGGGTCCGGGTCGTCGACGGCGGTCCGCGCAACATGAAGATCACGACCCCGACCGACCTGCGCCTGGCCGAACTGCTGCTCGGGGAGCAGGCGCGATGACGGTCACGACGGGCATCGGCTACGACTGTCACGCCTTCGCCGAGGGACGGCGGCTCGTCCTGGGCGGGGTCGAGATCGAGCACGACCGCGGCCTGGCCGGCCACTCGGACGCCGACGTGCTCACCCACGCCATCATCGATGCCCTGCTGGGGGCCGCGGCCCTGGGGGACATCGGGCAGCACTTTCCGGACACCGACGAGCGCTATCGCGACGCCGACTCGCTCGAGCTGCTCCGCGCCACCGTCGCGCTGCTGTCCGAGGCCGGGCGGACGGTGGTCCATGTCGACGCGACGGTGATCATCGAGCGGCCCGCCCTGGCGCCCCATCGCGAGGCGATGCGAACGAACTTGGCGGCCGCGATGGGTGTCGGGGCCGAGTGCGTCAGCGTCAAGGCGACCCGCGGCGAGGGCATGGGCTTCGTGGGGCGCGGGGAGGGAGCGGCGACGATCGCGATCGCCACACTTACGCGATGAACCCGATTCACAACGTGATCTGCTCCTCGCGCCGCTGGCGGCGCAGCGTCGAGCGTGAGCTCCTGCCCTGGGGGCTGGACGGAGTGGAGCTGGGGTCCCGCGTGCTCGAGGTGGGGCCCGGCTTCGGGGCCACGACGCGGGTGCTCGTGAAGCGCCTCGGCCGGCTCGACGTGCTCGAACTCGACAGCCGCTACTGCGAGCGCCTCCGGATTCAGTTCGGGAGCCGCGCCATCGTCAAGCAGGGCGATGCCACATCGATGCCCTATCCGGATCGAGAGTTCTCGGCCGTGGTCTGCTTCACCATGCTCCACCACATCCCGACCCGCCAGGGCCAGGACCAGGCCTTCGCCCAGGCGGCGCGGGTGCTGGCGCCCGGGGGCGTGTTCGCCGGCACCGACAGTCTCGGCCAAGGCCGGTGGTTCAAGCTCATCCACATCGGGGACACGATGAATCTGATCGACCCACGGGAGCTGCCGGGAAGGCTCGAGGCGGCGGGGTTTCAGGAGCCGGTCATCGAGTGCGGCGAGCGCGCCTTCCGGTTCCGGGCGCGGGTGCCCGGCGGCTAGGCCGGGGCGCGCTTAGGCCACTCGCGCGGCTGCGCGCTCGGCGGCCCGCTCGCGAAGCTGCTCGTGCTCGATCATGCGCCTGAGCTGGGCCAGGGAGCGCCGGAGGTGGCGGCCCACCGAGGGAGCGGCGATTCGCTCGGCGAGCCAGCCGAACGGCCCGGAGCCGGCCACGCCGTAGGCCATCCGGAGCTCGACCTTGGTCCGGCCCCCCGATAGCTCGCGCAGGCGCCAGCGCCCGCGCTGGTCGATGCCGAGCACCGAGGTCCAGGCCAGCTCCCTGGGCTTGTCCCACTCCACGATCTCGATCAGGCCCCCGATCTCGGCCGCGCCAATCCGGAAGAGGACCCGGTAACGGGCGGAAAGGCCGGTGCGCTGCTCGCCGTCGACCTCCCACCGGGTGACGCTGGACATGAAGCTGAGCACGCGCTCGGGCTCGGAGACGAACTCCCAGACCTGGTCGATCGGCGCCCGGATCGTGATGCTGGACGCGACCCTCATCCCAGGACCGGAAACCGGCGCTCGGAGGCCAGGGCGTCAAGCGTTTCCTGCATGAGGCGGATCAGGTGGTCGTAGACCTCGTCCACGTCGGGATCATCGCCGAACTCCGCACGCAGATCGATCGCGGGCAGCGCCTCCACGGTGATCTTGGCCGGAAGCGGAAGGTGGCCGAGCATGTCGCCGACGTTGAGCCCCCAGGGCAGGGCGATCGAGATGGGCAGGACCTTGAGGCGGAAGAGCCGGTCGAGCCACAGGGCGTGGGCCAGGCCCTCGCCGCGGGTGAGGAAGAGGGCCGTCTCCTGGCCCCCGGCCGAGACGACGGGGACGATCGGGACATCGTTGTCCAGAGCCAGGCGGATGAACCCCTTGCGCCCGCCGAAGTCGACCTTGTTGCCCAGCCAGCTCGGCCGGTGCACCTCGTAATCGCCGCCAGGGTAGACGAGCAGCGCGGCGCCGCTCTCGAGCGCCTCGCTGGCGTTCTCCGGCGAGGCCGCCACGGTCCCGAACTTCCGCAGCGGGGCGAGCCAGGGCATGGCCAGGACGAGGTTGTGGGCGAGCTGGTAGAAGCGGCGCTCGACGCCGAAGAAGGTGCTGAAGGCGAGCGTGAAGAGGACGGTGTCTGGGGTCATGTTGCCGCCCGAGTGGTTTCCGACCAGCAGCACCGGTCCGGAGTCCGGGATGTTCCCCAGCCCGCGGACCTCGCCGCGGTACCAGATGCTGGCCATCAGCCACATCAGCGGGAGCTGCTCGCGGATGTAGTCAGGGTCCCGCTCGTCGAGGTCGGCGCGCGGGAGCCGGCGCTGCAGCTGCCCGGCCAGGCCGCCGGCCAGGCGCGAGAGCATCGAGCGGCCGGACTGCTGCTCGTCGGTGGGGCTCAGCTCGGACTGGACCCGTCCGTTGGGGCTGGGTGCGTTGGCCACCCGCGTCGAAGCCATGGCCAGATGGTAGGCGCTCTAAGCGGTCCGGGGCGTCGCTGTCGGGCGGGCTACGCGGCCTCGGCCTTGCCGTCCAGTGCGCGGAGACCGACCCGGCGGCGTGAGTGGCGGCCGATGCCCGTCCCGGCGGCGTCGGCCTCGGTGAAGTAGTCGATGAGCAGGCGATTCGTCCGCTCCGGGCACTCCACCTGGGGGACGTGGCCGCACTCGGGAAGGGTGATCTGCCGGGCGTCAGGCAGCCAGCGGCGGACGTGGCGCTCGAAGGCGGGCGGCACCAGCCGGTCGTGGCTGCCCCAGATGAAGAGCGCGGGAGGTTGGAGCTGGGCGAGGCGCGGGTAAAAGCCGGTCCGCCCGAACGGGGCCTCCAGATAGATGTTGCGGGCGCTGGCCAGAAAGGCGTAGCGCGCGCCGGCGGTGTGGTAGATGCGGCGGAACTCGTCGACCATGAGGTCGCCCACCGCGGGATCGATGACATCCCGGTTGTAGAAGATGCTCCAGAACTGATTGGCGACCATCGAGCGGCGGAAGCCGTGGGGGAGGAGGCCGAACTCGGGTCGCAGGAGGCGCACGATCGGGTGCAGGCCGCGCCTGACCCAGGCCACGGCGGGGCAGAGGAGCCCGAGCGCGCCAACCCGCTGGGGGACCTGGAGGCCCATCTCGATAGCGATCCGGCCGCCCATCGAGTTTCCGACCAGGTGGGCTTGGCCGATCCCCAGCTCATCCATCAGCCCGAGCATGATCTCGGCGAACCAGCGCGCGTTGTAGCCGCCCATGGCGGGCTTGCACGAGGACCCGAAGCCGGGCAGATCGGGCGCGTGGACGCGGTAGTGGCGACTCAGCGCGGCGGCCGTCTCGAAGAATGAGGCGCGAGTGCCGCCCAGCCCGTGCAGGAGCAGTACGTCAGGCCCGCTGCCCATGGTCAGGGTGGAGATGCGGTGCTTGCCCACCGGGACGTCGTTGATCTTGAGCAGTGGGGGCCGGCCGCCCGGGAGGCGGAACATGCCCTCGAAGGCGACGGCGTAGTCCAGGTTCCCGCGTACACCGAGGAGCCGGCGCTGGAAGGCATCGATCCCGGACAGCTCGCCGCGCCGCAGGGCCAGCCAGGTGGCGGAGTCGGTGGTCAGCGTGACATCGGGGGCGCGCCGGGTAACGCCCTTGCGGACGCGGGCGCCGTGGCTCGTGCAGCGGACCTCCCAGGTGTGGCCGAGGTCGCAGAGCTTGATGTGGTAGGTGGCGTCGAACCCGGGGTCGGCCCCCAGGTAGCGGTCGGGAAGGCTGCGAAAGCGGCTGTCGACCACCCCCAGTTCGGTGCCCCGGAGAGAATCCGTTCCCACGCCGGGCACGCTAGCGGGCTCCTCCGGCGGGCGCGCCACCTGTCGCTAGGGTTGGCGGATCTTGCGCCAAATTCTTCTCCACGACACGCGGACCGGCGGCCTGCAGCCGCTCACGGCCGATGGGTCCAAACGAGTCGGGATCTACGCCTGCGGGCCAACGGTCTACGGCCGGATCCACGTGGGCAACGCGCGTCCCTACGTCGTCTACCTGTTGCTCAAGCGGTTCCTCGTGCACGAGGGCTACCACGTCGTCTTGGTAACAAACGTGACGGACATCAACGACAAGATCTACGCCGCCGCGGGCGATGTGGGCGACAGCGCCCAGCTGGCGCGAGAGATGACGGCCGCCTACTTCGCCGACACCGATCGCCTGGGCCTGGGACGGCCCGACCGCGAGCCCCTGGCCAGCGCGGCGATCGGCGAGATCATTGACCTGATCGAGGGGCTGGTGGAGCGCGGGCATGCCTATGTCGTGGCCGGAGACGTGTACTTCTCGGTCCGCAGTTACCCGGAATACGGAGAAATAAGCCATCAGCAGATAAACGCGATGGACCAGGGGGAAGGTCTGGAGGGCGCGGAGCGAAAACGAGACCCCCTGGACTTCGCGCTCTGGAAGGCCCACAAGCCCAGCGAGGACACCTGGTGGGATTCGCCCTGGGGCCGGGGCCGGCCCGGGTGGCACATCGAGTGCTCGGCCATGGCCGAGTCGTTGCTCGGGCTCGACTTCGCCATCCATGGCGGGGGGGTGGACCTGATCTTCCCCCATCACGAGAACGAAGCCGCCCAGACGCGGGCGGCCCGCGGGCGCCCGCTGGCTCGCCTCTGGGTGCACAACGGCATGGTCCGCCTCCAGGAGGCGAAGATGGCCAAGTCGGTGGGGAACATCTTCCTGCTCCACGAGGCGCTGGACGCCTACGGGCGAGACGCCCTGATCATGTACTTCAACGGAGGTCACTACCGCCAGCCGATCGAGTTCGATGACGAGCGCCTGGGCGAGGCGACGGCCCAGGTGCGCCGAATTCGTGAGGCGGCCCGCGGGCTCGGTCCCGGAGCCTCGCCCGACTGGTCATCGGCGCTGAAAGGCCGCTTCTTCGACGCCCTGGCCAATGACTACAACACCCCGGCGGCCCTGGCCGCTGTGTTCGACTGGGTCCGGGAGGCCAACCGTTCCAGCGAGCCGGCGGGGAAGGCGGATCTGGAGGAGATGCTCGGCGTCCTGGGGCTCGAGAACCTGCTGGAGGTGGCGGACGCGCCGGCGCCGGAGGAGGTTCAGGAGCTGGCCGACGCGCGCGAGCGGGCTCGGCGCGCCGGCGACTATGCCGAGGCCGATCGGCTGCGGGAGGCCATCCGTTCGCGCGGCTGGGAGGTCAGGGACGGTCCCGGCGGGCCCGAACTGCTGCCCTCGCAGTGATGGTGATCTACGGCCGTAACCCGGTGCGGGAGGCGATCCGGGGGCCGAGGGCGGTGCACCGCGTCTGGGCCACGGCCAAGGCGGCCCAGGAGCCGTGGCTGGGCGACAGCGGGGTGGCGGTGTCCGTCGCCGAGGTCGATGAGATCGAGCGCCGCTGCGGCACGGCCGACCACCAGGGAGTCTGCGCCGAGGTCTCGCCCTTCGTGTATGCCGATCCGAGCACGCTGCTCGGTGCGGGCCCCGGGCTGATCGTGGCTCTGGATCAGATCCAGGATCCGCAGAACCTGGGCGCCATCTGCCGCACGGCCGAGTGCGCCGGCGCCCGGGGGGTGGTGATCCCCGAGCGGCGCTCGGCCGAGGTGACGGCGGCCGTGTGCAAGGCCTCGGCGGGCGCGGTGGAGCACCTGCCGGTGGCGCGCGTGCGCAACCTGGCGGACTTCCTCGCCGAGGCCAAGACGGCGGGGCGCTGGTGCTACGGGGCCGAGGCCGAGGCCGGGGTCGCCTACGACACGGTGGACTACGCGGAGACGGCGGTGCTCGTCATGGGGGCCGAGGGACGGGGACTGCGGCCGCGCGTGGCCGCCGGCTGTGACCTGCTCGTGGCGATCCCCCTGCGAGGGCGGATCGCGTCGCTCAACGTGAGCGCGGCGGCCGCGGTCCTGATCTACGCGATCGCGGGTGGGTAGGCGGGGCGGGACTTTGCTGAATTGGCTTCCCTAAGAGCACCCAATTCAGCAAAGTCTTGGGTGGGAGCGCGTCCGGCGAGCGAGCTGGCGGGCTGGGCTGGCCCTTGACAGCGCTGCCCCGCTCTGTCAGGCTGCCGCGGCACAGATGTAAAGATCAACTCGAGGCTTAGTCTGGGGTTGGTCATTCGGAGGAAGTTCGGCTGTATGACATAGGTGCGGCGCGAGGGGAGGTCTGCGCCACGAAATCCATGTAGACCGCTGGGAGGCGGTCGGAAGGGACGACTCGTGGCTCGACTGTCTGCTGGTACCAATTCTCAGCCTCAGGTTGAGGATTCGTTTCTGATCGCGCTGGCGAAGCAGGGGAACGCCGACGCCTACCACCGCCTGGTCCGGCGCTACTACGGCTTCGTGCGCCTCAAGGCGTCCTCGTATTTCCTGGCCGGGGGCGACGCCGACGACCTGATCCAGGAGGGCCTGGTCGGCCTCTACAAGGCGATCCGGGACTATCGCTCCGACCGGGAGTCGAGCTTCCGGAACTTCGCCGAGCTCTGTATCACGCGTCAGATCATCACCGCGGTCAAGACGGCGACACGGAACAAGCACACGCCGCTCAACCAGTACGTGTCGTTCGCCAGCACCCCCTCGGGCGACAGTGGCGAGAACGACTCGACGCTCGACGAGATGCTCCCCGGATCCTCGGTCCACGATCCGGTCAACCAGGTCATCAGCTCGGAGGAGCTGCGGGCCCTCGTCGCCTGCCTGTCCACGGCGCTGTCCGACCTCGAATCTAGAGTGCTCGCCCTCTACCTAGACGGGCATTCCTACGAAGAGGTCGGGCGGAGGCTCGGGTGCGACTGCAAGACGGTGGACAACGCCCTCCAGCGGGTCAAGCGCAAGGTGGGACAGCACCTGGCCAAGCGCGCCCTGCCGGTCTGAGCGCTGAGCGCGCTGCCCGCCTGAAAAAAAACCAAAGCTTCACCCGGTCAGCGGGGCCAATCCGGCAGGATCCTGGCTCTGTGGGAAGAAGTTCCGGCCCTATGGCCCATGGGGGAAGCAGCTCCGCCTGATGGCGAAAGCCTGGATCCACCGCTGGTCGACCGAGCGCCGGGTTGCCGTGGCGGTGCGGCTGCTCCGCGGAGGTGACCCCTCGGTCGACCTGACCCGCGGCCGCCGAGCCCAGCTGCTGAGCGAGTTGGCGGCCCAGCTCGAGGCCCGGGACCCGTACACCCACGGTCATTCACGTCGCGTGGCGCGCCACGCGGTGATCATCGCCATCCGGATGGGGCTGCCTGAGCACCAGGTCGCGACGATCCGGGCCGCGGCGGCGCTCCACGACGTCGGCAAGATCAACACTCCCCGCGCCGTGCTCCACAAGCCCGGGCGGCTGACCGACATCGAGCTCGAGCTGATCGAGCTTCACCCCGTCGACGGCGCGGAGATCGTCTCCACGCTGGGCGATCCCGAGCTGACGGGCATGGTTCGACACCACCACGAGCGCCTCGACGGCACCGGCTATCCGGATGGCCTCAGCGGCGAGGAGATCCCGCTCGGTGCGCGGATCATCGCCGTCGCCGACACGTTCGATGCCATCACCTCAACGCGGCCCTACCGCCCGGCCCGGACTCACGACGCGGCGATGGAGATCCTCGACGAGGAGGCGGAGGCGAGGCTCGACCCGGCGGGGGTTCGCGCCCTTCAGGCCTACTACGCCGAGAGCCCGATGCGCCCGCTGTGGACGCCACGACGCTCGCTGCTCAGCCCGGTGCCCCTCACCCCGAGGGCGGGATCGGGCCAAGCTCTGGGGTGAAGCCGTAGAGGCTGAAGTCCCGGAACGAGGACATCAGCCGGTGGTGGGGGCCGTGGAAGTCGGAGGATCCGGTGCGGAGCAGGTCACGCTCGGCGCAGTATTCGACGAGAACCCGCGTCTGCGGCTCGGTGTGGGTGAGGTAGAAGCACTCGGCGCCGTCGATCCCCCAGCCGGTGAAGCGCTCAAGCGTGCTCACCACCTCGCCGGGGTCCGGGACGTCCCAAAACGGGTGGGCCCAGACGGCGACTCCGCCGGCAGCGTGAATCGTCGCGATGGCGTCCTCAACGGTGGGGATCTCCCGGGGCCGGAAGCCGGGGCGGCCCTCGACGAGGTAGGCGCCGAGGAAGCTCGAGGCATCGTCGAGCCCCTCACGGGCCAGGCGCCCGGCGTTGGCCGGGTGGGAGGTGGTGGCCTGGGCGATGTGGGGACGGCCGATCGTCTTGCCGGCCGCCGCCCGCTCCCGTAGCGGCGCCTCGTCGACTTCCCATCCGTTGTCCCTGAGGGCGGCGATCATCGCCTCGGTGCGTCGCTCCCGGTCGGCGCGGTAGCGCGCCAGCGCGTCCAGCAGCTGAGGGTCCTGGGCGTCAAGCGCATAGCCGAGGATGTGGAGGTCCGCGCCGGCGGCGTCGAGGCTCGAGATCTCGACCGCCGGGGAGAGGCGGATGCCGGCCGCCCTCGCCGCGGCGCCGGCCTCGGCGACCCCGTCCACGGTGTCGTGGTCGGTCAGAGCGAGGAGCTCGACGCCGGCGGCCGCGGCCGCCTCGACCACGCCGCGGGGCGTGAGCTCGCCGTCGGAATGGCGCGAGTGGCTCTGCAGGTCAAAGGTCGGCGCATCGCTCATGACCGGTCGTAGCGGGCGATCGTCCGCAGCGAGGCGCCGGTGAGGATCGCCCCCATGGCAATTACCACCGCGAATGCCACCCCGATCTCGCCCCAGTTCCAGCCGTCGATGACGAGCGAGCGGAGACCCACGATGACGTAGCTGATCGGGTTGATGTGAGCCAGCGTGTCCATGACCGAGCTCAACCGGTTGAAGGGAACGAAGTTGGGGGTCAAGAAGAGCAGCGGGAAGAAGAGGAGGAAGCTCGACTGGGTGGCCTGAACGTTGCGGGTCCGCAGGGCGATGAGGATTGCGAAGCCGGCGTAGGCGACACCGAAGCCCGCCCCGAGCAGGATCATCACGACGGCGCCGGGCACGCCCGTGGCCACACGAGCGCCCAGGGCGATGCCCACGAGCAGAACCAGGAGCGAGCCGGCGATGCCCCGCACGAAATCGGCACACAGCCGCCCGAGGATGATCGACGAGCGCCGGATCGGAGTCACGAGGAGCTTGTCGAAGTACCCGTTGTCGATCTCCGTCACGAGGGCCAGCCCGGAGGTGGCGGTAGCCGCGGCGAAGATGATCGACACCGGGAGCTGGAAGGCGACGTAGCTCTGGCCCTTGAGGAAGGGCGTGGTGCTGGGAAACGTCTTCTGAACCTGGCCCAGGTTCACGACCAGGAAGAAGAGGGGGATGAACAGGGTCGGGATCGTCGCCTCGGGGTAGCGAACGATCTCTCGGACGGCACGGCGGCCCAGGAGCAGGATCTCGCTCATGGCGTGGGCTCCTCCTGCTCGTCTCCCTCGAGGCGTCGGCCGGTGGCCTGGAGGAAGACGTCGTCGAGCGTTGGGCGTGACACCGAGATCGCGGCGACGCCGATCGATTCGCGGTCGAGCCGGCGCACAATCTCCGGGATCGAGCGGGCTCCGTCCTCGACATAGAGAACCAGCGCCTCGCGCTCGGTCATGCTGCGCTCGAGCCCGGGCAGCTCGGCCAGCGCGGCCTCGGTGGTGGGGACGTCGGCCGCGGCCAGCGAGATGGTCACGACGTCATGCCCCATCTGGGCCTTCAGCTGTGCAGGGGTGCCCTCCGTGACGATCCTGCCGTCGTCGATGATGGCGAGGCGCTGGCAGAGCTGATCGGCCTCCTCGAGGTACTGGGTGGTCAAGAAGACGCTGGTTCCAGTGGCGTTGATCCGCCGCACCTCCTCCCAGACCGTGAGCCGGGAGGCGGGGTCGAGCCCCGTCGTCGGCTCGTCCAGGAACAGAACCTCAGGCGCGTGCACGAGCGCGCTGGCCAGGTCGAGCCGGCGCTTCATGCCTCCCGAGTAGGTCTTCGTCCGCCGGTCGGCCGCCTCGGTCAGCCCGACGAGTTCGAGCAGCTCCTCGGCCCGGTCGCGGGCGTCTCGGCCGGTGACCCCGTAAAGGCCGCACTGCAGCTCCAGCAGCTCACGCCCCGTCTGCACGGGATCGAGGCCGATCTCTTGGAGAGCCACGCCGATCCGGCGCCGGACCTCGGCGGCGTCCTCGACCACGTCAAGTCCGGCCACGCTGGCGTTGCCCGAGGTGGGGGGCAGCAGCGTGCACAGCATGCGCACGGTGGTCGTCTTACCGGCGCCGTTGGGGCCGAGGAAGCCGAAGATCTCCCCCCGGGCGACGGTGAGATCGATGTCGCGCACGGCCTCGATCCCGCCCTTGAAGGTTCGCCGCAGGCTCCGGACGGAGATCGCCGCGCCGGCGGCGTCGAGGGGCATTTCGCCCCCGCGGGGGTCGGTTGAGAGCGTCATGGGTGTAGCGCGCCAGTGAAGCGGACCGCGAGGTCACGGTGCCGGCCGCCCTGTTAGGACCGAGGTGAACGGCCAAGATCATCGCCTCGGCGCACAAAAAATGAGCGCCTGGCCGCCGCCCCCGCGGCCAGGCGCTCTTGAGGAAAGCTTTGTGGCCTCAGACGGCGAGGCGGGCGACCATCCGGCGGACGATTGAGAAGCGGACAACGAATTCCCGGCTGGCCGGGCGAGGACTGACGCTGCTGGCCGCGCTACGGCGAGCCTCGGCGCGGAGGGCACGGACCGCCGCGGCCCGGTGGAGGTCTTCGAGATGGCTCTGAGCGAAACGGTAAGAAGCGGGAGATTGCATAGCTGCCCCTAAGCAGTTGTGTTGGCCGGTGTCGGTCCCGATTCGACAACGTGAACCACACTGGGAAAGGTCGCACCGGCGGGGGCTCACGTCAGTGCGGCGGGCTGGCGTCTGGCGGTGCGGGATGCAACCGCCCCGGGGTGCGCCAGCCGGTCTCCCACAGGTACGGATAACCGAACCCGCGAGGTGCCAGTTATCCCCCCGGGCGGCGCCGGTGTCAGGTGAGATGCTTGGAAAATGACCACCACGGTGCTCATCGTCGACGACCATCGGACGTTTCGGGAGACGGCGCGCCTGCTCTTGGAGTCCGAGGGGTTCGACGTCGTCGGGGAGGCAGAGGACGGCGAATCGGCCGTCGTCAAAGCCGCCGAGCTGACTCCAGATCTGGTCCTACTCGACGTCCAGCTGCCGGACATCGACGGGTTTGAGGTGGCGAGGCGAGTCAGCCAGGGCGGGCGGGTGCCCGCGGTGATCATCGTCTCGAGCCGAGACGACAGCGACTTTGGTCCCCTGGTCTCAGGCTCGGGCGCCCGGGGTTTCGTTACCAAGGCCGAGCTGTCCGGTGACCGGGTGCGGGCGCTGCTCGACAGGGACCCCGGCAACCCGTAGTTTCACTTAGGCTTCACGGGGCGGGCTATGAACGACGGTCTACGCGTGCTTGTCGCCGACGACTCGGTCCTGCTGCGCGAGGGCCTCGTCCGGCTGCTTCAAGAGGGCGGGTGCGAGGTCGTCGCCCAGGCTGGCGACGCCGAGGACCTGCTGCGCAAGGTCCGCGCTCACAAGCCTGCGGTGGCGATCATCGACGTCCGGATGCCCCCGGATAACACCGACGATGGCCTCCGGGCGGCGCTCAAGATCCGCGCCGAGCAGCCGGAGACGGGCGTGCTCGTCCTCTCCCAGTACATCGAGGAGCAGTACGCCATCGAGCTCATCGGCGAGGCTCATGAGGGCGTGGGCTACCTGCTCAAGGAGCGCATCACCGACGTCAGCTCGCTGCTCGACGGCGTCCAGCGGGTGGCTGGCGGGGGATCGGTCATCGACCCGCAGGTGGTGAGCCAGCTGCTGCGCCGCCACCGGCGGGCAGACCCGCTCCAGGAGCTGAGCGAGCGTGAGCGGGAGGTGCTGGGGCTGATGGCGGAGGGCCGGTCCAATCACGCGATCGCCTCGCAGCTCGTCATCTCCGAGCGGGCGGTGGAGAAACACGTCACGAACATCTTCGGGAAACTCAACCTGCCTCAGGCCGAAGACGATCACCGTCGCGTCCTCGCCGTCCTCACCTTTCTCCGCGCCTGAGCCGTGCGCCCGAGGGGATGGCATGGTCTCGTCGTGGCCTCGGGGGCCATCATCGGGCTGGCGGTGCTCGTCACCGGGGTCGGATGGGTGGCCAGCCTCCGCACCCGAAGCGCCAGCTACACCGTGACCGCGCCCGTGAGCCGCGTGGACCTTCAGCTCGCCTCCGGAAATGCCGACATCGTGGCCTCAAGCTCGCCCGCGGTTCAGGTGAGACGGACCGAGAGCTACGCCTTCGGCCACCCCGCACGGGAGCGCCGGTGGACGACGGATGGCGTGCTGCACATCGTCTCGGGATGCCCCCGCATCGTCCTGGGCTCATGTTCTGCCTCCTATGAGGTGGCGGTGCCCCAGGGAGTCACGATCACCGTCCACACCAACTCCGGCGGCATCCACGTGAACGGCGTGAGCGGGAATGCGAGCGTGCGCACGCGCTCGGGGAATGTGGACGTGGAGGCGTACTGCGGCTTTCACCTCACGGCCGAGAGCGAATCCGGCAACGTGACCGTGGTCACCGCCTGCCCGCCCCAGAGCCTGAGGCTGCAAACCGGGAGCGGCAATGCCGCCGCGCTCGTCCCCCCGGGGCCCTACCGGATCGCGGCCGTCTCAGGCGGACACCGGGAACGGGTGACCGGGGTCAAGGATGATCCGAGCTCCGTCTTCACGATCACCGTCGAGAGCGGGAGCGGCGCCGTCGCCGTCGAAGGCGGCCTATGAGCGCCTCGGCCGACGCGACGAGCGCTCCCGAGATCCTGCTCAGGGCGACTGAGCGGGAGCTCCGCACGGAACGGTTCCTCAGGGAGCTTGCCTACATCGTGCTCGGGCTCCCGCTGGGCGCCCTCTATCTCGTGCTCGTCTTTGGCGGGGTGGTGCTCGGCGGGCTCCTCGGGGCGGTGTGGATCGGGCTGCCGATTGTGCTCGCGCTGTCGGCCGTCCTCTGGCGGTGCGCCCGGCTCGAGCGCCGGCTGGCCAACCGGCTGCTCGACGCGCGCATCTCACCGCTCCCCCCGCTCCGGGCCAGGGCCGAGGGCGGCGCCTGGGAGCGGACCCGCGAGCGCCTGAGCAGCCGTGCCTTCTGGCGCGGGGTCACGTTGCTGGTCGCCCGTTTCCCGGTGACGGTGGTGGCTGCGGGGTGCACGGGCATCGCCGGCGCGGCCACCGGCGCCCTGCTCGTGCTTGGCGTGGAGGGGCTGACCGGGGCCCGGAGCGGCTACTTCGGGCCGTTTGCGATCGATCCGGGGCTGGGCATCGTGCTGTGCCTGCTCGCGGTGCCGATGGGCGTGCTCACGGTGGCCGTCGCCGATGGGGCCGCGGTCGTCCTCCGCGCCCTGGCTCGGCTGCTCCTCGTGAGCAGTCTCCCCGCCGGAGCGCCGGTCCGGGAGATGCTGGCGCAGAGCCTGGGCGATCGTTCGCTGGCCATCGCCTACTGGGTTGGCGACCGGGAGGTGTTCGTGGACGAGCGTGGTCACTACGTGCCGCTGCCGGAGGCCGGCTCGGACCGAGCCTGGACGGCCGTCGACTACGAGGGCCGGCGGGTGGCGGCGATCATCCATGACGCCAGCCTCGAGGCCAGCCCGGAGCTTGTCCAAGCGGCCGCGGCAGCTGCGTCACTGGCCCTCGACAACGAGCGGCTGAAGGCCGACCTGCGCTCCCGCGTCGAGGAGCTGCGCGCCTCGCGGGTGCGCCTGGTCGAGGCATCGAACGCCGCCCGGCGCAGGGTGGAACGCGACCTCCATGACGGGGCGCAGCAGCAGCTGGTGGCCATGGCGGTTGAGCTCCGGCTGCTCCGCAATCGCCTCGGCGACCGCCCCGAGGCCACCGAGCTCGTGGACCGGATCGAGGACAAGCTCCGAGCGGCGCTCGAGGAGCTGCGCGAGCTCGCCCGCGGCATCCACCCGGGGATCCTGACCGACCGCGGGCTGGAGCCGGCGCTCGAATCGCTGGCGGCGAGCGCGCCGCTCCCGGTGGCGTGCGAGATCGAACTGGCGTGGCGGCCTCCGGCTTCGGTCGAGGCGGTGGCGTACTTCGTGATCGCTGAGGCACTGACCAACGTGCTGAAGTACGCCCAGGCGACCGAGGCCACGATCCGGGCCCGCTATGACGGTGAGGACCTCGTGGTCGAAGCGGAGGACGACGGGATCGGCGGCGCCGACGAGGCCAAGGGAACCGGACTTCAGGGGCTGCGCGACCGTGTCGGGGCCCTCGACGGGACGATCAAGGTAGTCAGCCCGCAGGGCCGTGGAACGCTCGTCCAGGCGAGGATCCCCTGGCGGAGCGTGGACGAGTTTCTGGGCGGCCTCGCCTAGCCGCCGACCAGGGCTAGCGGAGGCCGTTGGCGCCCAGGAACTGCTGGGCGACGGCCGTCGGGCTCTGCTGGTCCAGGGTCACAGCGGCATTCATCAGGCGCAAGGCTTGCGTGCTCAGCTTGGCGCTCACCGCGTTGATCGTCGCGGCGAAAGCCGGGCCCTCTCGGGCGAGCACGGCATTCCGGACGACAAAGGTGACGTTCTGAAACCCAAAGATGCCCTTGGGGTCCGAGAGGAGCTGGAAGCCGGCCTGGGTGAGGTTGCCGTCCGTGGTGAAGGCGACTGCCAGCTGGGCGGTGCCGGCCGCGAGCGCCTGGTACTGCTGGCCAATCTTCATGGCGACGAAGTGGAGCGACCTGACCCCGTAGGCCTGTTTCAGCCCCACTAAGCCGTTGAAGCGGGTCCGGAACTCAGGCGGCCCGGCGAGCGTCGCGGCCGGGCCGAGGCGGCGCAAATCGCCCAGCGAGCGCAGGTGGTGGGCTCTGGCGTACGCGGGGCTGGTGATGATCACATCCGTGTCCTCAGCCGGTGCCATAGCCAGGAGCGTGGCGTTGTGGTGGCGCTCAACCGCCGCCGCGAGCCGGTAGGCCTCGGCGGCGCTGCCTGGCCCTTTGACGTCGTGCCCGAAGACCGAGAGGATCGTGCCGGTGTACTCGGGATAGCCGTCGATGGCGGCCGAGGCGAGAGCGCGGTCCATCACCTCCGACGGTCCAATGTCGTTTTTCAGGGTGACCGAGTAACCCCGGGCCCGGAGGGCCTGCGCATAGAGCTGGCCGAGAATGAACTCCTCGGTGAAGTTCTTGGTCCCGATGGTGACCGCAGGTTTGCCCGCGCCGGGCTCCCGCGACGCCGTGCCGGGCTTTACCGAGCTGCTGGGGAGCTGTTTCGTCGGAGCCGAGGACGAGCCGCAGCCCGCGAGGACCAGCGCCAGCATCGCCCCCGCTAGGGCGATGAGGCGCGGGCGCTGTGACACGGTACCCCTGGCACGCCGGCGCATTCACCCCGAAGGTAATCAAGTTTCAGTCATTCGTCGAGCGCAGCACCGGGAATTCAGCGCCCAGCCCTAGCAAGTCGATCCCAGAGGTATGGGTATCCGTGCAGGGCGGATCGTGTTTCCGCTGCTCATATTGCTCGGTGGGCCGCTGGCCGGCTCAGCCCTGGCCTCAGGTCCGGCCGGCAGCGATCCCAGCTCCAACTATGCAATCGGGACGCTGCCCCGCGCGTGTGAGACAGCTCCCACCGGGTCGGTCTGCGTCGACGCCGTGGTGAGCTATCTCGACCAGGCGCGCGCCAGCCTCGGACAGCCTCCCTATTCGCTCCCGGCGGACTTCGCCTCGCTCGCGCCGATCCAGCAGACCCTGATCCTCACCAACGAGGATCGCCTCCTCTACAACTTGGCGCCCATCTCAGGTCTCACCAACGCTCTCGACCAGGACGCCGCCGAGGGTGTCACCACTGATAGCGACCCCGAGCCCAGCAGCTCCGACGACTGGTACGGGTTCACCTCCAACGCGGCTTGGGGCGACGTGAACATGGTGGCCGCCTACGAGGGGTGGATGTATGACGACGGCCCAGGCAGCGACAACGTCGACTGTACGTCGTCTGATGCCAGCGGCTGCTGGGGTCATCGACACGACATCCTTTGGGAATTCGGCTCCGGGACGCTGGCCATGGGGGCGGCGAGCGGGACCGATTCAAGCGGCAACCCGGCCTACACGATGCTTCTCATCCAGGGCAGTCCGGCCTACAACCCGGTGTTCACGTATACCTGGGCCCAGGCGCTCGCCGATGGCGCCGGCTCGTCGGGCTCGAGCAGCCCCGGCGGCGTGGTTTCGAGCGCTCCGTCAGGGACGAGCTCCACCGGGCCAGGCGGCGATTCGGAAGCTCGCGGAGCGCGGGTGGCGATCAAGGTGAAGCTCGTTCAGGTCCGTGGGCACCGTGTCACCGTCAGAGTCACGGCGCCGAGGGGGACCGGGCTCAGCTGCTCGCTGCGCCGGGCGGGGCGTCACTTCCGCCGGCTCAAGGCATGCAGTCACACGGTGACGTTCAGCCATCTGCCGGCTGGCCGGTACCAGCTGCGTATCAGCTCGGGCGCGCTGACAGTGACCCGCGGTGTGCGCGTGCGGTGAGGGTGAAGAGGGCGGTGAAGATCGCCAGCCCGGCGAGGTTGAGGACGAGCTTGTAGTCGACCGCCACCGAGCCGAAGACGTCGCCGTGGCTCGGGCGGGGACCGCTCGGAATCAGTGACAGAGCGGAGAACAGGGCGTCGATGGTGAGGGCCGCCAGCACCATCGTGACCAGCATGAGGGCGGTGATCCGCAGCGCAAACCGGATCCCGTAGAACTTGGTGTAGATCACCACCAGGGGCAGGATGATCAGGTCGGCGAAGATGAAGCCCATGACGCCGGCGAAGCTGATCCCGCCACTCCACAGGACGGCGGCTAAGGGCACGTTGCCGACCGAGCAGACAAAGCTCACGACCGCGATCACCGGGCCGATCACGGCGCCCCAGAGAGCCTGGACCAGGGGCGAGGAATGGGTCAGGAAGAGCGAGCGGAAGAAGCTCTCGGGGAGCTGGGCTGCGAAACCCGCCAGCAGCAGGCCGGCGATGATCTCCCGGTAGAGCATTCGCCAGTCGTGGACGAAGTTGTGGGCCACGTCGCTCCAGGCCACGACGCTGGTGAAGCGCCGGCGCCAGCTCATGGCCTCCCCGGCGGTGTGATGGTGGTGTCCGGCGTCGACGCGCTCGGAGTGCTCACGCGCCTGGGTCTCGAGCCGGGGGGACACGAACACCCGCACGAGGAGCGCGATCAGGATGATCATCACGATCCCGCCGACGTACTCACCGAGGGCGAACTGCCACCCCAGGAGCACCCAGAGAATCAGCCCCAGCTCCCAGACCAGGTTGGTTGAGGCGAACTGGAAGGCGAGCATCGACGCCGCCGACGCGCCCCGCGTGAACACGCTCTTGGCAATCGCCACGGCGGCGTAGGAGCACGAGGAGGACGCGGCCCCGAGCGCGGTGGCGGTGGCCACCGGCCGCGGCCCCGAGCCTGACAGCGCCCGCTCGACCTGCTGGCGAGGGATCCAGGCCTGGGCGATGGCCGAGATGAGGAACCCGAGGACGAGCGCCCACCAGATCTGCCAGCCCATCAGGAGGGCGTCCCGGATGCCGTGCCAGATGAAGTGAAGCGCTGAGGTCATGAGAGCCGGCGCCGTGCGCCGGCTCTCAGTATGCGCAGAGCTCGCCCGCCTAAGGCGAGGTCGTGCTTGAGCTGGTGGTGGTGGTGGTCGAGGCCGGGGTGGTCGTCGTGGGAGTGCTCGACGAGGTCGTGCTGGTCGTCGTGGAGGTGGTCGGCGTCGTCGATGTGTCGGACGAGCCGCTCGAGGACGACGACGGCGAGGACGATGAGGGCGAGCCCGAGCTCGACGAGCTCTGGCTCGTGGTCGAGGAGGTACTCGGAGTGGTGCTCGTCGTGGAGGTCGAGGTGGTCGAGCCGCTCGACGGGTTCGAGGACGAGCTCGAGGACTTGGGTGGGTTCGCCACCAGGCCGCTCTGGTTCAGGGCGGTCTCGACCTCCTGCTGGACGGTCGCGACCTGGGAGGCGACCACGGTTGGAGTCCCGCCGGCACCTAGGGCAGGAAGGGCATTCAGCTGTTTCAAGGCCTGCTCGAGCTTGGCCAGCAGGGCGTGGGACGGCTGGGAGTTCAGGGTGATCACGATCTGGTCGGCGATCGCCGTGGTCGTGCACGCCGGGCAGTCGTAGTTGAGCGCGCCGGCGGCGTTGATCGGGGCGATGTCTTTGCTGGTGCCGATCACGAGCACGATCTGGAAGGACACCGCCACGGTCGTGCAGGCCTGGCAGTGGGCGATCGCGTAGGCGCTGTTGGTGTTGGTCACCGGGGCGCCGTTCTTGACCGTGACGAGTGAATAGGCGACGTCGTATTTGACACCGCCGTTGGTCGTGTTGGTGGCCAGCGCCTGGGTCCCGCCCGGGCCCGGTGCCGCGGGCAGCTTGAATGGGAAGGCGGTGGCGTCGGAGCTGGGGCTGGGGGAGGTGCTGGGGCTAGAGGTCGAGCTTGGGGTCGTGGTTGTCGATCCGCCGGAGCCCTGCGTCTGCGTGACGGGGCCGGTGGTGGTGGGCGGAGCCGGGGTCGAGGTGCTGTAGATCGCGACCGGCGGCTTGCCCTTCTGGCCCTTGATGATGAACAGCGCAGGATGCTGTTTGGTCGCGCCGCCGATCGGGATCATGGCCAGCGCGAGATGGGTCCCCGGCTTGATCTGGACCGGCGCCACCTGGGCGACCGGACGTGCCTCCGAGGCCGGTGAGCCGACGACGCGGACCAGCCCGGCCAACGTGCCGCCGCGAGCCGGGATCGGCTGATACTGACCCGAGGGCCACCAGGCCCAGATCATCAGGGCGATGGCGGCGGCGCCCGCCACGAGTACGAGGCTGCGCCGCACCGGGCGCCCACGGCTCCAGCTGTGCGCCTTGAGAACGGTGGTGCGCGTGATCTTCTGGGTGATCAGCACGCTTCCCAGGACCGGGAGGATCAGCGCCACCAGGCTGACCACGCCGGCCAGGAGATCGAGGATCTGGCCGTGGCTGGCGTCCTTGGAGATCGAGGAGCCGATGTGCTGGGCGCTGTTCCAAGCGCTCGTGGCCAGGTGGGGCAGGAGGACGATCGCGCCGATCATCAGGCTGAGGAGCACGGGAACGACAATCAGGACCCACGCCGTCACCAACAGGCGAGCCCGCCCGGTGAGAGCGGAGGGCTCATGGCGGTGGCCGGGCAGGAGCCGACGCACGGTCGGGATCATGTGGGCGAACAAGTCAGGCACGCCGGTGGCGTCGGACAGGATGTGGTAGCCGTCGGCTCGGATCACCGGGGAGAGCTGCTTGACCATCTGGAGCACCTGGAGGGCGACGAGCAGGAGCAGGGCGTCGATCCGGGTCAGAAGCCAGACCCCCATCGTCAGAACGGCGATCGCCGCGTTGAAGTAGAGGCCAGCCAGGTCGACGCGGAGCCGATCCCGCTTGGGGAGCCGGTAGGCGTCGGTCACGTCGGTATAGAAGGCCGGCCAGACCAGGTAGAGCCCCATCCCCATGCCGCCGGGGGTGGATCCGCCGTAGCGCGCCGCCGCGGCGTGGCCCAACTCATGGAAGCCCGCCGAAACGATGGCCAGGGCGAAGACGATCAGGAACAGGCCCGGCTTGCGGAACGCCTCTGAGGTGGCCGAGGCGACGCCGTGGTGGATGAGCACGAACCAGAACACGCCCGCGAAGGCGGCCAGGATTGGCCACATGATCCAGGGCCGGAAGAGCACACTGAAGGGCGCGGTGAGCCGGCGGGTCCACTTGGGGTTGGTGACCAGGACCTTCCAGCGCAGGGCGAGCAGGGGGTTGGCGCGGGGCGGTGCCTTCCCCTCAAACCCCGCCAGCAGGCCCTGCGCGGCCAGCTTCTTGGCCAGGGCGAGGACGTGTTTCTCGTTGACCCGGCGGTCGAGCCGCTCCGACATCGCCTCGGCCAGCTGCGGGCCATCCCGCTGGCCGTCGATCGATTCCAGCAGCGCGTACTGGAGCGGGCCGAGCTGGACCATCTGGCCGTCCTGGCGGCGAACCAGGCAGGCGCCGTCTCGATAGCCACATCCGTGGATGTCGCCGAGCAACTCCACACCTTCCCCTCGATCGAGGGGAAGGTGTGGCGGAGCTTCAGTTGTCGGGGGAGCCTCGACCTGGGTGGTCGGAGGCTCGGCTGTAGCGGTCATCGGCGCGCCCCAGTCCGATTGTGGTCAGTACCTACTTCTGGGTAACGCCGGCGTCCTGGTCGGCGGTGGCGTCGGCCTGGACGTTGTCGAGGTTCTGCTCGACGTTGACGTCCTGCGGAGCCACAGCCTCGGCCTGGGCACCCTCGGAGCCGATATTGGCTCCGACGGCGGCGTCAATCGGCGCTGCGACGTTGGCGTTGGCCGCGATCGCGCCATCGATGGGCGCTGCCAGGTCGGCATTGGCGTCGAGGTTGATGTTGGCGTCGAGGAGGCTGCCGCCATTGAGCAGCGAATCGACTCCACCACCGACGTCGGAGGCGGCGGTGTCGGCCGCGCTGCCAGCGTCGTTGGCCAGGCTCTCGACCGAGCCGCTGTTGGCCACACCCTCGGCTGCGCCGGCCGCCGCACCAGCGGCACCATCGACCGCGCCACCAACTTGGCCGGCGGCATCGCCCACGGCACCGGCGGCGCCATCGACCGTGCTGCCAACCGCGCCGGCGGCATTGCCCACGGCGCCGGCGGCGCCATCGACCGTGCTGCCGACAGCGCCTGCGGCGCCGTCAACCGTGCTGCCGACAGCGCCAGTGGCGCCCTCGACCGCACCGGCGGTACCGCTGGTCGCACCGTCGACCGCGCCGGTCGCGCCCTGAGTGGCGCCTTCGACGGCACCCGTGGCGCCCTGGGTCGCACCGTCGACCGCGCCGGTCGCGCCGCTGGCGGCACCGTCGGCTGCGCTCGTCGCGCCCTGGGTTGCGCCCTCGACCGCGCCGGTTGTAGCCGACGCGGCGGGCTCGGCCGTCGCGGCCGGCTCGGCCGTGGCCGCCGGCTCCGCGGTGGCCGCCGGCTCCGCGGCGGCGGGGGCGGCGTCGGCTGTGGTGCCAGCCGGCTCCATCGGGGTCGAGACGGGCTGCGGCTCGACCGCATTGGGCTCGCCAGCGCCGGAGGCGGGCTCGGTCGCGCCGGAGGCGGGCTCGGTCGCGCCGGAGGCGGGCTCGGTCGCGCCAGGGGCGGGCTCGGTCGCGCCAGGGGCGGGCTCGGTCGCGCCAGGGGCGGTCGACTCGGCACCGCCGGTGCCGCCAGCTTCGGTCGTGCCGACGTTGCTGCCGGTGTCGCCGCTCTGCGAGACCTCAGCGTGCTGCGGCGCGGTGGCGTCCGCGGTACCGGTGATGCCCTGCTCGACGCTGCCGGTCTGCTGGGCGGCGCCAACTGCCGTCGCGTCCGGGCTCAGCACGTTGGCCGAGGCTGCGGCCTCGATCGGCGCAGCGACGTTGAGGTTGGCGGCCGCGGCCAGATCGACCGGTGCGGCCAGGTCCAAACCAAGGTCAACATTCGCGTTCACATCGAGCAGCGAGAGCACTTCCTTGTTAGGTAGGGAAACAGCGCCCTCCGACTCAATCTCTTCCATTGACAGAGCGTCTTCACGCTCCTCGCCACCCTGCGGTGCGCGCTCGTCCATTCTCGGCCTCCTTGGGATTCGCAGCTTTGGCTCAAGCTATTCCCGTTAGACGGGGCCGGGAAACGGTGAGCGGACGGGCGTATCAGACACCTGTTTCCGGTGTTTTGGACGGACAGGGCGTATCGTCCGCGGCTCACTCCAGGCGCTGAGGCCAGCGACGGGTTCCGCTCGGCCGCGGCGGCGCGGCAGATAATTGGCCTATGTCCGCCGGCTGGGTCTTCCTCCCCGTCCTCGGCGCGCCCGCCGTCCACGGCCCGGTGCTGCGCTGGGATATGGCTCCCGGACTGAAGCGGCCGATCAGCGCCCGGCTCTTCGGGGAGAACAAGACGTGGCGAGGGGCGCTGGTCATGACGGCGGGAACGACGCTCGCCGCGGGCGTGCTCTCTGGAGTGCCTGCCTATCGGCGCCGTCTTCCCGAACCCGTTGCGCATGCCAATCCAGTCCTCGTGGGCGGGCTGCTGGGTCTGGCTTCGTGGGCCGGCGAGCTACCGAACAGCTTCATCAAGCGCCGGATGGGAATCGCGCCGGGAGAGCAGCTCCAACCCCCGCTCGGATTGCTCGTCTCGATCGTTGACCAGGCCGACTGGGTGCCGCTCGCCGCGCTCTTGATGCGGCCGATCTGGCGGATGACCCTGGCCGAGACCGCCCAGGTGTCTGCACTCGTGGTGGCGGTGCACCTACCGCTCAACGTGATCGGCTACGCCATCGGAGCCCGCACGAGACCGATCTAGCCCCCGCTTTCGGGGGAGAGTGATGGAAAAGTGGTCAATATGGCCAAAAAACGAGCAGCCTCATCGGGCGGGGGCGTGGTGGGAGGGGCGATGTAGCGTCGTCAGGCGTCCCGCCGGGCGCGTATGACGACCTGACCGCCGCGCGACGGGATCATGGTCACGTTGCGGTGGCGGGGGCGCTCGGGGGTGGTTGTGCTGGCGACGAGATCCAGGCGCCGCGCCATCGCCTCCATGACCACGCGTTGCTCGGCCATGGCCAGGGCGGCGCCGAGGCAGCGGCGGGTGCCACCGCCGAACGGGATCCACTCGTAGGTGCCAGGCTTGCGCAGACCGTCCGCCTCCAGCCAGCGCTCGGGGCGGAAGGCGTGCGGGTCGGGATAGAGGTCCTCGCGGTGGTGCAGGAGCAGGATGCTGATCCCGACCGGGGTCCCGGCCGGGACGCCGTAGGCGCCTAGGCGCCACGGCGTGCTCACGCGGCGGCCGCTCATGGGGATCACGGGCCGGCAGCGCATGGCCTCGGTGATCGTGGCCTCGATCACGTCGGCCGCGTTCGCGGCTCCGCTCCGCACGGATTCGATCAGCCACTCGTGCGCCCGGGGGCTGCGGACGAGCCGCTCCCAGGCCCACGCGAGCTGATTGGCCGTCGTCTCATGGCCGGCAAGCACGAGGGTCATGAGCTCGTCGCGGAGCTCACGGTCGGTGAGCGCCTCGCCCTCCTCGGTCCGGGCGCGCATGATCAGCGAGAGGATGTCGCGGCGCTCGGCGAGGTCGGGGTCGTTTCGCCGCTTGTCGATGACGGCATAGACGCAGCGGTCGGGCACCTGGAGGCCGAGCCAGGTCAGGCCGTACGGCTCCTCGTGACCGAGGTTCATCAGCTCGGCCAGCTTGGCTCCGGGCAGGGTGGACGAGCGGAGCAGCTGGCGGATGGCAAGCCGCAGGCGTCCCTCGGGGGTGCTGGGGCCGGGCCGTCCCTCGATTCCGAAGATCCCGGCCATGATCACGTCGAGGGTGATCGCCTGCATTCTCGGGGCCAGCGAGAACGGCCGCCCGATCGGCCAGCGTGCGATCTCGTGCTCGGCGGCGCCGGCGATCATGCGCTGGTAGTGGGCGATCGCCTCGCCGTGGAAGGGCGGCAGGAGCAGCTTGCGCTGACGCATGTGGCGCGGGCCGTTGGCGGTGAGCACGGACTTCGCGCCGAGCACGGGGCGGAGCGGTGACTCGGCGGCCAGCGTCGGAACCTGATCGGGCGGCGCCGTGAACAGCGAGCGGATGTGACTTGGATGGCAGGTGATCGCCGCCCGGCCCCGGACATAGCCCCGCGCCCCCCAGACGTCCCCGAAGCGGGCCCGGTTTGAGAACACCATGTGCCACTGGCGCTGGCCGAACCAGAGCACGTGCACGAGGCGGGGCAGGCGCCGGCCGGGCGGCAAGGGCAGGCCGGCGAGCTCGCCGGGCTCGATCGGACCCGCCGGGGAGGGCGAGGCCTCGCCGATAAGCGGGTTCGAGTTCGCCGGCGCCGGCGCATGCGTGGTGGTGTGGCTCATGAGGTCTGGCGGACCGTGGGACTGGCCAGGAGGGGACGGTCGGCTTCGAGGGTCTCGAAGCGATAGTCGTCAAGCGGGAAGGTGCGGGCGGCCCGCCAGGCCTGGCGCGAGCTCGTCGGCCGCAGAAACGGCGTGTCGCCGTGGTGGTCGAAGTAGTAGCTGTTGGAAGTGGCGCACGACCCGGTGTGCCAGAGCGAACGGCGAAGGCGAGCGACGGCAAAGCTCGTCCAGCGCTCCGTCGCCTCCTCGCTGACCTCGACGGCGGTGGCCCGGCGACGCCGGGCTTCGCCGATCACGCGCACGATGTGCTGCGAGGCGGTCTCGACGAGCTGGTGCCACGTCCCCCCGGTCCAGCCGTAGGGGCCGAAGATCATGAAGTGGTTGGGGAGCCCGGGCATGCTCACGCTCTCGTAGGAGCGCACGTGGGCGTCGGCATAAAAGCTGGCCAGGTCAAAGCCGCCCCGACCGCGCACGGGGTTGGAGCGGTAGTTCTCCGGGTCGGTGGCCATGCGAAAGCCGGTGGCCAGGATCAGGACGTCGACCTCACGCTCCTGTCCGTCGGCGGTGCGGACCCCGTGGGCGGTCAGGCGCTCGATGGGCTCGCAGATCAACTCGACGTTGGGTCGGTTGAACGCGCGCAGGTAGGTGTTTGAGACCGAGGGCCGCTTGCACCCGATCTCGTAGCTCGGGATGAGACGGCGTCGCAGGTCCGGGTCACGCACCTGGCTCGGGTACCAGACGTTGCGGGCCAGCCAGCCGGCGCTACGGGTGATCCAGCCGAGCTCATCGTGGTGCACGACGAGCCCGACCAGTCCCGCCTCCACGACTCGGGCCATGGCTCGGCGCACCCTGTCCTGGAGCGCCGGCTGCCGGGCATAGAGGCGCTGGAGCGGACGCGGGACGGGGAAATCAAGCTTGGGCCCGACCCAGATCGGCGTGCGCTGGTAGACGTCGAGGTGGGCGGCCTTCCGGGCCAGGATGGGGATGATCTGAAGCGCGCTGGCGCCGGTGCCAATGATCGCCGCGCGGCGGCCGCGAAGCTCGACCGAGTCGTCCCAGGCGGCGGAGTGCAACACGTCCCCTCTGTACTCGTTGAGACCCTCGATGCCGGCCGGCTTGGGATTGACGAAGGCGCCGATGGCGCTGATCACGAAGCGCGTCGTCAGTTCCTGGCGGCTCGGAAGCTCGAGGCGCCAGAGATGGGAGTCCTCGTCCCACGTCCGGGACAGGACCTCGGCCTCGAGCCGGACGTGCCGCCGCACGTCCCAGCGGTCTGCGCACTCGTCGATGTAGGCCTTGACCTCACGCCCGCGCGCGTACGTGTGAGACCAGTCCGGCTTGAGTTGAAACGAGAACTGATAGGCCTGGGCCGGGATGTCGACGGTGAGGCCCGGGTAGGTGTTGTCGCGCCAGGTCCCACCGATGTCGGCCGCCCGCTCGAGGATGACGAAGTCCTCGATGCCGGCCCGGCGCAGCGCGATCGCGGCGCCGATGCCGCCCAGCCCGGCGCCGATGATCGCCACCTCGTGGTCGGGCGCTCTCACGAGACTCGCCCCGACGGGGGGCGGACGAGAGCCCGCAGCGTGGGAGCCAGATAGTGCTCGGCGAAGGCGCGCACCTGCTTGTCGTCGCTCATCCCGAGGACCGAGTCGGGAGTGAGCAGGAACGACAGCACGGCGCGCGCCAGAAGCTCGCTTACGGCGTCGAGCTCGGCGCGGCTCAAGGAGAGACTCTCGTCCTTGGGCTCGTGGCGGGCGATGTCGGCGATGAATCGCCGCCCGGCGGCGAGCACGGGTCCGCCGCGCGTGGTCAAGGCGGGCAGGATCAGCTCGGGCTCGGTCCGGAGCATGCGCTGAAGCAGCCGGTGGTGACGCAGGTAGCCGAGCGCGAACACGACGCCCTCGACGAGCTTCTCCTCCAGCGTGGGGCTCGGCGCCACGGCAGCCCCGACCTGCTCAAGGAAGCGATGGAGCTCCCGCAGGAGCACGGCCTCGAGGAGGCGGTCTCGCTTGGGGAAGTAGCGATAGATCGTGACCCGGGAGACGCGGAGACGGCGGGCCACGTCATCGATGGTGAAGCGGCGAAGCCCAAAGTCCTCGACCTGCTGCGCCGCGGCGGCCAGGATCCGTTCACTGGTCGCTTCGCCCACTGGGCCCTGCTCCGGGCCTGAGGCAGGCGGCGCACCCTCGGCGAGGATTCGCGCCAGCAGGGGATCGTCAACCGGTTGGGGCTTGCTCCTGGGGCTCACCCGGCTTATGTTTACACATTGACGGGATTTGTTCAGTGTGTTTCATCGTTGCGAGGACAGGGCTCGCTCGGGCAGTGGGATTCGCCCTGTGCCCTGGGCGGAATCGAACTGGCCCACGGCGAGCGCGGATTGACTAGGTTTCCGCCTCATGTGCCGGCGGGGGAGGAGAGGCCTCTCGCACCACTTTGCGGCAGCAGGGACCGCAGGATGACGATGGCAGCGCGACCCAGGTGATGGCTGCCTTTTCAGAGCTGGGCTACCGGCCCCTGCGCGACTTCATCGTGTCGATCGGAGCCATGCTCCTGCTCCTGCGGCGGACGATCGTGGCGGCGGTGCGGCCGCCGTACGACTACGGGCCGGAGCTGGCAGACCAGTTCCTGTTCGCGCTCAAGCTGGGCTGGTTCCCCATGATCATCGCGTCGCTGGCCTTCACCTACGGCCCGGCGGGGGTCCAGGTCGGAGACTTCCTCGACCTGCTCGGCGCGATGGACCGGCTGGGAGGGATCTTCGTGATCATCGTGATGCGTGAGTTCGCGCCGCTGGTATGCGCGATCGTCATGGCCGGCGTGGCGGGGACGGCGATGACCGCCGACCTGGGTGCGCGCAAGATCCGCGAGGAGCTCGACGCGCTGGTCGTGCTGGGGATCGACCCGGTCAAGAGCCTGGTCGTCCCGAGGTTCCTCTCGCTGACGCTGCTCACGCCGCTCTTCTCGGTCTATGCGCTCCTGTTCGGGACGCTGGGCGGGGTTCTCGTAACCCTGTCCAACGGAGCCCAGGTGGGGCCCTTCTTCTCGACCTTCTTCGCGCAGGCGAGCACGGCCGAGTTTGAGGCGATGCTGCTCAAGTCGGCCATCTTCGGGGCGACCATCGCGATCGTCTGCTGTTACAAGGGCCTGACTGCCTCGGGAGGGGCAGAGGGGGTGGGTCGGGCGGTGAACCAGGCGGTGGTGATCGCGTTCATCGCCATCGGCTCGATCGACTACGTGTTCACCCAGACCCTGCTGGCCACCCATCCGGCGCTGAACGTGCCGAGATGAATGCCCTGATCCGCCCCCTGGAAGCGCTGAACGCCTTCGGCGAGGCGGCGCGCTTCTGCGGCCAGATCGTGGCGCGGGTGATCAGCGGTCGCGTCCTGCGCTTCCTGGGCGAGACGCTCCGCCAGGCCGGCATCCTCATCGTCGGGTCAGCGATCATCGTGCTGGCACTGGTCTTCATCCTCGGCCTGCAGTGCGGGATCGAGGGCGCGTACGCGGCGCGGACGGTGGGGGCGCCTTCGTCAACCGGGGCGATCACCGCCATCTGCGACCTCCGCGAGGTGATCCCCTACGCGTTCGGCTACATGATGGCGGCCAAGGTGGGGACCGGGTTCGTGGCCGAGATCGGGACGATGCGCATCGCCGAGGAGATTGACGCCCTCGAGGTGATGGGGATCGATTCGGTTCTCTATCTCGGGGCGACGCGGCTGCTGGGCACCTGGGTGGTGCTCCCGTTCCTGTACATGGCGGCGGTCGCGCTCGGCTTCCTGGCCTCCTATGTGGCCGACGTGGTCCAGCTGGGCCAGGTGTCGAAGGGCGGCTATCTGGAGCTCTTCTGGCAGTTCCAGTCGCCGATCGACTTCCTCTACTCCGGCATCAAGTGCATGGCGATGTCGACCTTCATCGTCCTGGTCTGCATCTACTACGGCTATCACGTGAGCGGGGGACCGGTGGGGGTGGGCCGGGCCACGGCCCGCTCGATGCTGGTGAACATCGTCGGCATTCACCTCATCGGGATGGTGGGGACGCAACTGTTCTGGGGTGGCAACGCGCGGGCGCCGATCGGCGGGTAGCGCGATGGCACGCCACCAGCGGGGTCGAGGGCTCGCCATCGCGGCGGTGGCGCTGGCGGCGGTCGTGCTCGCGGTGGTCGTGGCCAGTGCGGGATCGACCTACGTCCTGCACGCCGACTTCGCGGACGCCGGTCAGCTGGTGAGCGGGGACCGAGTCAGCGTCGGCGGCCACCAGGTCGGATCGGTGGGCGACATCTCGCTCACCCGCAACGGACTGGCCGACGTTCAGCTCAACATCAACGACTCCAGCATCACACCGCTGCGGCAGGGCACGATCGCCACCATCGGGCAGCTCAGCCTGACCGGCGTGGCCAACCGGTTCGTCTCGCTGGCGCCCGGTCCCGGGGCCCCGATCCCCAGCGGCGGGACGCTGCCCGAGACACAGACGCGAGGGATCGTCGACCTCGACACGCTGCTCGACGCGATGACCCCACGGGTCAGGAGCGCGCTTGACGGCTTCCTTGAGTCCGGCGCCTATCTCGTCGCCCGGCCGACGGCATCGCAGCTCAACTCCGCGAGTGCCTACCTGGCGCCCGCGGCCAGCCAGACGGCCGGTCTGGTCAGGCAGGTGGCGGCGGACGACGGAGCGCTGTCGCAGCTCGTCGCCTCGACGTCGCGGGTCGCCGGGGCGCTGGCGCTTCCGAGCACCCAGCTCGGCTCGGCGGTCAGCTCGACGGCGGCCGCCCTGCGAGAGGTGGCCAGCCAGCGCCTCGCGCTGGAGGACAGCCTGGCGCGGGCGCCCACGGTCCTGCGCCAGGCCACGGGCGTGCTGGGCGACGTGAACGGGGCCCTGCCGGTCATCGATCCGGCCCTGGTGGCGCTGCGGCCGGTGGCGGCGCGCGCCCGCGCGCTCCTGCGCGCCGTGCTCCCGGCGGCCCAGGAAGCCGTACCGACGGTGCGCGCCGTGCGGGCGCTGATCCCCAGCGCCGAGGCGGCGCTGAGTGCGCTCCCCGCCGCCCAGCGCGAGGCCACGCCGGCGATCAGCTCGCTGACCAGCGCGCTGGTGAAGATCACGCCGATCCTGTCCGGGCTGCGGCCCTACACGCCCGATGTGGTGGCGGGCTTCTTCAACGGCACCGACGGGGACGCGTCGGGGGCCTATGACGCCAACGGCCACTACCTCCAGACCGAGGCGCTCCTTCAGGGCGGCGGCAGCTCGCTGACCGGCTTGGCCAATCTGCTCTCAGGCGCGAGCAGCGGAGCTCCCCCGGGCGGCCAGTTGCCGGCCGGCGGCGAGCGCACCGAGCTGCTGGCCCCCTGTCCCGGGGGAGGAAACGCGCCCGCCGCCGATGGCTCCAACCCGTGGACTCAGCCGGACCTGCTCCCGGGTTTCGGCGCCCTGTGCAAGCCGAGCGACGATCAGCGATGAGGCGGCTGATCGCATCGCTGGGTCTGGTTATCGCCGGCGTGGTGCTGGCGGTGGTGCTCAGTGGGGCGCGCGCCGACCCACCGTCCACGGCGCGCTTCGACGTGATCTTCGATGACGCGCGTGGCCTGGTGGCCGGCCAGCTGGTGAAAATCGCCGGCGCCCAGGCGGGGACGATCGACAACGTCGTGGTTACTCCGGACTTCAAGGCCCGGATCGAGGCGAGCGTCGAGAGGCGGTTCATGCCCTTTCACCAGGACGCGACCTGCACCATCCGCCCCGAAGGCCTGATCGCCGAGAACTACCTGGCCTGCGACCCGGGAACCAGCGGCAGCCGCCCGCTCACGGGCACGCCCCCGACGGTGCCGGTCAGCCACACCACCGAGCCGGTCAGCCTGCTCGATCTGTTCAACACCTTCGACCTGTCGACGCGGGAGCGGCTGATGGTCCTGCTCGACGAGCTCGGAGTCGGCACCGCCGGACGCGGCGAGGACGTCAACCAGATCCTTGTCCGCGCCAATCCGACGCTCACGCTGGCCCGCCAGGCGATCGGCATCCTCAACCGCCAGGGGTTTCAGCTGCAGACGGTGATCTCCGCCACGCGGACGATCATGGCCCAGGGCGCGGCTCACACCGCGACGCTGAAGCGCTTCCTCGTGAGCACGGCCGCGCTCAGCGCCAGCGTCGCCAACCACAGCGGACCGCTGGCCTCGGCCATCCACCGGCTCCCGGGACTGCTTGCCGCCGCGCGGCCGGCCCTTCAGCAGGTAGACGCCGTCGCCCGTCAAGGCACACCGCTCCTGAATCAACTCCGGGCCTCGGCGCCCTGGCTGAACCGCGTGAGCGCCGACCTCGGCCCGTTCGCCGCCGCCGCCGGGCCGGCGCTGGCGCAGATGAGCTCCGCGCTGCGCCAGGGCACGCCCGCGCTGCGGCAGTCCGTCCCGCTCGCCAACGCGATCACCGCCTACACGAGTCGGTCCAAGGCCAACACGCTGCTGACCAGCCAGCTCTACGCGAACCTGCAGCGCCACGGGTTCTTCGAGAACTTCTACTCGGTCATGTACTACATCGCGGCGTCGCTGAGCCGGTTTGACTCGACCTCGCACCTGCTGTCGCTGCTCTTGGTCACGCCGCAGAACGGAGCCTGCAGCCAGTACGCCACGAAGCCCACCCCGGGGTGCAGCGCCCACTACGGCTCCGAGCCCGCGTACACCCCCGAGCGTCCCCAGACCCTCAACAGCCTCGCCGACTACCTGATCAAATGAAGCCGCGGACCGCCCCGAGCGCACTGGCCAGCCCCTTTGTGGTGGGGACGTTGACGCTGCTGATCGTCGGCATCGCGGTCTATCTGAGCTACATCGCCGAGAACGGCCTGCCGTTCGTTCCCGCCTACGACGTCAAGGTCCAGGTCGCGAACGCCAACGAGCTGGCCAAGAACGCCGACGTGCGGATCGGTGGAGTCCGTGTCGGCCAGGTCCTGACCATCACGCCCGAGCCGCCGTCGCGCACGTGGGCGCATCCCTATGCGCAACTCGGGCTGGTTCTCGATCGTCATCTGGAGCCGCTGTCCTGGAACACCCACTACCGGATCCGGCTGGCCTCGATCCTGGGCGGCGAGTATCTCGAGCTGATCCCCGGGAAACGCGGGGCCGGGGTGGCGGGGGTGCCTGACGGCGGCACGCTGACCCTGAACAGCAAACCCCGCCTCAGCCACGAGCTCCCGTTCGTCGACCTGGACACGGCGCTCGGCACCTTCGGTCCATCCGGGCAGGCGGCGCTACGCAACTCGCTTAGCGACTACGGCGACGTCGTGGCCGGTCGCGGGGCGCAGCTGAACGACATCATCTTCTCGACCGCGCGGCTGCTGGGGCCGTTGGACGACGTGCTGCGGATCCTGGCCGATCCCCGCTCGCACCTCGGCGAGCTCGTCGGCGGTGCGGCGCAGACGAGCCAGGCGGTGGCGGCGGTGGCCCCGGAGCTGACCAGCCTGCTCGGCAGCGCCGCCACCACGTTCGACGCGCTGGACCGCTCGGCCCTAGACCAAGCGATCGACCAGCTGCCCGCGACCGAATCGGTGGCCAGCGCCGAGCTCACGCGCTCGCTGCCCACGCTGAGCGAGGCGGCGCAGGTCGTCTCCGAGCTCCGTCCCGGGGCCGCTCTGCTCCCCGCCGCAGCACGCGGATTTGACCAGGTGGTGCGGGTCGCCACCCCGGTCTTCGGTCCGGTTCCGACGCTGGCGGCCCGGCTCCGGACCGCCCTGGCCACCGTCTCGTCTCTGGCCCGGGACCGGGTCTCGATCCAAACCTTCCAGGCGCTGGGGTCGAACGACCTGGCGACGCTGGGGGCATCCACGTTCGTCGGTCTGGGGGCGATCCTCCGCGCCATCGCCCCGGCCCAGCTCGCCTGCAACGTGGCCGGCCTCTGGGTGCACAACTTCGCCTCGGCGATCAGCGAGGGCGACAGCACCGGGGCATGGCTGCGGACGATGCCGCTGACCGACTCGAACGAGTCGACCGAGACCGGCACGCCGGCCTCCGATCTGCACCTCAACATCTATCCGGTCGAGGATCAGAGCCAGTGCCAGGCCGGCAACGAGGGCTATAGCGGCCAGCAGCTGGTCGGGCATCCGCCGCAGACCACGACCACGGTCGACAACACGGCACCGCCGCCCGGGGTCCTGGAGGACGGCGAGCAAGCGGGGCTCGTGCCGTGAGCCCATCGCGGCCGCATCCGCGCCGCTCCCGGTCCCGCCGCGACCGCCGGAGGCTGCCCGCCGTCGTGATCGCCGCGCTGGTGATCGTCGCGGTGGTGCTTGTCACCTGGTACGCGTTCGATCGCAACCTGCCCTTCTCCCACCGCTTCACCGCCTACGCGGTTGTCTCCAACAGCGTCAACGTGCGCGGCGGCGACCCGGTCCGGATCGCCGGGATCGACGTCGGCCAGGTCAGAGGAGTGACGCCTGACGGCGACGGCTCACGGATCGCGTTCTCACTCGACCGCTCCGCGCTGCCGATCCATCGCGACGCCACCATCCGGATCCGCGACCGGCTGTTCCTGGAGGGCAGCTACTACCTGGAGCTCGACCCCGGGACGCCGGCGGCCCCGGTGCTGCGGGACGGATCGACGATCCCACGGTCGCAGACCTCGAGCCCGGTTCAGTTCTTCCAGCTCGTCTCGACCTTCACTGGGCCCGTGCGCAACGACCTGTCCGGGCTGGTGGAGGCGCTTGATCAGGGCCTCGGGCCGGCCGGCGCGAAGGCGAGCAGCGGCGCCGGTGCCTTCAAGCAGGCGGCGATCCAGCTCGCGCCCCTGTTCTCGGATAGCGCGGTGGTGGCGCGGGCGCTCGAAGGCACCTCGCCCGGCGATGTGGGCAGGCTGCTCGACTCGAGCGCCGCGGTCACCGACACGCTGGCCCAGAACTCGGCGCAGCTGGCTGGACTGGTGCGGGGCCTGGGGGAGACAAGCAGTGCGCTGAGTGCCTCCGACGGGGCGCTGGCCCAGAGCGTGGCCGGGATCGACGAGACCCTGCGAGCGGCGCCGCCGGCGCTCAGCGCGGTCGATCGCTCGCTCCCCGCCGTGGTGGCTCTGGCCCGCGCCCTGACGCCATCGCTCCGCGTCTCCCCGCCAATCCTCGACCGCCTGACCAGCACCGCCTCGCAGCTGGCCGCGGTGCTCGCCCCCGAGGAGCGCAGTGGACTGATCCAGTCGCTCCGGACCACATTCCAGCGACTGCCGTCGATCCTGACCCGATTTGCCTCCGCATTCCCGGTCGGCAAGCAGATCACCGACTGCCTCCAGACGCACCTGCTCCCGATCCTGAACGCCACCGTCCCCGACGGGTCGCTGTCTACCGGCCAGCCGGTGTGGCAGGAGTTCGTCCACTTCCTGCCCGGGGTGGCCGGGGCCACCGGAAGCTTTGATGCCGACGGGCCCTACACCCGCGTCCTGTTGGGCGCCGGGACCAACAGCCTGTCGGGGAGCTTCGCCGGCCAGCAGCTGGTCAGCACGCCGCCTCCCGGCGGCTCCTCGCTCCAGGGCGCGCGACCTCAGTGGGCGGGTGACCTCACTGCAGCCGACTTCCGCCCCGACGCCGCCTGCGCGACCCAGCCGCTGCCGAGCCTCGCCTCCGGGACAAGCGCACCGGATGTGAGCCCGACACCATGAGGCGGCGCGCGACCTTGCAGGTGCGGCGCTACGCCCGCCACTTCCTGGCCCTGGCGGCGGTGATCGCCATCGGCACGACCTGTGGCGTGCTGATTCTCCAGAGCCAGCGCCTGGCCAACCCGTTCGCCAGCTACTACACGATCAACGGCGACTTCCCGAGCGCCACCGCCGTGGTGGCCGGCCTGGGCGAGCCGGTCCTCGTCGCGGGGGTGCGGGTGGGAGAGATCACCGGCACCTCGCTGCGCGGCGGGGTGGCGGTTGTCCACATGCAGATCGATCCCACCAAGATCCCCGGGATCTACCGCGGGGCCCACGCCGACCTGGTTCCGCGCACGCCGCTCGAGGACATGCAGATCGACATCTCGCCCGGGCAGCGAAGCGCAGGGGCGCTGCCCTCAGGGGCGACGATCCCGGTCGGCCAGACCCTGACGCCGATCGGCGCCGATGAGTTGCTGGACTCGCTCGACACCGACACCCGGACCTGGCTTCAGAGCCTGCTCGTCTCGCTGGGTCAGGCCACCTCGGGGCGCGGACAGGACATCCGGGGGCTGCTTGAGGCATTCGCGCCGACGGCGGGGCAGCTGCGTGAGCTGACCCAGCTCCTCGCCGCCCGCCACGCCGAGCTCGCCGAGCTCGTCCACGACTTCGGCTCGGTGATGAACGCCGCCCGGGAGAAGAACGGCCAGCTCCGGACGGTCGTGGACGCTGGGCAGGAGGTGATCGGAGCCCTGGCCAGCCAGGACACGGCGCTGCGCCAGTCGGTGGCCGCCCTGCCGGGCACGCTCCAGGCCACGCGCACGACGCTGGGCGACCTGGTCGGATTCGCCCATGCTCTGGGACCGGCCTCGGTTGCGCTCGAGCCGACGGCGAGGCGGCTGCCCGAGACGCTCGCGCGGACCCGGACCGTGCTCCGGAGCGCCGCCCTGCTGCCCCTCGAGCGGATCAAGCCGTTTGTGGCGGCGGTGCGGCCACTTACCCGGACGCTTCCCACGCTCGCGGCCAACCTCAAGCTCGAGGTCCCAGCGCTGGTCAACTCGTTCAAGGTGCTGGCCTACGCCACCAATGAGCTGGCTTACGACCCCGGCCACGGCAACCCGGGCTTCCTCTACTGGCTGGCCTGGTTCGCCCACGACTCCAACTCGTTCATCTCCAACTCCGACGCCAACGGGCCGGCCTGGCGGCTGCTCCTGCTCTCGAGCTGCCACGGGCTCTCGACCCTGGCCGCCGGACCGCTGATCGAGCAGCTGACCGGGAGCACCTTTGGCTGTGGTACGGGCACGCTGGCCAGCGGCGCAACGGCGCTGGCCCGGGAGCGCAAGGCGAGGCGCCGATGATCACCCGCGCTCCCCGCCGCACCGCGGTCCTGCTCTCGCTCGCCTTCATCCTGTCCTGTGTGCTGCTGGCGGTGTTCGTGTGGGCCCAGTTCGCCGGCACGATCCCGTTCGCCCCCCAGGGCTACCGCCTGAGCGCTCGCTTCACCGAGGTCGGGTTGCTCGAGCCGGGCGCCGACGTGCGGATCTCTGGCGTGAACGTCGGGCGGGTCGAGGCGGTGAAGAACCGCGGGGTGAACTCGCTCGTGACCATGGAGCTCTCATCCCGGTACGCGCCGGTGCCGGCCGATACCCGGGCCATCCTGCGTCAGAAGACGCTCCTGGGCGAGGCCTACATCGAGCTCTCCACCGGGAACCGGGCCGGCCCCGCGCTGCCGGACGGCGGGTCTCTGCCCGCGTCCCAGGTGGCGCCGACCCAGCAGCTTGACCAGGTGCTGGAGGCGTTCGGGCCGAGCGCGCAGCACGACCTGACGAGCTTCTTGTCCGGGAGCGCCTCCGCCGTGGCCGGGCAGGAATCGGCGCTGAACGACGCCCTGGGCAACCTCGATCCGGCCACCGCCGGCCTGCAGGAGATCATGGCCACGCTGGGACGCCAGCAGGGCGACGTGCAGAACCTGATCCGCTCGAGCGCGATCGTGCTGGCCACCCTGGGCCAGCGCTCAGGGGCGCTTCAGGCCCTGATCGGAGCCGGCAATCAGGTGCTCTCGGCCACCGCGGCGCGCAATGCCGAGCTGACGGCGACGGTCAACGCCCTGCCGCCGTTCCTCATCCAGCTGCGAAGCTCGCTGCGCGGACTGGGGACGACGCTGGCGCTGGCCAAGCCGTCATTGGACGCGCTCCGGCCCACGGCACCGCTCGTGCGGCCGGCGCTCAGCGAGCTCATCGCGCTGACCGGCCCGGCGACCGCGCTGTTGCACAAGGCTCCGACCCTGATTCACGACGCGATCCTCGCCCTGCCGGCGATTTCGAATCTGGACAATGCCCTGCACCCCGCGTTCCACGCGCTCCTTCCGGCGGTGCTCCAGCTGACGCCGGTGATCAGCTTCGTGGGGCTCTATCACCAGGAGCTGACGATGGCCATGGCCGACCTGGCCGCGAGCATGGAGGGCACCGCACCCGCCGAGACGCCGAGCGGGTCGGCGAGCTACCTGCGCTCTCTCTCGATCGTCGGGGACGAGTCCTCGTTCGGCGAGTCGGTGCGCGAACCGAGCACCCGTTCCAACACCTACTTCGCCCCGGGCGAGCTGGAAAACCTGGCCCAGGGCGGCCTCGAGGCCGCGACCTGTGAGAACACGGGCAACCCATCGCAGTCGCACTTCGGGTTCGGGAACGTTCCCTGCCGAGTCCAGCCCGGATTCGCATGGGGTGGCCTGACCCGCTACTTCCCGCACGTGACGGCGGCGGCGCCGCCCCGATAACGCGTGGACGCTTCGCCGCGCATTCCGCCGGGCACACCGGACGAGATCGGCAGGGTCAACTTGCTGATCGCGCGGGCGATCGGAGCTGCGGTGGGCACAGGCCCGCCGCACATCTTCACCACGCTGGCGCGTCACCGCCGGCTGTTTCGGCCCTGGTTGCGCTTCGCCGGCGCGCTGATGCCCGGGGGCAAGCTTCCGCGGGCCGACAGCGAGCTGCTCATCCTCCGAGTGGCGCACAACACCGGATCGGCCTACGAGTGGTCTCAGCACGAACGGCTCGCCCTCACGGCGGGACTGAGCCGGGAGGAGATCGAGCGGGTGCGCCAGGGCGCAGCGGCCGACGGCTGGTCCGAGCGGCACCGGCTCTTGCTCGGGGCGGCCGACGAGCTCCACTCCGAGAAGCGGGCGATCTCAGCGGACACCTGGGACGCGCTGCGTCCGCTCCTGAGCGACGCTGAGCTGATCGAGCTGTGCATGCTCGTCGGTCACTATGAGATGCTGGCCATGACCCTCAACTCGCTCGGCGTCGTCCCCGATCGGATGCCCGACGGCTCGCCCCCGCGGCTGGCCCGAGTGGCCGGGGAGCTCCGAGCCCGACGCGACCGCAGGAGGAGCGGATGAGCCGCGAGGACTATCGATTGGAAGGCAGGCGGGTCGTGATCACGGGGGCGGCGCGCGGGATTGGCGCCCGGCTCGCCCGCCGGCTACACGAGCGCGGAGCCGTGGTAGCGCTGATTGGGCTCGAGCCCGAGCTGCTGGGGGCGGTGGCCGCCGATTGCGGCAACGCTCCCTGGTTTGAGTGCGACGTCTCGGACCGCGCGCAGGTCGACGAGGCGGTCCGGCGCACGGTGGAGCGGCTGGGCGGCTTGGACGTGGCCGTGGCCAACGCCGGCGTGGGAGCCCAGATGGTCCTGATCGATGGCGACGATCAGATCTGGGACAAGACATTTGCGGTCAACTTGATGGGCAGCTACAACCTGGTTCGGGCGGCCGGGCCGCATGTCGCCCACCGGGACGGCTATTTCCTGCTCACGGCCTCGCTGGCTGCGGCCCTGCACCTGCCGCTGATGTCGGCCTACTCAGCCTCGAAGGCGGCGGTGGAGTCGCTCGGAGACTCGCTGCGCATCGAGCTCCGGCCCACCGGCGCCAAGGTGGGGGTGGCCTATTACTCCGAGCTCGACACCGACATGACGAGTCGCGGCTTTGGCACCGAGGCGGCCAAGCGCACCCTGCTCGGGGCGGGCCGGCGCCGCGGCCTGCCGGTGGCTCCGGTCGGCCCGGCGATCGATGCGCTCGAGCGGGGCATCCGCCGGCGCTCCCGCCGGGTCGTCTCCCCGCCCTGGGTGGCGGCGATTCTGCCCATCCGCATGCTCGTCCAGCGGGTCGTGGAGGTGGGGGCCGGGGTCGGGCTGCGCGAGACGCTCGAGGTGGCGCGGGGGGAGCGTCCCGACCTGACGACGCCGCAGCCGAGCGCGGCTGTCCCGGAACCGAAAGAGGAGGCTCCGGTCTGATGGAGCAGCGAGTCAGCCTGGTGACCCTGGGGGTGGTGGACCTGGCCCGGGCCCGGGCTTTCTACGAGGCGCTGGGCTGGCAGGGAGCCCACCAGCCCGACGACGAGGTGTGCTTCTTCCAGGCCGGCGGGATGGTCTTCGGCCTCTGGACCGCGCTCGGCGGCCACGGAGCACCGGGTATCGAGCTGGCCCACAACGTGCGCTCGCCCGCGGAGGTGACGGTCGTCCTCGAAGAGGCTGAGCGGGCCGGCGGCACGATCAAACGGCCGGCGGGGCGCGCGGACTGGGGCGGAACCACGGGAGCGTTCGCCGACCCGGACGGGTACGTGTGGGAGGTGGCTCACAACCCGGGATGGACGCTCGATGAGAGCGGCGCCGTGACGATCTAGCTGGGGCGCGGATTCCATGGCAGAGCTGAGCGCGCGGACGGCGGTCTGGAAAGAATCGGGCACGTTCACCGAGATCGAGGGGCAGCGGATCTTCATGCGAGAAGCCGCCGGGACCGCCGAGCTGCCGCCGCTCCTGTTCCTCCACGGTTACCCCTCGAGCTCCTACGACTGGCGCCACGCCTTTGACCGGCTGGAAAGACACCGCCGGCTCGCGTTCGACTTCCTCGGCTTTGGGCTATCCGACAAGCCTGCGGATCAGCTCTACTCGCTCCTCATCCAGGCCGACCTCGTCGAAGCGCTGGCGGCGCGCTTCGCCCATGAACCGGTGACGGTCGTGGCCCACGACATGGGGAGCTCGGTGGCGACGGAGCTTCTGGCCCGCGATCTCGACGGGACGCTGTCCTTCCCGCTGCGCTCAGTCCTGCTCTTCAACGCCAGCCTGGTCCGCGAGCAGGCGAGCCTCCTCTGGGGGCAGAAGCTCCTGCTGAGCCGCCTCGGGCCGGTCGCGGCGCGGCTCACGAACGAGCCTGGGTTTCGCCGTTCCTTTGCGCGCATCTTCTCCGCGGCCCATCCTCTGAGCCGCGAGGAGGCGGTTGACCAATGGTCGCTCCTGGCTCAGGAAAACGGCCATCGCCTGCTCGACCGCCTGATCTACTACAACCGCGAGCGGGTCACTCCGCCCACCTCAGAGCGCTGGCACCGCGCGCTGGCGCAGTGGCCGGGACGGTTGGAGCTGGCCTGGGCCGAGCTCGATCCGATCTGCACCGAGGCCGTCCTTCAAGCTGTGCTCAAGCTGAGACCCCACGCCGCGCTCACGCGGTTACCCGGGCTGGGGCATTACCCGCAGATCGAGGATCCTCAGGCCGCCTATGAGGTCATCGGACGCCACGCGGCTGGGAGCGCTCCGGAGAGCCGATCGTCAGGCTGATCGTGGTGACGATCAGCGTGAGGGCGACCGAGATGGCCAACGCGACGTGGAGCCCAGCGGTCAGGCCATTGCCCCCGGCGATGAGCGCGCCGAACAGCGCCACGCCGATCACGCTGCCGCTCTGGCGGGCGCTGTTCAGCGTCCCTGAGGCGATGCCCGAGCGCGAGCGGTCGACGCTGGCCAGCAGCATCGCGGTGATGGCGGGCACGACCAGGCCGATCCCGAAGCCGAGAACCATCAGCTGGGCCACCAGCCCCGCATAGGGGGTGGAGGCCTCGGCGCCGAGCAGCCCAGCCAGCGCGGCGGTCATGAGTACCGAGCCAGCGATGATTACCCGCCGGGCTCCGAAGCGGGCGTCGGCGCGGCCCGCGAGCAGGTTGGCGATGAGCACCGCCACCGTGCTGGGTGCGAAGGCGAGGCCGGTCTGGAGCGGGCTGAGATGCTGGGCGCGCTGGAAGTACAGGCTGAAGACGAAGATGAGCCCGTAGAAAGCGACGTTGATGAGCAGCCCGATGGCGGTGGCAGCACTGAAGGCCCGGTGGTGGAAGAAACCCAGGGGGAGCATGGGATCGGCACGACGCGCCTCCACGGCCACGAAGGCGATCATGAAACCCGCGGCCAGAGCGAATCCGGCCAGGACGGCTGGGCTGCCGAAGCCGCTGTGGCCGCCCTGAATCGTCGCGGCGGCCAGCGAGCCCAGGGCGAGAATCCCGAGCGCCTGACCGGGTAGATCGATCCCGCGGGCGCTCGTGCGGGTGGTCTCCGGCGCGAAGCGGAGCGTGAGCAGGATGCCGACTAGACCAATGGGCGCGTTGAGGAAGAAGATCGCCCGCCAGGAGAGCGTGGCGATCAGCACACCACCCACGAGCGGACCACCGGCCAGCGCGATGCTGGCGCCGGCGGCCCAAAAGCCCACGGCGCGGGCACGATCTCCGGGGTCGGGGAAGGTGTGATTGAGGAGGCTGAGCGAGGAGGACGCGAGCACGGCGGCGCCAACGCCCTGGACCGCGCGGGCGGCGATGAGCACGGGCAATCTCGGCGCCAGGCCGCAGGCTGCCGAAGCGATCGTGAACAGGACGAAGCCGCCGATGAACACGCGCTTGGCGCCGATCCGGTCGCCGAGCGCGCCCGCAGTGAGGATCAGTGACGCGAAGGCCAGGGTGTAGGCGCTGACCACCCACTGCAGGGCGCTCACGCCCCCGCCCAGCGCCGCGCCAATCGGCTTGATGGCCACGTTGACCACGCTGACGTCGAGCTGAATCACCGCGAAGCCAAGGCTGGTGGCGAGGAGGGTCCAGCGGCGAGCTGTTGAGTCCATGGCTCTGACCCTAGCCGTCAACGTTTAAACCCCAGTTGAAGCATTGGCGGGCTAGGATCGACCTCATGCTGGCCGACGCAGATCTCGACACGATCGCTCAGCTCATCAGCGGCCATCGCGCCAGCCTGCTCCTGGCGCTGATGGGCGACCGGACGCTAACCGCCGGAGAACTGGCTGACCGGGCCGGGATCTCCGCCCCGCTGGCCAGCGCCCACCTGGCCAGGCTGCTCGACGGGGGCCTGATCTCGGTCGAGCAGCAGGGCCGTCATCGCCACTACCGGCTGTCCGATCCGCACGTGGCCGAAGTGATTGAGGCGATCCTGACCCTGGCTCCCCACCGCCGCGCCAGCAGCCTGCGAGAGGTCAACCGCGGGCGGGCGATCCGCGAGGCTCGCACCTGTTACGACCATCTGGCCGGTGCCCTCGGCGTCGCGGTGACCGACGCCCTCACGCATCAGCGGATCCTCCAGCCCGCCGAAGGCTCGTACGAGCTCACGCGCGCGGGGGAATCCCGACTCTCCGAACTCGGCCTTGACCTGGAGGCGGTGCGGGGTCGCCGCCGGGCTTTCGCACGGCCCTGCCTGGACTGGACCGAGCGCAGGCCTCACCTGGCCGGCGCGCTGGGGGCCGGTCTGGCCGACCGTCTTTTCGAGCTCGGATGGGTCGAGCGGCGCCCTCACACGCGGGCGCTGCGGGTCACCAGCACGGGCCGGGAGCAGCTCCGCGACCAGCTGGGCGTGAACCTGGCCGTCTCCGAGTCTTAGCTCAAGCCGCCGTCGTCCGGATCGTCTCCGCCACCGCACCCGGGTCATCGAAGAACGGGACGTGGCCCGCGCCGAGGGTGAGGTGCCTCGCCCCGGGCAGGCGCGCCCGCGCCCGCGGCGCCTGGCGCGAATAGATGAGCAGGCGGTCGTAGCGACCCCAGGCGACGGTCACCGGGGTTCCGGCCAGTTCTTCGCCAGCGGTGAAGTCGTAATCGCCGAGCGCCGCCAGGGCGCCGGCCAAGGCGGGGGCAGCCCAGGCGTCGTCGAGCGTGGCCACGGCCTCGCTCGCCGGCATGCGGGTGGGCCAGCCGAACGTCTGGCGAAAGAGCGCGACGCGGCCCGGCCGGGTGGCAGCGAGTCTGCGGACGGGAGGCCGCAGGGCCTGGGGTACGCGGCCAAGGAGCCCAAGCGACAATTGCGCGTAGCGGCGCTCGCCCGGGGTGGCGAAGCCGGCCGGAGACAAGGCGGTGACCGAGGCGACGGCGCCGCGGCGGGCAAGCTCAAGCGCGATCCCGCCGCCCATCGAGTTGCCGGCCACGTGCGGGCTCGACAGGCCGAGCGCCGAGAAGAAGGCGGCAAACGCGTCGACGTAAGCCGGAATCGTTGGTCTGACGCCGGCCGGAAGCGGGGCGGAGCGCCCGAAGCCCGGCGAATCGCAAGCGATCACATCGAAGCCGGCCACGAGCCGGTCGATCACCGGGCGCCAGGCCTGCCAGTGGTGTCCGACTCCGTGCAGCAGCACCAGCGGCGGCCCATCGCCGCCACGGAAATACTCGATGCCGGGGCTCAAACGGTGACCCGGCCCCGGATCAGGTCGGCCGCCTTCTCGGCGATCATGATCGTCGGCGCGTTGGTATTCCCGCCCGGAATGACCGGCATGATCGAGGCATCGGCGACGCGAAGGCCCTCGATCCCATGCACGCGGAGCTGCGAATCGACGACGGCGCCCGGATTGGTGTCGCTCATGCGGCAGGTTCCGACCGGGTGGTAGATGAGCATCAGGCGGCGCCGCAGGTCGGCTCCGAGTTCCTCGTCGTCGACCGCGTCCGTCCCGGGCTTGATCTCCTTGACCACCCGCTCGCGCAGCGGGTCCTGGCGGGCGATCTCCCGCGCCAGTCGCATCCCGGCCAAAAGCGAGGCAACGTCGTCCGGGTCGCCCAGGGAGTTGGTGATGATCCGCGGCTTGTCAGTCGGGTCGGCCGAGCGCAGCCACACCTGTCCCCGGGCCTTGGGCGAAACGAGGACCGGCGCAATCGTCATGCACGGCGCGTCGTATTCCTCGGCCCCGTGGTCCTCGAAGTACACCGCGCCCATGTGGAACTGGATGTCGGCGGCGGGCAGGCCGCCGCGGGTCCGGACGAAGGCCACGACCTCGGCCACGCTCGAGCTGAGTGGGCCCGTGCGGCGCAGAAGCCACTCGGCGAACGGCTTGGGCTTGTCGGCTCCGTACATCGTGCGCGGATCGTCGACCTGCCAGAGCAGGGTCACGAACGGGTGGTCCTGGAGGTTGTGTCCGACGCCGGGAAGGTCATGCCGGGTCGGCACGCCAACCGCCTCCAGATCGGCGGCCGGGCCGATTCCGGAGAGGAGCAGTAGCTGGGGGGACCCGATCGCCCCCGCGCTCAGGATGACCTCGCGGGCGGCGCCGATGACCTCCTCGCCGGCGCGCCCCTGGCGCACGCGGACGCCGGAGACACGGTTGCCGTCAAGCTCTAGCCCCAGGACCAGCGACCTTGTGCGCACGTCGAGGTTGGGCCGCTTAAGCACCGGGCGCAGGAAGGCGTCGGCGCAGCTCCAGCGGCGCCCGCCCCGCTGGGTGACCTGGAACATCGAGACGCCATCCTGCTCAGGGCCGTTGTAGTCGGCGATGCGGGGAACGCCGGCGGCGGTGGAGGCTTGGAGGAGGGCGGCGTCGAGCGGCCGGGGCGAGCGCTGCTCGCTGACCCGCAGCGGACCGCCGGCGCCGTGGAACTCGGAGGCGCCGCGGGCGTTGTCCTCGGACTTCTTGAAATAGGGCAGAACCTCCGAATAGCTCCACCCCGGCCCTCCCTGGGCCGCCCAGCCGTCGTAGTCGAACGGCCGGCCGCGCACGTAGAGCATCGCGTTCATCGAGCTCGAACCCCCGAGGCTCTTCCCCCGGGGCACGTAGAGCGAGCGGCCGTCTACCCCCGGCTCGGGCTCGGTGGCGAAGTCCCAGTCGAGCTTGGTGTGGAACTGGTTCGGAAACGCCGCCGGGATCTTGATGTTCGGCGAGCGGTCCTTGCCCCCGGCCTCGATCAGCAGGACGCGCACGGACGGGTCCTCGGACAGGCGGTTGGCCAATACGCAGCCAGCCGAGCCGGCGCCCACGATCACGTAGTCATACATCTCAGACGGCGACCGGCGCCGGCTTGGGGGTGAAGCGGAAGTCTCCGGGGGCGAACTCGCGGGTGCGCTCCAGATAGTCCCGCATGAAGCCCGGCCAGTTGGTGACGATCCGACCGGTGGTGTCGCGGTACCAGGAATCACAGCGCGTCCAGGCGGTCCCAGCGAAGCGGGCCTGGAGCTCACGGTCGGTCGCCGCCTCGACCTCGGGCCTCACCTCGAGGGCTCCGCCGCCGCGTTGCTTGAGGTGCTGCAGGGCCTGACGGATGTAGGCCGCCTGCGCCTCCTCGTAGAAGATGATCGAGCCGCCCGAGGTGTTGGTGTTGGGGCCGTACATGACGAACATGGAGGGAAAGCCGGGGACGGTCATCCCGAGGTGGGCGTGGGCTCCGTGGGCCCAGGTCTGGCGCAGGTCGCGCCCCTGCGCGCCGATGATCTCCAGGGGGAACATGAAATCCATGGTCTTGAAGCCGGTACCCCAGATGACGCAATCCACATCGTGTCTGCGTCCATCTGCGGTGAGGATTCCCTCAGGCGTCATCTGCTCGATCCGCTCCGTGACGAGCTCGACGTTGGGCTGGCCCAGCGTGGCGAGGAACGTAGAGCTGAAGAGCACACGCTTACACCCGAAGGTGTAATCAGGCCAAACGCGGCGACGGAGCTCAGGGTCACGCAGCTGCGAGCGCATGAACAGGGCCGAGCGCAGATGCAGGAGGTGCCCGAAGGTGCGGGGATGGCGAATGGCCAGGGTGAGCGCCTCGCAGTACTCGAACATGAACCAGCGCCGGTACGCCTGGACGCCCGGCACGTGTTCGATAAGCGCCTTCACGCGCGGCCGATAGCGGCGGTTCTGGCGGGGCAGAAACCAGTTGCCGGTGCGCTGAAAGACGGTCAGCTCGTCCGCGCGCTCGGCGACCTCAGGCACGAACTGGACCGCGCTGGCCCCGGTGCCGACGACGGCGACCCGCTTATCGGTGAGGTCATAGTCGTGATCCCAACGGGCCGAATGGAAGCTGTGGCCGGCGAAGCGCTCGGCGCCGGGGATGGCCGGGATCGAGGGCTGGTGAAGCTGGCCGGTGGCGATGATGATCGCGTCGGCCTCGTGGACGTCACCTGCCTCGGTGGTGACGCTCCACCGGCACGCCGCATCCTCCCAGCGGCAGCCGGTGACGCGCGTGTTGGTCTTGATCAGCCGGTCGATGCCAAGGCTGCGGGCGACGCCGTGTAGGTAGTCGAGGATTTCCTCCTGGGGCGAGCACAGGCGGGACCAGTCGCGGCGCTGGGCGAAGGAGAAGGAGTAGAGCTGGCTGGGGACGTCGCAGGCGCAGCCGGGATAGCTGTTATAGAACCAGGTCCCGCCGAAGTCGGGCGCCTTCTCGAGGATCGTCACGTCGTCGATCCCGTGCCGGCGCAGCTCGATGGCAGCGGCAACGCCTCCAAAGCCTGCCCCGACGATCAGCACCCTCATTGCTGGGCGACACGTTACGCCGCCGCGACTTCCGGCGCCGGGACGCGGGAGGCTCAGCCTCCGTGGAGGCAACCGCCGCGAGTTCCTCTGGTCAAGCACGGACACCAGGGGATGGATTCTCTGGCCGGCCGCCCGGGTACGGGCACCCCCTGCTGACACCGGCACACCATCTTGCCGATACGGGTCGGGCGCGCAAGAGTCCGAAGGTCGCAGAACAGACACGGATCCCAGGAGGTTCGAGCTGTGAGCGCAGTCGCTGCAGGGCCGAGAACGGCTCGTCTGGGCGAGGACGAGCGCGGGACCGGCTGGGTGATCTTCGCCGGGACGCTGCTCCTCGTGCTCGGCTGTATGAACATCATCCAGGGCGTTGGGGGCGTCAATGGCTCGCACTTCTTCGCTCGTCGCGCTAACTACATCTTCGGAGACCTCAGCAGCTGGGGATGGGCGATCTGGTGGGTGGGGATCGTCCAAGGACTCACCGCGTTGGGAGTCCTCCTGCGGATGCCGATCGCCCGCCTTCTCGGGGTCGTGTTCGCGATCGCGAACGCCGTGGCCCAGCTCCTGGTCATGCCGGCCTACCCCTTTTTGTCGCTCGCCCTGTTCAGTCTTGACATCGCCGTGATCTACGGCCTCGTGGTCTACGGCGGACGCACCTATCGCCCCGCCTGAGCCGCCGGATGAGCACGACCGTCGATCTCCACGGACGTCACCTGCTGACGCTGAACGACTACACGCGGCAGGAGATCGTCTATCTCCTCGACCTGGCGGCGGACCTGAAGGCGGCCAAGCTCGAGGGCCACGAGGAGCAGAGGCTCCTGGGCAAGGAGATTGCGCTCATCTTCGAGGAGGACTCGACGCGGACGCGCTGCGCATTCGAGATTGCGGCCTACAACCAGGGGGCCAACGTGACCTTCATCGGTCCCGCGGGGGCGCATATGGGTCACAAGGAGACGGTCAAGGACGCCGCCCGCGTGCTGGGGCGGATGTACGACGCGATCGAGTGCCGGGGCTTCGCCGCGTCGGTCGCCGCTGAGCTCGCCCGCTGGGCGGGGGTGCCGGTTTACAACGGGCTCACCGACGAGTGGCACCCGACCCAGATCCTGGCCGACTTTTTGACCTTCGACGAGCACCTGCCCAAGCCGTTCGACGAGGTGGCGTTCTGCTACCTCGGCGATGCCCGCTTCAACATGGCCGACACCTACCTGGTCGGGGGCGGAAAGCTGGGTATGGACGTGCGAATCGCCAGTCCCCGCGCGCTTTGGCCCCGGCAGGAGATCGCTGAGGAGGCGCGGAGAGCCGCGCACCAGACCGGCGGCCGGATCACGATCACCGAGGACATCGAGGAGGCGGTCAGGGACTGCGACGCGCTGCTGACCGACGTCTGGGTTCCGATGGCCGAGCCCGTCGAGGCGTGGCAGGAGCGGATCGATCTGTTGCTGCCCTACCAGGTGAACGCGCAGACGATGGAGCTGACCGGGAACCCGGATGTCAAGTTCATGCACCGCCTGCCGGCGATCCACAACGCCGACACGAGCGTGGGTCGGGAGCTGTATGAGAGGTACGGGCTCGACGCGCTCGAGGTGACCGAGGAGGTCTTCGAGTCGGACGCGTCGCTCGTCTTCGACGAAGCGGAGAACCGCATGCACACGATCAAGGCTGTGCTCGTCGCGACCCTCGGAGACTGATGCGCGTCGGTGTCTACGCCGAGACGCGCCTCAGGGCCGGCCGACGATGGAAAGCATCCCCGCGCCTTGGCATCGGGCGCGGGGAGATTCCCACTAGGCCGTCCGCGTCCCGTAGGCGACGAGCCCGTAGATGACCAGCACGTCGAGTGCGAACAACGCCAGCGACCAGAACGGGTACGCCTCGATGAACATCAGCTGGGCGATGGCATTGAGGCCAGCGACGGCCACGCCAACCCAGCGGGCGAGTTGGTTCTTGGCCAGGATGCCCACGGCGGCAAACCCCAGGGCCACGCCCAGAAGCAATGTGACCCATCCCCAGGCCTTGAGATCGCCGAACACGTAGTGCGCGTTCCCAACGAAGAAATGCGACCTGCTGATGGCGGCGATTCCCTCGATGACGTTCATCACCGCCAAGATCCCCAACATCGTGGCGGCGAAGACGATCCAGCCATACCCACGCTCGTAGTCGTCGTAGCGATATGCCGCAGCCTGCTCACCCATGTAGTCCTGCCGCGGCGTCTGAACGCTCATGTTGCCTCCTGTGAAAGGTCGGGACAGCAATGTCCCACCGCGGGCGCAAAGCGGCAATGGGGCCAGCCTGTGTCCGGGGCGCATGCAGGCCCCACGGGGTTTCCTGCCTTTGCCCCAAGCCAACTGATCAGGCCCGGGCGTCAACTCCCTCGTCGGCGAGGTAGATCAGCGTGGCCTTGACCCGCGGACTGACATCCTGAGCCATCGGCAGATCCAGTTTGGAGAAGATCGAGTTGACGTGCTTCTCGACTGCTCGCTTGGTCAAGAACAGCGATGCGGCGATCGCCCCGTTGCTCTTTCCGGTGGCGATCTCGGCCAGGATCTCCCGCTCGCGCTGGGTGAGCGCGGTCAGCCTGGACTGCGCCGAGCGCATGCGCTCCTCGATCAGGAGATCGACGATCAGCGGATCGACGACCGAGCCACCGGCGGCAACGGCCTCGACCGCGGCGATGAGCTCCTCGCGGTGGCGGATCCGCTCTTTCAGCAGATAGGCGCGACGCCCGGTGCCGTCAGCGAGCAGCTCGACGGCGTATTCGGGATCCGCATACTGGCTCAGCACGACAACGCCCATCTCAGGGTGCGATTCACGCAGCCGTCCGGCCAGACGGATCCCTTCGTCGGCGCCCGAGGGCGGCATGCGAACATCGGTGACGATCACATCCGGGTTACGACTGGCGATCTCAGACTCAAGCTGGTTGGCGTCGGCGCAGATCGCCGCCAGCTCTATGTGCGGATCTGAACCGAGGGCCGAGGCGAGGAACTCTCGGATGACATAGGCGTCGTCGGCGGCGACCACACGGATTGCAGCCGTCGATTCTGCCGAACGCGCTCCAGTAGGCGATGCCGGCGCGCTAACCACCTCCTTGCCCCGTTGGGTCAGGCCTTGTTCGGTTGGCGCCCAAAAAACCAAAGCTAGCAGTGGCCGGTGGTAACGTTCGACGGTGCACGCGCGGTTCACCGGGTGGCAGGGGACGGGCGACCACGCAAGGTCAATATCGGTCCATACCGGGCTTGAACCCGGAGCGTCGGCGGAGAGCCCGTAGGCGTGAGGTGTTCTTGCAACCAACGAGCCGAAGCATCGACGGCACCCAGGTTGTGTGGGCAGTCGAGGGGCACTCGGCCCGGACGGGCCGCATCGCCAGAGGAAACCCGTACGCCATTGAGTGGACCACCTGAGCCGTGTCCGTCGCCTCGAAGCTGACGGGAGCCGCACCGCCGGGTTGGACCGCGGCCCGGCCGCGGGTCCCGGGCGTGCATGTACCGTCGTGGGCGATCCTCGGGCTTGGCGCTCTTGCCGCGAGCGGCGTCGGGTACGCCACGGCGCAGAGCCACACCGCCGCGCCTCGTGGGGTGGCGGTGTTGTTGCGGGTGGCCATCATTTTGTCGCTGATCACCGCGGGGCTCTACGCGCGCAGCAGTCGCCTCCAGGCAGCCATGGGCAAGCTGCTGATCTTCGCCGGATTCTTCTCCGTCCTCTGGCTGCTCAACGGAGCCGGTGAAGGGCCGCTGTTCTCGCTCGGGGTTCTGGCGGCGGGTCTTGCGCCCACGATCTTCGCCTATCTGATCCTGGCCCATCCCGAGGGCCGGGTGCGTTCACAGCTCGAGCGCGACATCGTCCTGGGCGCCGGTGCGCTCCTGATGCTGGTCTGGTCGATCGGCGCTCTGACCGCGCGGGAGCCCGTATTTCGGACCCCGCTCTTGGCCTGCACCCCGCACTGTCCGGCCAACAGCCTCTTCGTCGGGCGCACCCTCGGCGACGCTGATTCTCTGCTGCGGGTGCTGATCGTGACCGGCATCACGATCATTTCCTGCGCGCCGGCGCTTCTGATCCTGCGCCGGATGCGTTCCGCCCGGGAGCTGTTTCGATCCCCGCTGGTCGCGGTCGAGCTCACGGCCATCGCCATCGCGCTGCTGTGGACTGCGTTCCTGATCGCGCATCCCGATCGTTCGCTGGCCGCCACCTTGGGTGGGGCCTACGTCGCTTCGGTCGTTGCCATCCCGATCGCGATCCTGATTGGCCTGGCCACCGAGCGGCTGCTGCTGGGACAGGCGCTCGTCGATCTGACCACCGAGCTCGCGGGCGCCCCCGGAGCCGACCCGGAGACAGTGATGGGCGATGCCCTAAACGATCCCTCGGTGAGGATCGGCTACCAGCGCGCGGGCCGGAGCGTGATGGTGGATTCGACGGGCGCCGAGCTGACCATGCCCGGGGACCCAAGCCGGACTGCGACCTGGATCGAGCGCGACGGCCGGCGCGTGGCAACGGTGATCTACGACGCTCGCCTGGCCAACGACGAGCGGTTTGTTCAGGCGGCGGGATCTGCGGCGATCATGCACCTGGAGAAGGCCCAGCTCGAGGCTGATCTGAAGGCCTCAACACGGGAGCTGGCCGCGTCACGCCTTCGCCTCGTTGAGGCCGCCGACGCGGAGCGCGAGCGCATCGAACGCGATCTTCATGACGGCATCCAGCAGCAGCTGGTGGGGCTGCGAATCAGGCTGGACATGGCGGCCGAAGCGATGGACACCGACCCGGAGCGGGGTCAGCAGATGGTGCGGCTGATCGGTGGCCAGATGGACGATCTGATCGACACGCTGCGGTCGCTGGCCCGGGCTATCTACCCGACGCTGCTCAAGGACCACGGTCTGGCCGCGGCGCTGCGTTCGATCAGCAGCCGCTTGCCGATCCCGATCACGCTGCGCCTGGGGAGGCTGTCGCGCTACTCAGAGGATCTCGAGATCGCGGTCTACTTCTGCTGCTTGGAGGCGATTCAGAACGTCGCCAAGCACGCCGGGCGCGATGCGGAGGTGATCCTCCAGGTCGGCGAAAAGGGGCACGAGCTCTACTTCGCGATCATCGATTCAGGGGTGGGGTTTGAGGTGCAGGGCGTCGAGTCGGCCCACGGCCTCGTGCACATGCGAGACCGAGTCGAGGCGTTGGAGGGGACGTTTTCGGTCCGCTCCCGGGAGGGGGAGGGGACCACGGTTCGCGGCCTCATACCGATCGCGTAGCCAACGTACGGCGCCCGCGTCGTCTCAATCGGGTGATTTCAACGCACACGAATGCAGAAAGGCTTGGGTCGATGATCGCTTGGAACTACACATTCGCGGTGCCGCCGTCGGGGCCGCTGACCAGGCTCGCCCGCCGGGCGGCGGCCTCAGCGGCTCGACCTGTAGGCGAGGCTATGTCCGGGGCCTTTCACACCAGCCTGATGCTCGAGCGACGCGCTCTGGGCCGACTGCTCGAGAACGGCGAGATGGATTCGCTCCTCGCCGACTCGCTGGGGAGCCCCGAGTTTGAGCTGGCCTTGCGGCGCGTCGGGGACAGCCCGACAACGCGGCGCCTGATCAAGGCGTTCTTCGAGACCGGAATCTTCGATGAGGTGATCACCCAACTGCTGGAGAGCCCGGCCTTGTGGCGGCTGGTGGACGAGGTGGCGGCCAGCCCGGCGGTGAGGGCGGCGGTGATGCACCAGAGCCGAGGCTTCGCCGATCTGATCGCCGAACAGGTCCGCAGCCGCTCCCGCAACGCTGATGACCGGATCGAGGATGCGGCCCGCCGCCTCACCTTCCGGCCTCAGCGGGTCCGGCCAGGCGGCGGCCCGGTGGCAAATGTCGATCTCAGCTGAGGTCAAGCCGGTGGTGAGCCAGGCTCCTGACGCGTTGGCGGTCCCGGCTGGCGGGGTCCGTTATGTGGGTCTGAGCACGCGCGCCATTGCCTTCGCGGTGGACGCGGCCCTGATCGATGTCGTAGCCGTGATCGTGGCCCTTGGGGCGGCGCTGATCCTCTCCGTCCTGCATATCCCCGGTGGGGTCAGGACCGCGCTCCTGGCTCTCGGCGCGTTCGTCTACGTCGCGTGGTGCATCGCCTATTTCGTCGGCTTCTGGAGCGCGACGGGCCAGACACCCGGATGCCGCGTGATGCAGATCCGCGTGGTCGGCTCCACTGGAGACCCACTCAGGCCTCCCCGGGCATTCGTGCGCTGCATCGGGCTCGTGCTGGCGGCGATTCCCCTGTTCGCCGGCTATCTCCCCATTTTGTTCGATGCGCAGCGTCGCGGGCTCCAGGATTACCTGGCGCATTCGACAGTCGTCGAGGCCTCCCAGTGAGCGTTCATCCCATTCGGATGATGCTCTGTCCCTAGGCGTCCTCGAAGCTCGTTGCCCACCCCCACACAACTGAGGTCCGGGGAGTCGCGCAGGAGACCGCACGAAAGGAAGTGCACGCATGGCAACACTGGTTGCAATTGCCTATCCCGACCAGGGCACAGCCGAAGAGGCGAGACAGACGGTGCAGCAGCTCGAATCAGAGCTGATCATCCAAGCCGATCAGGTGGCCGCGATCTCACGCGACCTGGAGGGCAAGTACCACGTCCACACCACGCACGGGGGAAGCTCCACGGCTGGGGGCGCGGTCTGGGGCGGCTTCTGGGGACTCCTGTTCGGGTTGTTGTTCTTCATCCCGTTCGCGGGCTGGGCGGTGGGCGCGGGGCTGGGGGCGCTGTTCGGTCATCTCGGTGAGAAGGGCATCGACAAGGCTTTCCAGCAGCAGGTCCGGGACTACCTCAAGCCGGGAACGTCGGCGCTGTTCCTAGTCATCGAGCAAGTGACCCCTGACAAGGCCACCGCCGCGCTCGAGCAGTACGGCGGAACGGTGATCAAGACCTCCCTGTCCGAGGAGGACACTAAGAAGCTCCAGGAGGCACTGCAGCCGCCGGCCCCGGTGGCCTCGAGCTAACCGGAGCGGCGACGCGCGTGGCCTAGCTCAGTCCTCCGTGGCTAGGCTGCGCGCGCCTCGGTGTGCGTCCAGCGCGCGACTGCCGGGCGCCCGCGTCTCAGTCGCGGATGCCGGGTGGTGTCTGCCTACCCGGGATTGGCGTGCCGACATGATTGCTGGGTCCAGAACCCCATGGGAAGCTGCCAGGTTATGGCGACATTCGCCCAAACCGAGCGCCTCGGGTTCGCATTGCGCAGACTCGCCGAGGACCTCGTGGCGGAGCAGCGCCGGGTCCGGCTCCTGCAGCGAGAAGTCCGCGAACTGAAGGCGCAGCTCGCCGCCGCGCAGAGCATGAGGGAGAGCGAGCTGGGGGAGGCATCGGCCGCGCACCCGGCCGGCCGAGGAGCCGCCTGACCGCTCATCGGCTGCGTCCCGGCCTTGGCGTCGGGCGACTCATCTGGTTCGGATGATGACCAGGACCTGCCACTGGGTCAGTTTGCCGAGCTGACCGAAGGTTGGCCGAGCGACACGAGCGCAGTGGCAACGACATCCTCCACTCAGGGCTTGGCCACGGCAGGCTGGGTCCACTCCGCGCGAGCGTTCATCGCGCCGCTGGCGCTGGCCCAGTTCATCTGCAGCTTCGCCGGGTCGAACATGAACGTGATGATCAACGACATCAGCCACGACCTGCACACGGATGTGAAGGGCGTGCAGACAACGATCACGCTGTTCCTGGTGATCATGGCTGTGCTGATGATCCCCTGCAGCAAGTTGACCGACCGCTGGGACCGCAAACGCTGCTTCATCGGGGGTTTGACCCTCTACGGGATCGGGGCGGTCCTGAGTGCGATCGCGCCGGGACTCGGTGTGCTGATCCTCGGCAACTCCGTGTTCGAGGGCGTCGGCACCGCGTTCCTGATCCCCCCCGTCTACATCCTCACGACGATGGCGTTCACCACGCTCGAGTCCCGGGCCAAGGCGTTCGGGATCATCAGCGGCCTCGGAGGCATTGGCGCCGCGGCGGGACCGCTGATCGGCGGTCTGATCACCTCCGGCATCAGCTGGCGAGCCGCATTCGTGTTCCAGGCCCTGGTCGTGATCACGATCATCATGCTCGGTCGCCGCGTCGTGGATCCGGTTGCCGGCGAGCCTGATCGGCCGTTCGATGCGGCGGGAGCGGTCCTGTCGGCGGTGGGCATGCTGTTTCTCGTGCTGGGGATCCTCCAGGCCGGCGTCAACAACACGCTGCTGGTCGTGTTCATCGCGCTCGGAGTTGCGCTGCTGGTCGCCTTCTTCTTCTACATCCGGTCGCGCGAGCGAGCTGGCAAGGAGGCTCTCCTACACACCTCCCTGTTCCGCAACCGGGTGTCCAATCTCGGAATGATCACCCAGAATCTCCAGTGGCTGCTGCTGATGGGCGTGTCGTTCACCGTCTCGGTCTTCCTGCAGACCGAGCGCCACTACAGCGCGATCAGGACGGGCGTGATCTTCACCGCGGCGACGCTGGGCGTCCTGGTGTCATCGCTGGGGGCGGAGCGCTTCGCCAGGCGGCGCCAGCAGCGGACGCTGATCGCCGGCGGGTTCATCCTGACCGCAGCGGGGGTCGGGCTTCTGATCGGGCTGGTGGGCGCGGTCTCATCGACGGACTGGGCCTTCGCGCCCGGCCTGCTCTTGATCGGTCTCGGCCTCGGCGTGATGTTGACGCCGTCCGTCAACGTGGTGCAGTCGGCTTTCCCGGAAGAGGAACAGGGGGAGATATCGGGGCTATCACGGAGCGTCTCGAACCTCGGCTCGTCGTTCGGGACGGCGATCGCCGGAACGATCCTCGTGTCGGACCTCGTCTCGGGAAACGGCACCTACGTGGCTGCGATGATCGTCCTTGCCGTGGTCGCCGCGGCTGGGTTCCTCGTCTCGATTCGGCTACCCGCCACTTCTCGCCACGCGGCCACCTGACCAACGACCAGGACCGCGGTCCCAAGTGCTTCGGCGAATAGCTTACGGGGCATTGCAGGTCGCCCTCTCGTCCTTAGCAGTGGTTTAAGGCCGGCGGCGAGTGAAACATCACCCGCTTCGGGTGGCCGCCCGACGGGTATCACGACCTCAGACTGCCGCCCCCCTGTTGTCTCGACCCCGAGACTGCGCGAGTTCCCTGGAGTTGCCGTGATAGAGGACCGATTCGTTTGCCCACACTGCGGCCGACAAGCTCAGCGTCGCCCGTACCTCATGTCAGTTGATCCGGATCGCCCCGGGCTGCTGGGAATCCTGCGCGGCGAGGCGGGAGCCTCGTTGCGACTGCTGCTCGTGATCGCCCTGTGCGTTCTCGGGACGCTGTTTCTGACTGCGCTGCTCCAGGTGGTCGCCCCCTGAGGGGTGCGAGATCTACCGAGTGTGAGAAAGTTCGCGCGCACGGCAGGGTGATCGCCGGGCAAGTCACCGGCCCACAGGAAGGAGCGCAGGATGGGCACCGGCGGTGCGCACCCCGGCCCCGAATCTGAGCGGACCCGAGACCCAGTGGCGGTGCTCGTCGTCGATGATCAGGCGTCGTTCCGAAGCGTGCTGCGTGACGTCGTGGCGCGTCTACCCGGCTTCGAGGTCGTCCACGAGGCGGAATCGGGTGAGGCGGCGATCGAGGCGATGGACGAGCGCCGCGCGAGCCTCGTGATCATGGACAAACGCATGCCCGGAATGGGCGGGATCGAGGCCTGCCGGGCTGTCACGTCCCGGCACCCCGAGGCCGTGATCGTGCTGTGCTCGGTGGAGGACATGGATCAGCGCGTGATCGACCAATGCGGCGCCGCGGCGGTGATCGACAAGCAAGCGCTCTCCCCCCGCGCGTTGCGCGAGATCTGGCGGGCCTACGGCCGGGACGGGGCCGAGGCCTGACGAACGCTGGCGAGGCGTGACGGCCTAGGCGCGAAATCTGCGCTCGGGGATCCAGGCGGTCACCCGGGTCCCGTGGCCCAGCGGACTGTCCACCTCCAGGGTGCCGCCCCGCGCCTCCACCCGGTCGCGCAGACCTTCGATCCCCGAGCCGGGGGTCTGCATCGCGCCTCCGATGCCGTCGTCGATCGTCTCAACCTTGAGGCCATGGGCTGAGCCCAGCGCGAGCACCTGGATGAGGCTCGCCTGGGCGTGCTTCTGCGCGTTGGCGACGGCTTCGGCGATCACGTAGTACGCCGTTGTCTCAACCACCTCAGACATCCGTGAGCTCGGAACCGCGAGTACCTCGACCGGGATCGCCGAGTGCTCGGCCATGTCGTGGATCGCCGCGCCCAAGCCCCGATCGGTCAGGACCAACGGATTCCTTCCGCGCGCGAGCTGGCGCACTTCCTCGATCGCCGCGGCGAGGTCGGACTTGGCCGACTCAAGCAAGTGACGTGAGTCCTCGTCAGCCCCGGCGGCGGCGAGATTCAGCCGCGCCATCAGCCCGGCGAGTCGCTGCTGCGCGCCGTCGTGAAGGTTGCGCTGGAGCCGGCTCCGCTCGCTGTCGGCTGCGGCCACCAACCGTGCCCTCGAGGCCCACAGCCGTCGGGCGAAGCGTTCTCGTTCCCAGACGACCGCGGCGAGGCATTGCGTCGAGATCGAGGCAATGAGGATGAAGAGCTGGGTCTGGAGCACGCTCCGGGACAGGGGCTGGGTGCGGAAGGGGCCCATGAAGTGGGTGGTGGCCGAGACCGCGAAGGCAGCCGCCACGACGACGGCCAACGTCGCCCCGCGGGGCCCGACCCGGAAGGCGATCCAGATAAGGGCCGGGAACACGACGTAGGTGAGCGGCTGGTTCGTGCGCCAGGCCAGGAGGCTCGTCGCGGCGAGGGCTGCGAAGGCCAGCGTCGCTTCGAGGATATGGCCAGGCGATCGATCGACGGTCCGACGGCGGAACCACGCGACCGCGAGCGGGACCACGAGCAGGGCCCCCGAGAAGTCCCCCAACCACCAGGTCCGCGCCACCCGGGGCAGAGCCGAGGCGCTGAAGACGCCCCCCAGCCAGAGAGCCAGTGGCCCGACGGTGGCGCTGATCGCGGTTCCCGCCGCCAGGGCGGCGATCATGCACCAGACGCCGCTCATCGAGTAGGTCAGGGACCGGCCGCGGGCCAGCCGGCGCAGGAGCAGGGTGGCCACGAGAACCTCAAGCAGATTGCCCATCGTCTGGCCGAGCGCGGAGCCGAGCGGCAGGCGCATGTAGTCGTTGACGAGCAGGTCCCCGATGACAACCCCGGGCCAGAGGTCGATCCCTCCGAGGTAAAGGAAGGCGATCCCGACACCGACGGGGAGCCACACAATCGCCGCGACGGGACCGGCGAACTCAAGGACAAACCCGAGTTTCGCCGTGGCGTAGTAGACCCCGACCAGCAAGGCGATCCTGGCCAGCTGCCGGATCTGGTTGCGGCCGATGGAGGACCCGGCGCGTGAGGGGGACAGCGTCGGCGTCCCGCGCTCTCGGCTACGGGCGACGTGGAGGTCCTCCATGGCCTAAAGCATCCCAGGTCGAACCGCTCGTGCCAATTACGAAAAATCTCTTGAGCGATCTCGCTCAGGCGGCGGGAAGCGCCTTAATCTGGTGCCGCGACAGGGACACGACGACGCTGTCGCTGGCCAGCTCCTCGATCGCTCCCGCGGGGACGGCGTACTCACGGCGCCAAAACCGGTGGCCTCGGCGCAGAAGCAGGTGCGTGATGGCTGGGCCGGACAGGACGACGCCGTGCAGGCGCCCGGCGTCGTGACCATCCGTCGTGCTCACGGCGCTGGCGTGCCGGATCTCGATCTTTCCCTTTGGCACTCGGTGGAACGCGATGACGATTCCGGAACTCGGTTCTGGGCGAAAGTCGATCAGCGCTCCAGCCTCGTAGGGCGCATTTGCCCACGTGTCCTTGATCCCGACGTCCCACCCCGGTTGATCACCAGGCGGGTCCATCGGGAAGCTGACCAGGTCCTCCACGGCGGGAAGCTCTCGGAGGCTCGAGAGGGTGCACTGGAGCGAGAGCTGGCTGACTGCGCTGCCCGTCCGGACGAAGCCGAACGGCACCAACCGCGAGCTCCCAATCGAACCGTGGGGGCGGACGACGATGTGGGTGACACGCTTGGAGCTGGGGTCGATCACGATGTCCTCGAGCGCGCCAAATGGCCCGTCCACGCACGTGGCGAGCTGCCCCAGGATGAGTCGGCTGGGGGACGCCTCACCCATCTTCGAGAACGGCGGAGCTCTCGATCCCTTCCTCGGAGAGATAGATCAGTGTGGCCTTTACGCGGCGGCTGACGTCGCTCGTCTCCGGTAGGTCGAGCTTGGAAAAGATCGAGTTCACATGCTTTTCCACCGCGCGCTTGGTGAGAAAGAGTGAGCTGGCGATGGCGCCATTGCTCTTGCCGGCGGCGATTTCGCCCAGCAGCTCGCGCTCGCGCGAGGTCAGGCGGGCCAACCTTGACCGGGCGGCTCGTGTCCGGGCTTGGATGAGGACGTCAACGATCATCGGATCGATGACTGAGCCGCCGGCGGCAACCTGGCGAATCGCGTCGATGAGCTCGTTGCGGTTGCGGACGCGCTCCTTGAGCAGGTAGGCGCGCCGCCCGGTTCCCTGGCCGAGCAGGGCCAGCGCGTAACTCGGCTCGGCATATTGACTGAGCACGACCACACCCATCTCGGGATCGGACTCTCGAAGCTCGGTCGCGATTCGGATTCCCTCCTCGCCCCCGGACGGGGGCATGCGGATGTCGGTCAGGACGACGTCGGGATGCCAGCGCCTGACCGCGGCCTTAAGCTCCTTCCCGTTGGTACAGACAGCCACGAGCTCGATCTCCCGGGAGGCACTGAGCGCTCCGGTCAGGAACTCCCGGATCACATAGGAATCCTCGGCCACGACGACGGTGACCGGTTTCTCAGGCTTCGCCTCGGGTGGGCGTTGCCGGGAGGTCCGGCGTTTGGCTCGGGGTGGTTCGCGCGTGGGCACGGCAGACGAAGCACCGGTATCAACCTGCGTGGGCGTGGACATTGCGGCCCCGTAGCGGAAATTGGGCGTCCGTGCGTGTGGCGAGCGAGCTTCAAGCTGCTGAGCCCGAGGGTCTCCGAGCGTGACCCCTCATCTTGCGGATGGGCGCGATGATCGGCAAGGGCGTCTACCTGCGACTTCGCGGGGAGGTCAGCACCACCCCGCGAGCGCCTCCGCGGCGGAGGGTGCATTTCGCGCAACTGCGGTATCGACTTTGCTCGTCTGACCCGCGACGATCAGGCTCAAGTGTTTGCCGATGCCCCAGATCGAAATCCGAGGATTCTCGCCGTGGCGGCGCTCGTTGCCCTCGAGGAGATCGACGCACGCGATGAGGAGGAGACCGAGGCCCTGCTCGACGCGCTGGTGAGCGCGGGCTGGCCGACCGCGGACGCCCAGAATCAATGACGGCTCGGGAAGCGGGGCCGGTGGCCGTCTTCTGCGCCGATGACAACGAGGCGTTTCGCGGTCTCGTGCGGTCCCTGGTGACCGCCACCTCTGGCTTTGTCATGGTCGGTGAGGCGGCGTCGGCGGAAGAGGCGCTGATCCTCATCACCGATACGAGGCCCGACCTCGTCTTGATGGATATCCGCATGCCCGGGATGAGCGGCGTTCGAGCCGCCGAGATCCTGTCGAAGACTCAGCCACGGCTGAGGGTGGTGCTGATGTCGGCCAACCCCGCGGAGGCGCAGGCCGAGCTGGGTCCGCTCGTGCCCCCGGTCACCGTGCTGGACAAGGCAGAGCTGTCGACGCGGCGGCTGTCCGAGCTACGGGACGGGGACGCCACGCCCTAGCCTGGCGGTGAGGGAATCACCGAGGATGATGCCGTCGCCGAAAGCTATGGCGACCAGATGTGCTCGCGACCGAGCGTCCAGCTTGTCCATCGCGTTGCGGATGTGGGTCCGCACGGTGTTGTGAGATATCCCCAGCTCCTCGGCGACCTCGGGCCCCGTATCGCCCAGCGCGACCAGGGTCAGGATGTCCCGCTCGCGCTCGGATAGCGGCATGCGCTCAGCTCTCAGTTCGGTGGGGCGGCGGAATCGGTTGCCCCAGCGCGAGGTCGTCAGCCCGACGAACAGGACGAGATAGTGACCGGTCACGATCTCACTCGTCGCCGCGTACTGGACGGAGATCTCGCCACCGTCGGCGGCGCACAGGATCGCCTCTCCGGTGAAGCTCCCGGCGCGAAGCGCGGCCTCCCACTCGGCTCGTGACGCACGCGGGCCCCCCGCGATGTGCTCGTAAATTGGCCGACCGATCAGCGTGTGCTTGGGATAGCCGAGAAGCCTCAGATAGGCACCGTTGGCATCGACATAAGAGCGCTTGCCATCGACGAGCACCATCGGGTTCTTACTCTGCTTGAAGGCGGCGTTGAAGAGACCGGAGAGCCGGCTTGCCGTGCGAGGATCGGCGGGCGTTGGGTTCACGCGCATGGCGTCCTGGAGTGATGCTGGCTCGGAACGTCTCGAATGCATCACCCACTTCGAATGACCCGCGGGACGCTAGGCGGCTGAGCTCACCTCGCTCACGGCGCCCAGCCACTCGGTGACGTCGCCGTTTTCCGCGACCAGCGGCACCGCCCGCGAGTAGACCCAGGAGACATCTCCGTCGGGCCAGCACAGACGGTGCTGGAGCTCCACCGGGCTGATGCGCTCAAGGCCATCCCGAATCGCGGCGGCGACCCGTGACCAGTCTTCCGGATGGATATAGGAATCAAAGTCGTCCAGCTGAGGCTGGTTGCCCTGGACCAGCGAGCCTCCGCCCAGGAGCCGCAGGGTGCTCCAATCTGCGGTCGCTGCGAAGACCGCTTCGCGCCCCTGAGCTACGCGGGCGCGCAGAGCCTGTGACTCCTGCATGAGCTCACGCGTGCGCCGGAGAGTGCGCGCGGTCTGGGCCCGGAGGATGTGGGTCTCGTCCGTCGTGAAGCTCGCGTGCAGCAGCGCAAGTTCCGCGGCGGCATACCGCGCCGCTCCTCCATGCCGGGCCCCGCCTTGGGCACCCGTCGATCCCTCATCCTGCACCTGGTGCTGATTATCACATGGGCTCCGCGTTCACAAATCCGGGTTCGTTAACAACTCGCTATCTGCGAGACACGCGGGAAGCCGCCTCACCGGCATCGGATGATCTCTCATGCGCGCCCCGGCGACGGTGCCTGCGATGGCGGGCGGCCATCAGGCGGGAACGGAGACTCCCTTGACCGGTGGGGTGACCGCGAAAGGCCCGAGCGTCTCCTCGCCTCCGCCAACGATCCCGTAGGAAGATTCGGGCACCTCGTTCCAGGCCCCCGGCAGGTCTCCCATGGGCTCGGAAACGATGACCCGCGCGTCGTCGCTGACCTCTTGGAGGATTTCGCGCTCGGGGTAAAGCGCGCGCAGCGTCGGAACGTGACCGGTAAAGAACAACGAGCGTGACTTTCCCTCACTCGAGTAGCGGAAGGCCCAGATCCGCTCGCCGTTGCTCACGGCCACGGTCCCCTGGAACGGATACCGGACATCCTTTTGACGACCGGCGTCCTCGACCAGGCCGATCGCCCGGGACACGGCCTGGACGGGATCGTCCTCGAGTCCGAGGGTGAGCGCCAGGTAGAACAGCACCTCGGTGTCGGCGCCCCCGGCGAGCTCGGGATACAGCGACTCGTCGATGGCCAGCACGAGGTCGCGCTTCAGGCGCGCATAGTCGCCGATGAAGCCGTTGTGCATGAACAGCCAATGCCGGTGGCGGAAGGGGTGACAGTTCGTCTGCTGGACGGGCGAGCCGATAGCGGCCCGGATGTGTGCGAAGAACAGGCCTGACTTGACATGACCTGCCATCTCGCGCAGGTTCTGATCGTTCCAGGCCGGTTCGATGCTCTTGAAGGTTCCAGGCTCAGGCTGGTCGTCGTACCAGCCCACCCCGAAGCCATCGCCGTTGGTGGCCTCAGCCCCGAGCTCGGAATGCAGACTCTGATCGATGAGCGAGTGAGCGGGCGAGTAGAGCGCTCTCTCGAGGAGGATTGGCGAGCCCGTGTAGGCGGCGAGCCAGCGGCACATTAGATGCTCCTTTCGGCGGGAGAGGTCGGGCCTCCCGCGACCTTGTCTAGTCCGGTGAAGCGATTGGCGAGGGTGGGAAGAATCGCCGCCCGACCGGGCCTGGACATCCAGGCACGCTGCCGGGCCGCGCCATTGCGGGCCGCCAAGAGGCTGACGTGTTCCAGCTCGGCGGCACAGCCGAGGGCGGTCGCGTGGGGGCGGCAGGCCTCAAGCAGTTCCTGCACGAGGCGGCGGACCGGGACGCGCCTGGATTGCCGGGGGTCGAGCAGCCTCGCCTCGGTGCCATATCGCGCCGCCAGGAAGCGGTTCTCCTCGAGCACCTCCGGGGCTGTCGGCGAGCCGAGCGCGGAGCCTTCGAGCTCGAGCCGAACCAGCGACTGCACCAGGGCGGTCAGGGCCGCGGAGTCACGCGGCGTGGTTTGGGCGTCCATGGCCCGCACCTCCACGGTGCCCAGCCTGGGCTGGAGCCGAACGTCCCACCATAGGAAGCTCGTGTCCGGGATCGCCCCCAGCGCGATCAGTGGGTCGACGGCCTCCACATAGGCTGCGTAGGAGGGATAGGCCCGCGGGGGTCCGGTGCGCGGGAAGGCATCGAAGGTCAGCGTCCGGGTCGAGGAGAAGCCGGTGTCACGACCGTCGCTGAATGGGGAGTTGGCCGATAGCGCGAGCAGGACCGGAATGTGCTCCCGCAGGCGGTTGAGGCCGCGGACGGCATCCTCGGGATCCGGCACCCCGACGTGGACGTGCAGGGCCATCGTCGGTGCTCGCTGCATGAGCCACCGCATCGAGCTGGCCAGGCGGCGGTAGCGAGGTGCCGCGGAGACCGTTGCGCCAGTCTGGGGGCTAAACGGGTGCATGGCCGCCCCTGCGGCGACCATGCCCATGGCGGCGAGCTCCGCCGCCAAGCGCCGGCGTAGGGCGGCGAGCTCGAGGCCGACGCCAAGGGCGCTGAGGTGGACTCCGCTTGAGAGCTCGACCACCGATGCGTGGGTCTCCGGTGACAGGTGAGTGCCGAGCCGATCCGTCAGCCGGGCCAGGACAGCGTCGCTGCGTTCGGCCAGCGAATGATCGGCGGGATCGAGCAACATCACCTCTTCCTCGGCCCCCACCGTGAACCTCCGGCCTAGGCCCGCATTCCACTGCCACCACGAGGGGCTGTCGGGGGCTGGGTCGCCGTGGACCTCGCCCGTTGCCGGCGGAGCGCTCATCTCACCAGCCTGGCGAGGCGAGCACCGCAGAGCGTCATCCCAAACAGGTGATGATGGTCGCGCGCGTCTGACGATCATCCCGGTCGGTGAAGGGAATCCGGAGCCGCAGATGAGTACGCGGTTATGGGCGACGGTCGCCCTGGCGGCGACGGTCGTGACCGCGGTGTTCGCAGCCGTGGTGGCCGTGTTGAGGTTCCCGGGCGGGCTGATCGTCTTGGTGTGCTTTGCGCTGGCGGTGGTTGCCGCCGCTCAGGGCCTGGTGCGGCTTGGCGCTCTGCGGATACTTGGCATCGCGCTCGCGATCCTGCTCCTCGCGGCGGGAATTGCCTTGCTGCTCGCCGAGCACCATCCCATCGACGCTGTCCTGCTCGTCGCGGGAATCCTCGTCAGCCTCGCGGCGGCGCGGAGGGCGTTTCAAGTCCACGTGCGGTGGCCCAGTGCGCCTCGTCCCGCTCATCCCGTGCTGTTCTACAACCCCCTGTCGGGGGGCGGCAAGGCCCAGCGCTTCCGCGTCGCCGAGGAGGCCCGCAAGCGCGGCATCGAGCCGGTCGAGCTTCGGCGCGGCGACGATCTCGAGCGACTCGTCCGGGAGGCGGTTCGCCGGGGCAGCGATGCCCTAGCCATGGCAGGCGGAGACGGGTCGCAGGCCATCGTCGCGATGGTGGCGGCGGAGCATGACCTCCCGTACGCGTGCATCCCGGCCGGGACACGCAACCATTTCGCGCTCGACCTCGGGGTGGACCGGGATGACGTCGTCGGTGCGCTCGACGCGTTGGTCGATGGAGGCGAGCGGCGGGTCGACCTGGCCGAGGTGAACGGCCGCGTATTCGTCAACAACGTGTCGCTGGGGCTGTATGCGGAGGCGGTCCGCCGTCCCGGTTACCGGGAGGCGAAAATCCGCACGCTGCTGGACACGGTTCCCGACGTGATGGGACCCGATGCCGCGCCTTCCTCGCTGTGGTGGTCTCATGACGCCGGCAGCGAGTCGGCCACGGCCATCCTTGTCTCCAACAACCCGTACCGGCTCGGGCACGCGATCGGGTCAGGAACGCGGCCACGGCTTGACCTGGGGACCCTCGGGATTGCCGCCATCGGAGAGACGGTGCGCGGCCAGAATGGCAGGGCTCCTCACGGGCTGGAGATGCATCAGTGGACGGCGCCGACATTCCAGATGGAGGCGACAGAGCAGGTGACGGCCGGGATCGATGGCGAGACCGTGCTCCTCGACCCACCGCTCCGTTTTCGCGTCAGGTCCCACGCGCTGCGCGTGCGCATCGCCCCGTCACATCCAGGTGCTTCGCCTTCGGCGATCGAGCCCGCGACGTCGTGGCGGATGATCCCCGCGCTGGCCTCGCTCGCGGTGCATGGCGTCCGGGCGGAACAGCGCCAGGCGCTGCTGAGCTCAGGTTGACGGCTGCGCTCATCCGTTTCGGGTGATGACGGGGTCCGAAGCGATGGCGGATGCTCCGGTCGTGACCAACGCCACGAACGCCTAAGGAGGCAGCATGCCTGTAGTCGGAGCCGACACCCACCAGACCCTGAGCGGAATCTCCTCCGGGAAGGCGGACTTCCTCGACCAAGCCATCGGTCTTCGTGAGGTGGATCGCGAGTTCAGCGGGCTTGACCCGCGGACGTTTGCCCTGGTGAAGATCGCCACCCTGATTGCACTCGACGCGCCGCCGGCTTCGTACGCGTGGCAGATCGGGAACGCCCTTGCCGACGACGTGAGCCCGGAGGACATCCTGGGCGTGCTGCGCGCGGTGGCGCCGCAGGTGGGTGGCCCCAGGGTCGTCGCGGCCGCCGCCGAGATCATGGCGTCGCTGGGCTTGCCCTTCGACGAGGAGGAGTGATCGAATGCCGCTGTTCAGACGCCGTCCCCTGCTTCGCGCCGCCGCGGTTGGTGGCGGGGCGTATATGGCGGGCAAGCACCGGGGCGCTGCCCAGGCCGAGGAACAGGCCTATCAACAGCCGCCGCCGCAGCAGTACGCGGCGCCTCCGCCCGCTCCCCCCGCGCCATCGGGGCCCAGCTCGGATGACATTGCTCGGCTGCAAGAGCTCGGGAAACTCCACGAGCAGGGAATCCTCACCGATGAGGAGTTCGCCTCCCAGAAGCAGCAGATCCTTGGCGCGGCGTAGGCCGCTCCGCGACGACTAGCCGACCTCCTCCGGTTAGTCCCCTTCCCGCGCGATCGCCAGCCGCTCTGAGCTGGCGGTCGCGCTAGTTATGGATGGCTAGCGCAGATGCGCGAAATCGCGCGCCACCCACGATTCGGCGCCAGGAAGCGGGGTAGATTCGAGTGATCGCGAATCTCCGCCTCGCATCGTGAACTTGCCTTCAGGAACCTCGCCACCCGACCGATGGGTTGCTATGCGCCACGATTCGGTCCGCCACGGTGCCCCAGCGTTGGTCGTGCTGCTGATGGTCCTGGCGGTCGTCTCGAGCGTCGGCGTGTGCATGGCGGCGGTGATCGCCCACGCGCCCGCCGCGGTGGCGCCGCTCGTCGCCCTGGTTTGTGTCGGCTGCCCGCTGGTTGCCGCTTGGGAGTTCCCCGGCGCGGTGAAGGAGATCGCGGCCAGGCGGGGTCATGGCCGCGCCGTCGCCGGCCTACGCCAGGCGTTGGACCAGCTGCCTGAGACCGAGCACCCGCTCGGTCTCTAACACCCTCACGCCGCCGGGTCGGCCTCCGTGCGCCCGTCGTCGGCTCGGCTGCTAACCCGTCGTCCGGCGTAGTTGCCGACCACGAGCCCGATCACAGTCACGAGGTAGAGCTGCCCGGTGAGCATCTCAAGGACGGCCAAGGCGTGGCCAAACGACGTGGCCGCGGTGTAGTCACCAAAGCCTGTCGTCGTCAGCACGGTGAACGAGTAGTAGATCATCTCACCGGTGGTGACGTTCGACTCATGGAAATACGCCCCCGTCTGCACGTCGGCGACAAAGGCGATGATGGCGGCGAACAGAATCCCAACGACCAGGTAGATGGTCAGAGCGCCCGCCACGACCTCGAATGTCACCCCACGCTCCCGAATCAAGCGCAGGACCCCGCCGGCCAGCGCCACCGGGATCAACGCGACAAGAAGGGCGATCACCGCGAAGGCCAGGTCGACGCCGAGGACCCCGGCGGCGAGGCCGACAACGACGATGGCGGCGAAGCCGCCGACGAAGATCGCCCGGATCCGGCGAACCTCATGCCCCGCGCGTGAGGTGGCGACGGTCACCGTGAGGGCGGCACCGGCCAGCGCGACGTCTACAGCGCGGCTCCAATTTCCCGCCGGTGCGGTGATTCCAAACAGCACGAGGACCAGCACGAGCGCGAACACGACCCCGTAGCGGTGTTGGCCCTTGACGGTCGGGCGTCGGTTCTTCGCGATGACCGCTGCGCTTGCCACGGGATCCGGGGAGGAAGGCTCCGCCCGAAGCGGTCCTACTGCATCACCCTGAACAGGTGATGGGACCGGGGGGCTGCGTTGTCAGCATCGGCGCGTGCCCGCGGCCACGACCCATCTCCAGGGCGTGCTCGCCGAGGCGGGGGAACTTGACCAGGCGCTCTACCACGCCGTGGCCGCCACCTCTACGCCAAGCCTGGACGTGGCGATGCGGCGACTCTCGCGCGCGGCCAACTACTCCAGGATCTCCATCGCCATCGCCGTGGGCCTGGCCGTGGCCGGCGGGGCGAAGGGGCGGCGGGCGGCAGTGTTCGGGCTGACCGCGGTGGCCGCCACGTCGGCGGCCGGGAATCTGGTGCTCAAGCCGCTGGGTCGCCGCAGCCGTCCGGATATGGCGAGCCAAGACGTCCCACAGGCGCGGCGAGTGAGGATGCCCGGCTCAGCGTCGTTTCCCTCCGGCCACGCGGCCGCGGCGGTGGCCTTCGCCTCGGGGGTGGGGAGCGTGATGCCCTCGGCGGCGCTTCCGCTGCGGGCTCTGGCGCTGCTGGTCAGCTACTCCCGGGTGCACACGGGGGTCCACTATCCCGGGGATGTGGTGGCCGGGGCGTTGCTGGGTGCGGTCGTGGCGGATCTCACCAATGCGTGGCTCGGCCGGATATGGCCGCCGGAGGCGGGAACGGTGGGTCGAGGAGCACGCAACTCGGGCTAGCCCGCATCCCCCAAAACGGGTGATCTTGGTGCGTAGCCACCATCGCTGGCGTGGTGTGAGCTTCTCCGAACACGGGGGCGGGCGCCCTTGCCGGATGCCTGGGTGGCGGAACATCATGGGCTCGCGTCCCCCTGAACCCGCGCTTTCTCGACCTGAGCCCGATGCCATCCAGCCAAGCAGTCGACGTTGCCCACGTGATTCCCCGGAGCGCCGCGGTCTTGCGGGTGCCAGACGGAGCGCTGCTCCGGGGCCGGGATCGGCGCCTGATCCAGCGGCCGGCGCTCGTTCGCAAGCTCATCGCCGGGCGCGAGCGGCCGCTCGCCCTGGTGCTCGCCCCGCCCGGGTATGGCAAGTCGACGCTGCTGGCCCAGTGGGAGCAGGCCGACGAGCGGGTGTTCATTTGGGCTTCCGTGGGCCGTGGGTGGCCCAAGCTGGCCCAGCTGATCCGGTCCGCTCACGCGCAGCACCAGACGTTCGTGCTCGTCGTCGACGAGGCCGATCGGCTCCGCCCGGAAGTCCTGAACGCGCTCGTTTCGGCGGCGCTGAACGAGCTCCCCGTCTACTGCACGATCGCGCTGGCGGCGAGAGCTGAGCTGCAGATCCCTGTGGCCCGGCTGCGCGCGCACCGGATGCTCGTCGAACTGAGAGCGGAGGACCTGGCCCTGACGGCAAACGAGGCCGAGATGCTCCTGCGCCGCGAGGGCGTAAAGGTGCCGCAGGAGGACCGCCGGGCGATCCTTCGCCGCACTCAGGGATGGGCGGCCCCGCTGTATCTGGCGGCGCTGTCCGTCCGGGAAGGACTTGGGGGCACCGACTCGCTCACGGGCCCGCAGCACATGGTGTCGGAATATCTGAGTGCCGAGGTACTTGGCGACATGCCCGAAGACCTGCGGCGGTTTGCGGTGCGGACGTCCGTGGCCGGCGAGCTCACGGGGCCGCTGTGCGACGCTCTGCTGGGCCAGCACGGTTCTGGTGTCACGCTCGAGGTGTTGGCACGCCAGAGCGCGCCCCTGTCGGCGGTGGACGCCGCACACCACCGCTATCGGTGGCACCCACTCGTGCGCGAGGCACTGCTGTCCGAGCTTCACCGCAGCGAGCCCGAGCTGGAAGGCGGGCTTCACCGTCGCGCGAGCTTGTGGCACGCGGAGAGCGGCGAAGCCGAAGCGGCGATCGAGCATGCCGTGAAAGCGGGCGACGCCCATCTCGCGGGTGAGCTGCTGTACCCGCACGTGGTCTCGTATGTGTCTCGGGGGCGCGCTCGTCTCGTCGCGCGCTGGCTCGGAGCGTTAAGGCGTGACCGCGTTGCCAGCCAGCCCACACTCGCCCTTTCGGCCGCCCTCAGCGCTCTGGCCGCCGGGCAGCTCGATGAAGCCAAGGCCTGGTCGGTTACGGCGGGCGCGGCTGCGGATCGAGCCAAAGCGGGCGGGCACCATCCGTCACTGGGCAGCGGGTTGAACGTGGTCCAGGCACTGGTGGAGAGCCGGAGCGTGAGGGTGATTGGTGAGCGGGCGGAGGCCAGCGCGTCGGCCGAGCCCAAGGACAGCCAGTGGCGGCCGTATCGGCTTCTGCTCGCCGGCGTCTCGGCGCACCTGCGGGGCGAGCCGGAGCCGGCAAGGCAGATTCTCGACTCGGCCATCGCCGGAACCGGCAACGTCGCTCCGAGCGTAACCGCCCTCTGCCTGGCGCAGCGGGCGATGATCGCGATCGAGGACGACGACTGGGAGCTCGTCGGCGAACTCACCGACCGCGCCATGACGGTTATCGAGGAGTGGCATCTGGACAACGCTCCCACGGCGGCGCTGCCCGTTGCCGCGCTCGCCGCGGCGAAGGCGCACGACCGGCACGGCGACGAGGCGAAGGCCGCTCTGCGCCGGGCGCTCGACCTGCTGGCCACGCTGGGTGAGTTTCTCCCCTGGTACGGCGCTGAGGTGCGGATCCTCCTCGCCCACGCGTCGCTGTGGCTGGCCGATGTCGGGGCGGCTCGGACGCTGCTGGCGGAGGCTTCCCGACTCGCCCGCAAGGTTCCGGATGCGGTTGCGTTCGGGCGCTGGTTCGACGAGGCCTGGGGGTACATGGACACCCTGGCCGAGAACCGGCTCGCCGGCTCGTCGTCCTTGACCATCGCCGAGCTACGCATCCTCCGCTTCCTCCCGAGCCATCGATCCTTCCGGGAGATCGCCCTGCAGCTGGGGGTCTCCGCGAACACGGTCAAGACGCAGGCGCACGCCGTGTACCGAAAGCTCGGAGCCGGATCTCGTTCTGAGGCCGTAGCTCGGGCGCGCGAGGCCGGCCTCCTGGGCTAGCGCACTAGCGGGCGCTGGCGGCCCCTATCGGGGAGACAGTTGGCCGCTCGGCGGCGGCGCCAGGGGCGCTCCAGCGTTGGGGAACTCACGGGCGGTCTCGCGGCGGAGCGCTTCGGCGCCGACCAGCGCGAGGACCGTGAAGGTGATGATGCCCGCTGGCGTGCCGGTGGCGTGAATCGGGTCCCAGGCGAAGATGAGGACCATCACGCCGAGGACGATGGCGAAGGTCTCGATCGGGTGCGTTTTTAGGAACGGCGCGATGAACTGACGCGCTCGGAACGCCCACGGGTGCGGGCCGGCGAACCAGGCGGCGGCGACGAGCACGACGGCAAAGGCGATGACCGCTCCGGCGATCTGGCCGAGAATCTGGGTGTTGATGTTGACCACCGCGTGGATGGTGGGACGCAGTGACGCGTCATCGGTCAGGCTGTTCGCGGTCTGGGTCTCCAGGATCGAGCGCAGCAGGATGACCACCACTCCAGCCCCTATCGCGGCGAATCCGATGGTCATGAGCGCGCGCCGGCGGTGGCCCCGGGCGAGCACGACGGCCAGCACGTAAAGGACCGGGACGATGATGGTCAGCCACAGGGCGAGCGACTGGATGGCATTTCCGACGTCTTGGACCAGCTTCAGCTGCCTCGACTTCAGAACCGTGAGGGTGGCGATGTTGGCGGGGAGCTTCGAGCTCAGGCCCGCCGGCAGCCCCAGGCGGGCGGCGACGGTGTCGAGGATCGAGCCGAGGTTGAGCGTCACCACCCCGTGCTTGGTCCCGACCGTTTTGTTGCCGCCTTTGACGACCGCGATGAAGCTCTGGTCCGCGACCCGGTTGGCCTTGGCCCAGAGGTTTTGGATCCGCGGGCGGGTCAGGGCCAGATTGGTGCCTTGGACGGCCGCATTGCGCAGCGCCCCGGCCGCCGGTCCGGCGAGGCCTTGGAGCTGCGTGGGAAGGGCCGACTTGAGCAGCCCCGAGACATTCACATTCGCGTAAAGCTGGTCGACCAGGTAGTTGGCCGTGCTTGAGCGGATGGCCGGGTTAGCGAGCAGCTGGGTGCTGTTGTTGGACCAGTTATCCGGACTGAAGAGGAGCCGGTTTGCCCACACCGAGAACATCCCCACCACGAGCAGCACGGTGGTGATAGCGATCAGCGAATTGACCAGGACGGGATGACCGCGGGAGCCTGAGGTTTCGGGCGGGGGTGAGGCGGGGGTTCCGGTGGGGGGAGCGGTGGGGACTTCGGTCGACGGTGAGCTTTTTGAGCCGGCGGTTTCGGTCGATTCGGAGCCCCGTGAGCCTGAAACGTCGGTCGGCGCCGAATCGGCAGCCAGGCCACCGTCGCCCTGTTGGGGCGGTCCGTCTGAGCGGCTCATCGCGTCATGGTCGGCGCGGTCCGGCATTGGCGCATCCTCCCATTGGGATGAAGCGGGCGCCGAATGGGCGGGTGTGCCCCCCATAGAGATTGGTGTGTGCCATGTTGAGGGTTCCGCGAGGTGCGTAGACGCTTCACGGAGCAATGCGCTGGACCGCGCTCATCACCTGGGCAGACGTAACGTGCAACCCCTCCGCGGGAGGCCAGGGCTGATGGCGGTGAGCCAATCCGGCCCCGCAACCAAGAGCGGTGGCGGTGCGCAGCTTGTTCGAGACATCGCCACGAGCGGCCTGTTGCTCAATGTCGGGCGTCACCGCGCGCTCCGCCGGGTCTACGGAAGCGCAGCCGATCACGACAACGCGCTAACTGTCTTTTCGCTGCTTCTGCTGCCCGGCTTCCTGGGTGGGGTGGTGCGTCGGCTCTTCAAGGTGCCCAAGCTGTCCAACTCTGACCTGTTCCTGCTGGCGATAACGCTGCGCGAGCTGCTGGCCGGCGCAGCCGGACCGGTGGCCCAGGAATCGCCGGGGGCGAGCACGCTGCTGACCCTCAGTCTGGCCGCGCGCACCCCCACGTTTGGGCTGCTCGAGGCGGAGCGCGGGGTCGCGACCAGCTCGCACTGGCTGCTCGGGGGGTTCCGTCACCGCTACGGGTATCTCGTCGATCCAGGGCACCGGCGGGCAAACCGGGCACAGCGGCGAGCACAGGCCGCTGGTGGGGGGTTGGGTGGTCCCGGCGCTCGTCGCGCCAACTGAGCCTGGGGGTAGGACGTTTGCCGCTTGCCGAGGTGATATTCCATTCCGGGCCTCGCCAGGCTGTGGCGGCAGCGGATGGCGGGATCCTCGCGCTGGCCATCGTGGCGTTCGAGATGGTGGCGCTGGCCCTGCTGTTCCTGTACGCCGCCCGCCACCGAGACGAGCCCGGCAACGGGGGCGATGACGGCGGAGGCCCAGGAGGGGGCGGAGGTGGTCCTGATCGACCATCGCCACCGCCCAGAGGGAGCGACCCGGTCTGGTGGCCCGAATTCGAGCATCAGTTCGCCAGATACGTCGCTCGGGCGCGGCAGTCACATCGCCCGGTTGAGCGGATCGGGCCGTGAGAGACCTACCGCCTGCCTGAGCCGGTCGGGCGGTGACAGACCACCGCCCGCCTCAGCCGGTCGGGCGGTGACAGACCACCGCCCGCCTGAGCCGGTCGGGCGGTGAATCTGCGGCGGCTACTCAGGAACCGACTCTCGTGCGCGGGCTGCTCCGCGGCGGCTCCAGGCGCCCGGGCCGGTCGATCGACTCCGGCATGAGATCGGGAACCGACGGCTGAGGGCGTCCTATCTCCAGCAACTCGTTGACGAGAGCGAGAACGTGAGGATGGGCTGCATCCAGGTCACGCCGAGCCGCGGCAATCGCACGGCGTGTCATCGCCTCCACGTAGTGCAGCGTCACCGTCGGATGGCGCCGTCTGATGCGGGGCACGAATCGACGGCGGGGACGGAATGTCCGGGGCCACGCGGCGAGACGTTCGATTCGCTCAAGCTGGACCTCGGAGCTGCCGCGGCTCCCGACGACCTTCGACGCATAGACGTACAGGTCTTGCCGTCGCCGGTCGTCGATCACGTCGTTGTAGGAGCGGAGCAAGCTGCCGATCACTGGACAGACCGAGGCGGGATGGTCGCTGAAGGACTCGCCGGCAAGCATCGATGCCAGCTCCATCACGCACACGCCCTGCTCCGGCGATTCGTGGCGTCCCTTCTTCAGTTTGATCGTTTGGTAGCTCGCGGGTGCCACGTTTACCTCCTGTCTTGGGTCGGACGACCAAACCGTAGGGGTGCGAATGGAGCCTGGCGTCATCCGTATCGGATGAGCCGCAGATCATTCTGTTCTCGATCGAACCGGCGTAGGGCTACCGCTGGGTGGAGCGCCGCCGCCGTCTAGCTGGGCGCCGATAGCCAAAGTAGTAGCCCACCAGCAGCACGATGAAGACCAGCGTTGGGACCGTCGCCAGCTGAATCGAAACCCGGCCGTGTCCCGAGTGTGCTTCCCCAGTGATCAAGCCGATCAGGACAAACAGCACCACCGCGACCACCACATCCAGAAGACAACCCACGCTCGAAATCTTCCTGGTAGCGAGGTCCGGCAAACGGTGGGGGTGGCTGGGACCGGGGACGCCACGATGCGAAGACGCTTCCGCGGAAGCGTTTTCGCCATCAGGGGACCAGGACGACCTTGCCGACGTTGCGCCGCTCGGCGATGAAGCGGTGTGCGTCGGGGGCTTGGTCGAACGGGAGGGCCGCGGCGACGACTGGCCTGAGCTGACCCTCCTGGAGCCCCGATATCAAGGGCTCGATCACTCGGTCGAGACCTCCCTCGGCGTCCCACCACGAGAGCATGTTGAGGCCAAAGACGCCTTTGTTCTCGTTCATCACTCCCAGCCCCTTCCACCATGGCAGCGATGAGAACGGGCTCTTGGCAAGCGTTCTGAGTGCGGCCGGGAGGTTGCGTTTCTCCCCCGTCTGGACCTCCGAGGCGCCGTACATGATCAGCCTGCCGCCCTGGCGGAGCAGCTGGTAGTCCTTGCGGAAGCTCGATGGGCCGAGGGCGTCAAAGGCGACGTCGATCCCCTCGCCCCCGGTGAGCCGGCGAACCTCCTTGACAAAGTCCTGAGTGCGGTAGTCAATCGCGTGGTCGACGCCCTGCGCGCGGATCGCGTCGTGCTTCGAGCCCGACGCGGTTCCGAACACCTCAGCGCCGATGCGCTTGGCGATCTGCGTGGCCGAGATCCCCACCCCGCCGGCAGCGGCGTGGATCAGGACCCGCTCGCCCTGCTTGAGGCCGCCCATCACGACAAGCCCAGCCTGGGCGGTCGCGTAGTTCACGGGGAACGCTGCGCCCTCCTCGAAGGAAAGCTGCTCCGGCAGCTTGTAAACCATGTCCTCCCGCACCGTGACGAGCTCTGCCTGGCCGTTAAAGCGCGTGCCGCCGAGCACCCGCTCACCAGGCTGAAACGACTCGACCCCTTCTCCCACCGACTCCACTTCGCCCGCCACCTCGTAGCCGACCACGCAGGGCACCTTCGGCGCGTCCGGATACAGCCCGGTTCGGGCGAGCGTGTCGGCAAAGTTGATCCCCGCCGCCTTGACCGCGATCCGGACCTCACCGGGCCCCACCGGCGGGTCGGGCCGCTCCTGCACCTGGAGAACCTCAGGTCCCCCGTGCCTGGTGATCACGACGGCACGCATCGCAACGGACTCTAGTCCGAGAACCCAAAGCGCTGCGAGCCCTCTCCGCACTCAAGCCCGCCGGGGGACTTGAACCCCCAACCCCTTGATTACAAATCAAGTGCTCTGCCAATTGAGCTAGGCGGGCGCGGGAGCGTGATGGATTTCGACGCTCCACGGGCGTGAGTGTCGCAGCTGGCGCAGCGGGGCGAATAGGGCCGGCACGCGAGGGTTTTTCGCCCCGGTTCCGGACAGAGACAGTGACCGTGTCCTATAACGGGAACATACGTCCCGTTATCGGACACGGTCCGGGATCCTCCCCTCGGCTGCCGCGGTCAGTCCGGGAGCAGGGGGACCGAGATGCCCGGGTCGCGGCCGACGAGGGCGGCGCGGTTGATGGCGCCGGAGCCGAAGCGATCGCGGATGCTGTCGAGGGCTGCGTCGAGCTCTCGGGTGCGGTCGAAGGGGAGGGCGAGCTGGACGGCACCCTGGTCGACCAGATTCGTGAGGGCAACCCCGACCAGGGTGAGGCCACGGCGCCGGATCGCCGGCTCGGATAGCCGGAGCAGATCGAGGGCAGTGTTCAGGATCGTGTGGGTGTGCGAGGTGGCGTCACTCATCGTGTAGGAGCGGGTCGCGCGCGTGTAATCAGAGAAGCGGAGACGGAGGACGACCGTCCGGCACAGGCGTCCGGCGCCGCGCAGGCGCCGGGTGACGCGGTCGACCAGTGCCGTCAGCGCGGTGGCAATCTCCTCGGAGGAACGCTCGCGCCGTCCCAGCGCCCGCTGGGCGCCGATTGAGCGTCGTCGGGCTCGGCGGTGTACGGGCCGCGGATCGTGGTTGTTGGCCAGCGCGCTCAGGTGTCGCCCTGAGGCGCGCCCGAGGAGCGAGACGAGCAGCGACTCGCCGACCTCGGCCACCTCGGCGACGGTGGTGATTCCGGCTCGGTGGAGCTTGGCGGCGGTGACGCGACCGACCCCCCACAGATACTCGACCGGGAGCGGATGCAGGAACTCGAGCTCCGAATCCGGCGGAACCAGGAGCAGGCCGTCGGGCTTGGCGACCCGGCTCGCGACCTTGGCGAGGAACTTGGTGCGAGCGATACCGACGGTGATCGGAAGTCCCACCTGTTCCCGCACCTGAACTCGCAGCCGCCCCGCGATTTCCATCGGCGTCCCCGAGATGTGCTCAAGCCCGCGGACGTCGAGAAAGGCCTCGTCGATCGAGAGCGCCTCCACCTCCGGCGCCGTGCCTTCGAAGACCCGGAATACGGCCTTGCTGGCCTCGCTGTAGGCCGCCATCCGGGGCGAGACGACGACCGCTTGTGGACACAGCCGTCGTGCCTGACCGCCGCCCATGGCGGTCCGGATTCCATACGCCTTGGCCTCATAGCTGGCGGCGAGGACCACGCCGCCGCCGACGATGACCGGCCGACCGAGCAGGTGCGGAGCGTCCCGCTGCTCGACCGAGGCGTAGAAGGAGTCGAGGTCGGCGTGGAGGATCGTGGCCCGGGTGGACACGAACAAATGTTCGCGCGCGGGGCGGACGGGTGAAGATGTCGCTGGCTGTCTACGCCGACTCGGCTGAGATGGCGTGCTCCAGCGAGCCGTGCCCGTTGGAGGAGAAGTCGGTCGGGGTGCTCGGCGGCGCCGGCTCCGGCGCCGTGTTCAGACGGCGCTCCAGCTCGCCGAGGACGAGGCCGAAGAGCAGATGACGCAGGGTGCCCTGGGCGAAGGCCCGGCGGTTGCCCGACAGCTCGGGCAGCTGCTTACGCGCTGGATGCAGCCGATCGGAGAACATGGTGAGCGGCCACAGCGCGAAGTGCTCGGTCAGGGCCACGGCCGGCCCGCGGAGAACCGGGGGCAGCGGGAGCACGGGAGCCACGTTCGAGTAGACGGCGCCGAACAGGGCTCCGTTTCCCAGGTGCATGGCCAGCCCCGCCGGGTACCAGGCGTCGCCGGACACGACCGCTCGTCCCAGGAGCTCAACGTCGTCGTAGCGGGACCCCAGGAGGAGCTTGTCTAGCGGCTGCCCGGCCGCCCAGACGCCCGCGGCAATGGCGCCGGAAACGGCGCCTCTGAGAGTCCGAGTGCTGACGTTTGCGCTGGCCAACTCTGGCAACTGTAACGGGCGGCGCTCCAGCGGGTACGCAAAAGTGCGATGAATCACGAGGCCCTGCACAAGCGCGCGCGGGAACACGGCGTGAACCGCCTCGTCTACTACATCGTGCGAGCCGTCCTGCAGCCGTTCTTCCACGTCTACTTCCGGATGGTCCGGATCGGGCGTGAGCACATTCCCGCCGAGGGCCCGGTGATCATCGCGGCCAACCACCGCAGCTTCCTGGATCCGTTCGTGATCGGGACGATGGCCCGGCGGCCGCTGTACTACGTGGCCAAGCAGGAGCTGTTCCGCCACCGGCTCCAGGCCTGGGTCCTCAGCTCGCTGGGGGCCTTCCCGGTGCGGCGGGGACAGGGCGACGCGGACATGGTCGACACGGCCAAGGCGATCCTCGCGCGCGGGGACATAGTGCTGATCTTCCCCGAGGGCACGCGAACCCGTCCGGGATCGCTCGGTAAGCCCAAGCGCGGCGTCGGCCGGCTGGCGCTGGAGACGGGCGCGCCCGTTGTGCCGGTGGCGGTGATCGGGACCGAAGATGTCCGCAAGGGGCTGAGGATCCGTCCTCGCAAGGTACGGATCCGGGCCGGGCGCCCGCTCACCTTCCCCAAGGTTGAGAACGCATCGCCTTCGCTCGCGGGCGCCGTAACGGATCGGATCTGGCCCTGCGTGATGCTTCAGTGGGAGTGGCTGGGCGGTCTGCCGCCGGTCCGTCGGGCTGCGATCGTCGGCGCGGGAACGTGGGGCACCGCGCTCGCGGTGGCCCTGGCCCGGGGCGGACTCGAGGTCGAGCTCGGGTGCCGGACGCCTGAGCAGGTGGCCGAGCTCACCGAGAGCCGGGTCAACCAGAGCTACCTGCCCGACGTCGCGTTGCCGGAGACGATCAGGGTGCTGCGCGCCTCGGAGCTCGAACTGGCCGGCCACGACCTGATCTGCCTCGCCGTGCCCGCCCGGGCTGTGCCCAGTGTGATGGCGGCCAACGGGGAGCGCATTCCCCGCCGGGCCGGCGTGCTCGTGCTGTCCAAGGGCCTCGTTCCGCCGTTGGGGACGCTGCCGTCGGCCTTCGTCTCCGAGCGCTGCCATGCCCGCGCCGTCGCCGCCCTCGGCGGTCCCGCCCACGCCGCCGAGATGCTTGAGACCGGCGCCTCGGTGGTGGTGGCCACGCACGATCGGGCCTTTGCCCGGCAGCTTTCCGAGGTCATCAAGAGCGCCGGCATGGAGATCAGCCTGACTACCGACATCACCGGGGTTGAGTTGGCGGGCTGCGCCAAGAACGCGGCCGCTCTGGCGGCCGCCGCGGCGGCCAGCGCCGGGGCCAACGTGGCGGGAGCGGCTGCGGGCAAGGTGTTCGCCGAGGTCGACGCGCTGGCCCGGCGGCGGGGTGGGCACCCGGAGACGTTCGCGGGTCTGGCCGGCGTGGGCGATCTCGTGGCCACGGTCGGTTCCTCGAGCTCACGCAACCGGCGCGCGGGTGAGCTCCTGGCTCAGGGGGTCCCCGGTCCGGAGATCTCGCAGGCGCTCGGGCACACGGCCGAAGCCGTCGATGCCATCCCGCTGCTGGCTCACGTGGCCCGGGAGGAGCACGTGGACGCACCGGCCTTGGAGAGCCTCGCGGCGCTCGTCGAAGGGCGGATCGAGCCTGACCACTGGACGGCGACGATCACCAAGCTCCGGCGCAAGGACACTGTCCGCGCCGCCTGACCGGAGGTAGGCTCTGATGCCGTGCTGGAGCAACTTCCGAGGAACAAGACCGAGCTTGACGCCCGCTTCACCGAGCTCTACCGCGCTCACCTGCGCGACGTCTACTCCTACAGCTACTACCGCGTGGGCAACCACCACGATGCCGAGGACCTCACCGAGCAGACCTTTCTCCAGGCCTACCGGCACTTCGAGCGGGCCCTGCGCGAGTCAAATGGGCGTCCCCTGCGGCCGTGGCTCATCCGGATCGCCCACAACCTGGCGGCCAACTTCTACCGGGACCGCTCCCGCCGGCCCGAGTCGGCGATCGAGGATGCCGACCTGGTCTCGGCGCCCCACACCACCGAATCGCTGGTCGAGGGCCGGGAGGAGCTCGAGGCCATCCTGGCCGGCGTGCAGCAACTTCCCGACGACCGGCGGGAGGCGCTGATCATGCGCTTCGCGCTCGGCATGGACAACCGAGAGATTGCGCGGGCGCTCGGGCGAACCGACGGCGCCACCAAGGTCCTGCTGCACCGTGCCATTCGCCAGCTCGAGGGCATCGTCTCTGAGGACGGGGTCAAGGTAGGGGAGAGCGCATGAGCGCGAGTGCACCCGACTTTGAGTCGCTGCTCCGCCAGGCGCTGGTGCCGGTTGATCCTCCGGCCGACCTGACGCAGCGGATGGAGCAGACCCTGGTCAGCCTGACCGAGCTGGCCCAGGAGGAGCTCGATGCCTGGGAGCTTTCGGCCATGCGTGACCCGCGCAACTGGGTTCGTCCCGCCGCGGCGGCTGTGATCGGTGTGAGCGCGGGCACGGCGCTGGTGGCGCTGCGCGTGCGGGGTCGCCACCGCGCTCGGCGCCAGCAGTCGGCGAGCCTGTTCGACCTCGCCGGTCGCACCTTCCACGACGTGGCCGACGAGGCGCGCCGGATCATCCGCTGAGCCGCCGGCGGACCTCAGGCCGACGTCGATGTGCGCTGATAGCGTGAATTAGCGATGCCCGTCTGCTACCGCCATCCGTCGCGTGAGACGGGCGTCTCGTGTTCCTCCTGCGGACGGCCGATCTGCCCTGACTGCATGACCCCGACCTCGGTTGGCATGCGCTGCCCCGAGTGCGCGCGCGATCGGACCAAGGTGCGCACGATGCGCTCGGTGTCCGGCACGCCGGTGGTCACACGGGCGCTGATCGTGCTCAACGTGATCGTGTTCCTGGCCGAGACGGCGACCGGGGTACGCCTGGGCGGCTGCACAGTCAACTGCGGGGCGGTGTGGAACCACGGCGCCCTGCTGGGATATCCGATCGCGCATCAGCACCAGTACTGGAGGATCGTCTCGAGCGGCTTCCTGCACGACGGGATTCTCCACATCGCGGTCAACATGCTCTCGCTGTACTTCGTCGGCGCCGCGCTGGAGCCGGCGGTCGGCCGCTTCAACTTCGCGGCGATCTACTTCGTCTCGCTGCTCGCCGGATCGTTCGGCGCTCTGCTCTTTCAGCCGAACGTCCCCACGGTCGGCGCTTCGGGTGCGATCTTCGGGATCTTCGGCGCCCTCATCGTGGTCGCCTATCACCGCGGCATCCCGATCTGGCAGAGCGGCCTGGGGTTCATCCTGCTCATCAACCTGATCTTCTCGGTGACGTACTCCGGGATCTCGATCGGCGGCCATCTCGGCGGCCTGGTCGCCGGGCTGCTCTGCGGCGAGATCGTCGTGCGCTTCAGCGAGCGCCGGCGCCAGCCCGGCCTGGTCTACCTCGGCTTCGCCGTGGTTGCCATCGCCAGCGTGGTCGGGGCGGTCGCCGTCGCCGGGTCGACCGGGCTGGCCCCGGGTGGACTGACCATCTAGACGACCTCTACACCTCGACGACGAGGGCTTCGGCCGGAGCCTCCGGCACGAGCTCCGGATGGAGGATGTGGGCCAACAGCTCGAGGCCGTCGACCAGCCGCGGGCCGGGACGCGAGAAGTGGGCGGCAGCGTCCACGGCCACCACCTCGCCGGCACCGATCGAAACCAACTCGTCGCGGTGCATCTCGGCCTCCCGGTAGGCCAGTTCGGCGTCAAAGCCGCAGGGCATGACGACCACGACATCGGGCCGGGCGGCGCGCACCTCGTCCCAGGTCCGCTCCTCGGAGTGCTCGCCGGGGAAGCCGAGAACGTCCTCACCGCCCGCGTACTCGATCAACTGCGGCGTCCAGTGACCGGCGGCGAAGGGCGGATCCAGCCACTCGAGGGCCGCCACCCGAGGACGGCGGCTGACGCGGCGGGTGGCGAGACGGACCCGGTCGATCCGCTCCGCCGCCTCGCGAACCAACTCGACCGCGGCGTCCTTGTGGTCGGTGGCCTGGGCCAGTGTGCGGGCGTCGCCCAGGACCTCCCCGAGCGTGTGGGGGTCAAGTGAGATGACGTGAGGATGGGAGTCGATCTCCTCGGCGATCGCGCGGACGTCGTCGTAGGAGACCGCGCACACCGCGCACAGGGCCTGGGTGACGATCAGGTCGGGGCGCAGGTCCGCGAGCAGGTCGGTGTCGAGCTCGTAGATGGACTCACCGGCCAGGGTGCGTTCCTTGACCGCGGCATCGATCTGGGCCGAGGTCAGACCGCTGGGGAGCACGTCGCGCGTGACCCGCGGCAGCTCCTGGGCGGCGGGGGGGAAATCGCACTCGTGGGTCACGGCGATAACGTCGCTCCCCAGCCCGAGGGCGAACAGCATCTCGGTGGCTGACGGGACGAGGCTGACGATGCGCATCAGACCGTGCGAGAAAGGGAAGGTGAGGGAGAAGAGATGACCGAGCTCCTGAGTGAGGAAGACATCGCTTCGAGGTTAGAACGCGGCCGCTGGCGGCGCGAGGGCGACGAGATCATCAGAGACTGGCAACTGGAGAACTTCGCCGAAGCAATCGCTTTCGTCAACCGTGTCGCCGAGGTGGCTGAGGAGGCGAACCATCACCCCGACATCCTCATCCACGGCTGGAACAAGGTCAGGCTGTCGCTGACCAACCATTCCGCAGGCGGCCTTACCGAGGCCGACTTCGAGATGGCGGCCCGGATCGACGCGCTTTAGCTGATCACCGGCCGGATGCGTCCACGGCTGAAAGTTCGCGGGGACGGCGGGAGCGGCTGCTAGCGTTCCCGCCGTCGCTTGGATGAACGACGACGACGAACCATCTCGAAGTACCAGCGCGCCAGCGCTGGGTAGGACCGCGGGCGATTCGCCGTGAACGTCCTGTTCGTCATCCTCGCGGGCGTCCTCGTTCTCATCAACGCGTTCTTCGTGGTCGCCGAGTACGCGCTGGTCCGCTCCAGTCGGGCCCGGCTCGAGGCACTGGCTGAGGAGAACGCGCGCGGCGCCGCCCTCGCCCTGTCTGAGATTGACGAGATCGGCGACTACCTGGCGGCCTGTCAGGTCGGGGTGACGCTGGCTTCGATCGGAATCGGGGCCCTGGGCGAGCCGGCGATCGCCCATTTGCTGGAGAAGGCGTTCGGCGGTGCCGTGGGGCACGCGGCGGCGGTCGTGATCTCCGTGGTGATCGCCTACCTGGTCCTGACCACCACACAGAGCATCGTCGGGGAGATCGTTCCAAAGCTCTACACCATCCAGCATGCCGAGGGCCTGGCCCGCCGAATCGCCCGTCCGCTCCGGTTCTTTCGGCTCCTGTTTCACCCGTTCATCCTGGTGCTCAACTCGGCTTCCGACTCAATCCTCCGCATGCTGGGTACCGATCCGGACGCCGAACCCGAGGGCGGCACGCCCGAGGAGCTGAAGCGCCTGATCGCGTACTCGACGCGCGGCGGCCAGCTGGACATCGGCGAGGGCAGCATGCTCACCGGTGTCTTCCACCTGCATGAGCAGGAGGCACGCAACGTGATGACCCCGATCCCTGCCGTGGTGACGGTGGACCTATCCGAGACCGTCGAGGCGGCGCTCCGGCGCTGCGTCGACACCGGCCATAGCCGGCTAGTGGTCACTGAGGACGAGAACCAGGACCGGGTTAAGGGGATCGTTCACGTCAACCAGCTGGTGAAGCTAATGATGGCCGAGGGGATGGAGGCGCATTTCGACAGATTGGTCCGTCCTGCGCCGCTGGTCCCGGAGACCAAGCCCCTGGATGACCTCCTGGCTGACCTGCAGCGGGAGCGCACGGAGCTGGCGATCGTGATCGACGAGTACGGCCGGACGGCCGGGATCGTGACCATCGAGGACATCATCGAGGAGGTCGTGGGGGAGATCTCCGATGAGACCGACCCCGCTGGCGGCGCCGTGCGGCGCCTGGCTAACGGTGACTGGTTCGTCCGCGGCCACGTGGCGGTCTCGGACCTCGAGGACTACGGGCTCGAGCTGCCGGTCGACACCGACGCCTACAACTCGGTCGGGGGTTTCGTGTTCGCGGCGCTGGGGCGGCTACCGAAACGGGGCGACACGATCTCCGCCAACGGCTACTCGATCCGCGTCGAGTCGGTGCGGCAAAACCGGATCGAGGCGGTTCGGATCCGCCACCGCCGTCCGGCGCCGGCGGCTGGATGAGTGACGCAGATCACGTTACGGTGGCGCGAGATCGCATCATTCGTTACATTTCCGCAACAGTAGGCGGCGGGAAGACGCTGCTAGCCACCCTTCACCCGGTGGTTGAGAGGAGAGATGAAGCCGGCCCCCCGGGGCCGGCTTCGCACACAGAGCGTCGGCACGGGCGGCCCTGAGCAATAAAAAGAGCCGGCCCACTGGGTGGGCCGGCTCAGTGCTTCTGGGGAGGAGGTGCTGCTATGAGGTACGTCGCAGCGTGAAGTCTGGGCTCGTCAGATGAATAGCCCCTAAAGAGTTTGTCTGAGGTTTGTGAAATCCACGGGGCCGGGTGGTGAACGCGGGTGGCACGCGGACGACACACCCTCGCCTGGGGCCGGCGCGGTGTCGTCGGCGCGACGCTATGCGTCACGCACACGGCAAGCGTCCCCCTCCCGGTGGAGGTTTGTCGTAGGCGTGCCACCCCGCCGCGAGGCAGCGCCGCGGGAAGCCGGGACGCCCCGGCCGTCAGTCGTACTCGTAGAAGCCCTGGCCGGTCTTTCGCCCGAGCTTGCCCGCCTCGACCAGGTCGAGGACGGCTTGGGGGACGTCGGCGCCGATCGATTCGCCGATCGCCTGGGAGACGTCGAGGCCGACGTAATCGAGCAGCGCCAGCGGGCCCATGGGCATTCCGGCGCCGAGGGACATGCAGCGGTCGATGTCCTCGGCCGGCATCCCGCTCTCACCCATCAGCACGGCGGCGCTGAACAGGTAGGGGAAGAGGAGGCGGTTGACGACGAAGCCCGGGGAGTCCGGGACCTCGACCGGCGCCTTGCCGATGGCCTCGGCCAGGTTGCGCGCCCGGGCGCGGGTTTCCTCGGTCGCCTCAGGCGGAAAGGCGAGCTCGATCAGCTTCATCCGGGGCACGGGATTGAAGGGGTGAAAGCCCACGAAGCGCTCGGGGTGGCCGCTGGCCTTGGCCAGCTCGGAGATCGAGAGCGACGAGGTGGTCGTGGCCAGCACCGCATTCTGGCCGGCATGCCGCGACAGCTCGCCCAGCTCGGCCAGGATCTCCGCCTTCATGTCGTGGTGCTCGACGACGGCCTCGACGAGGAAGGTCGATTGGTCGAGGGCATCGAGGTCAGCGACGATCCGGACGTGGTCGGGGTCGACCTCGCCGGCGAGGAGCTTGGCGCAGTTGCGTGAGATCGCTGCGTGGGCTCGCTTGGCCGACTCCGGGGAGCGCGCCCACAGCAGCACCTCACCGTTCTTGGCCGCCGCCGCGGCGAGACCGCAGGCGATCGCGCCCGAGCCCGCGATTCCCAGTCGTTCTTGCAAGTGGCCTCCTCTGGCTGGCTGTCGGACCCCTGCCGGCGCGCGACAGGGCGACCGGCGATCCCGATCGCCGGGGTACAGTAGTGATGGTTGCCCTACAAGGCGTCGCTGCTTGCGGCGGCGGCCCTTACCGACTGGAGAAACGAGGAGACGTGATGGCTGAGGAGCGAGGCCGTGAGGTCGTGATCGTCGAGGCTGCCCGGACCCCGATCGGCCGTGGCCACCCGGAGAAGGGGTACTACAAGGACACGCACCCCAACGAGCTGCTTGGCGCCGCCTATCGCGCCGTCGTCGAGCGGGCGGGAATCGAGCCGGGGCAGGTGGAGAACGTGATCGCGGGCTGCGTGGCTCAGTTCGGCCCCCAGGGCCTGCACGTGGGGCGCAACGCCTGGCTCCAGCAGGACTTCCCCATCGAAACCTCCGCCACAACGATCGACCTGCAGTGCGGCTCGGCCCAGCAGGCGGTCAACCTGGCCGCGGCCCAGATCGCCTCAGGCGTGCACGACGTGGTGATCGGGGGCGGGGTCGAGCACATGGGCAAGCTCCCCTTCGCGGCCACGGCCAAGACCCAGCAGGAGTACGGCTACGCCTTCACCCCGGAGCTGCTGGCCATTCACAACGTCCAGGGGCAGGGCCTTGGCGCGGAAATGATCGCCGAGGAGTACGAGATCCCGCGCCCTGAGCTCGATGAACTGGCGCTGCGCTCGCACCAGCTCGCGCACCGCGCGACCGAGGAGGGGCGCTTCGAGCGGGAGATGATCCCGATGCAGGTCAACGGCGACACCTTCATCACCGACCAGGGGATCCGTCCTGACACGAGTCTCGAGGCGCTCAGCCAGCTGAAGACGGTGTTCAAGGAGGACGGGGTGATCACGGCCGGCAACTCCTCGCAGATCTCCGACGGTGCGGCCGCGGTTCTGCTCATGAGCGCCGACAAGGCCAACGAGCTCGGCCTGACCCCTCGGGCCCGGATCGTCGATCAGACGACCGTCGGGTGCGACCCGGTGAAGATGCTCGAGGGCCCGATCCCGGCCACGGCCAAGATCCTTGAGCGCAACCAGATGTCGATCGACGACATCGACCTGATCGAGATCAACGAGGCGTTCGCGCCCGTGATCGCGGCCTGGCGCCGGGTCCACAGTCCGGACATGGACCGCGTCAACGTCAACGGTGGGGCGATGGCCCTTGGCCACCCGCTGGGCTCGACCGGCGCGCGGCTGATCACGACCCTCCTGCACGAACTCGAGCGCTCGGACAAGGAGGTCGGCTTCGTGACCATGTGCTGCGGTGGCGGCCTCGGGACCGCGACACTGATCCAGCGGGTGTAGAGGAGGTAAGAACCTGGGGGCGAGGATCGCTCGTGGCGCGCTCGCCGTCTTGGCGCTCGTGTCGGCCGCGGCGTCGTCGACGGCCCGTCTGACCGTTCGCTCCCCCGGGTCAGACCAGCACTTCGGCTTCTCCGTCGCCGCCTCGGCCGACGGCCCGACCGTGGTCGCCGGGGCGCCGCAGGCCGCGGTGGCTGGACACCAGGGGCAGGGGGCCGCGTATGTCTTCGTGCGCCCACGGGGCGGACGCGCAGCGGCGGTGGAGCTCGTCGCTTCCGGGGGCATGGCCCACGAGCACTTCGGGAGCTCGGTGGCGGTCTCGGCCAGCGGCGCGGCGATCATCGTCGGTGCGCCTGACGCTGCGGTATCGGGACAGCAGGACGCCGGTGTGGCCTATGTCTTCCTGCGTCCGCCCGGTGGCTGGCAGCGCGGGGCAACGGTCAAGCACCCGGCCGCCGCGCTGATTCTCGGCCGGGGCGCTAGGGGCGATCTGCTGGGGACGTCGGTCGCGGTGTCCGGGGACGGGCGCACGGTCATCGCCGGGGGCTACGGGACCACCGTGCGCGGCGATCCGCAGCAGGGAGCGGCCTACGTCTTCTCGGCTCCGACCAAGGGGTGGAAGGGCGCCGGCGTCGAGCATCCGGCCGCCGAGCTCACCGCGTCCGACGGCAGCGCGTCGGACTTTCTCGGCTGGGCGGTGGCGATCTCACGCGACGGCTCGACGGTGGTCGCCGGGGCGCCGTTCGCCGGACGGCCAGTCGGCGGGCAGGGGTTGGCGTATGTCTTCGTCCGGGCGGGGCGGCGCTGGAGCTCAGCCACGCAGGCGGCCGAGCTCAGGGCGTCAAACGGGATTCCGGGCGACGCGCTCGGAGTCTCGGTGGCGGCTTCGGCCGATGGGTCAACGCTCGCGGTGGGCGCGTGCTGCGCCAACGTCGCCGGCCATCGGGGACAGGGCGCGGTCTATGTGTTCAGCCGTGGGGCGCGAGGCTGGGCGAATCGCACCCAAGCCGGGGAGCTCACCGCACTCGACGGGGCGGCGGGCGACAACCTCGGCAGTTCGGTGGCGATCTCACCCAGTGGGGCGCTGGTCGCCGCCGGGGCGATCGGGGCGAGGGTCAACGGTCAGCCGGACCAGGGCGCCGTGTACCTGTTCAAGCGGGCGGCCGGGGGCTGGCGCTCGCGCGGCGACATGGCCAAGCTCACCGCAGCCGGGGCCGCGGCGCGGGAGCTCGTCGGGAGCTCGCTGGCTTTGATCCCCGGGACGGGGGTGGTAGCCGCAGGTGCGCCCGACGCGGCCGTCTCAGGGGTTCACGGCGCCGGCGCTGTCTACCTGCTCAGCGCGCCAGCGCTGACACCGGGGCGCGCTCGGCCCTGACGACGAGGATCTCCTCCTCGTCACCTTCGAGCAGGAGCCCGTGGGCGCGGAGCCAATCGACCCGAGCGGTTAGATGCGGGCCCAGGGGACCGCGGTGGCGCAAGACGACGCGGGGGGACAGGCCCCCGGCGCGAAGCGCCTCCAGCGTCTCTGGCTCGTTACAGACGCTCGAGTAGACGAGCAGGACGGTTCCGTGCTCGGTGAGGTGAGCGGCCGCCCGGGCGGCGATCCGGTCAAGGAAGGCGCGGCCTGAGCGTCCGCCCTCGGTGGCTCGGGCCAGGCCCCGATGGGGGAGCTCGCTGACCTCCCCCGGCAGGTAGGGCGGGTTGGAGACGATCAGGTCGAAGCGGCGTCCGGCCACGGCCGCGAACAGATCGCCCCGCACCGCCCTGACTCGGGCCCGGTTGACCAGCGCGTTCAGCCTGACGGCGGCGACGGCGCGGCGCGAGATGTCGACCGCGGTGACCTCCGAGGCCCCCTGACGGGCGGCGGCAATGGCCAGCGCCCCGCTGCCCGTGCACAGGTCGAGCACATCGGCACCGGCGGCCAGGCGCTCGTCCTCCATGTAGCGGATGAGCATCCAGGCGTCGCTGGGGGGTTGGAAGACGCCAGGCACGGGGAGCAATCGCATGGCCCGGGAAGAAATATCCTCTCCCGGAGCCCGGCAAACGTCAGGTCGCGCGCATGGCACAACCGTCACCGTCCTCAGCCGAGCTCTCCGCGGCGTTTGACGCCGCTCCCGCCTTCACGGTGGGGATTGAGGAGGAGCTGATGCTCCTCGATCCGCTGACGCTGGAGCTAGCTCCGAAGGCCCTTGACCTGCTGGAGAGTCTGGATGGCGACGCTCGCTTCAAGGCCGAGCTTCCAGCTTCGCAGCTTGAGATCGTCACCGGGCCGCATGCCGACGTCAACGACGCCATCGCCGAGCTCTCTACGGGACGGCGAGACCTGGCTGCGCAGGTGCGGGGCGAGGTCTGCCTCGCGGCGGCGGGGGTGAGTCCGCTCGGCTCCGGCGTGGGCGAGCTGAACGATCTGCCGGCCTACGCGTACACGCGCCGCGAATACGCCCCGGTTGCCGGACGCCAGCTCGTGTGCGCGCTTCAAGTCCACGTCGCGGTCAACGGGGCCGAGACCGCGCTCAGGGTCTACAACGCCGCCCTGAGCTATCTGCCCTTGCTGGCTGCGTTGGCCGCCAACGGCGCTGTCTACGAGGGCCGCGACACCGGATTCGCGTCAATCCGGCCCAAGCTGAGCGAGCTCCTGCCGCGCCAGGGGGTGCCGCCGGCGCTCGCGAGCTGGGAGGACTTCGCGGCGCTGCTGCGCTGGGGCGCCAAGAGCGGCACCGTTCCCTACCCGGGGGCCTGGTGGTGGGAGCTTCGTCCTCGTCCTCGGTACGGGACGCTCGAGTTCCGGGTCCCAGACAGCCAGCGGACGATCGCCGAGGCGGCTGCGATCGCCGCCGTCGTCCAGGCCCTCGTGGTGTGGCTTGCCGAGTCCGAGGTCAGGGAGGCGGTCCCGACCTGGCGGATCGAGGAGAACCGGTGGTCGGCGTGCCGGTACGGCGTCGAGGGTTCGATGGCCGACCTGGAGACGGGAGCCGTCCGGAGCACGCGGTGGCACCTGAACGCGCTGATGGAGGCGCTTGCGCCGGTGGCCGACCGGCTCGGGTCACGCTCATCGCTGGAGTACGCCGCCGAGATGGTCGAGACCAACGGCGCCGTCACCCAGCGGCAGATCGCGCGGGAAGACGGGGCCGTGGCCGTCGCCCAGCACCTCGTTCAGGGGTTCCTGAACCCCTGGTCTGGGTAGCTTTCAGGCTCCGTGCTCCGTCTCCCGCCACCGAGAGGCCCGCACAGCGAACTGCTGCTCACCGAGGTCTCACGTCCGCCGCACCCGTTCGCGGCGCCGCCGCCCGCGGGCGGCGTCGAAGTGTTGGACGATGAGGACTTCCAGCTGAGCCTCTACCTCTGCTACGAGCTTCACTACCGCGGTCTGCCCGGGGTGGACGAGCGCTGGGAGTGGGACCCTGGCCTGCTGGCGTGGCGGGCCGGGATCGAGGCGGCCTTCGAGGGCGCGCTTGAAGCTGCGGTTCCGCATCGCGCGGACGCGGTAGCGGCGTCTGATCTCGACCTGGCGCTGCGCGCCATCTCGGAGGACGACGGTCCGTCGCTTTCCTCCTATATCCGTGGGCAGGCCACACTGGAGCAGGTTCGCGAGTTCTTGATCCACCGCTCGGCCTACCAGCTCAAGGAGGCCGACCCGCATTCGTGGGCCGTCCCGCGGCTTACGGGCGCCCCCAAGGCGGCGCTGATCGAGATCCAGGCCGACGAATACGGTCGGGGCCGAGTCGATTGGATGCACGCCGAGCTATTCGCCCGGGCGATGCGCGCGCTCGGACTCGACCCCACCTACGGCGCCTACCTGGACCAGATCCCCGGGGTCACGCTCGCCACGGTCAACCTCATGTCGCTGTTCGGTCTGCACCGGCGCTGGCGGGGCGCGATCGTGGGTCATCTGGCCCTGTTCGAGATGACCTCCTCGATCCCCAACCGGCGCTACGCCGAGGGGCTGCGGCGCCTCGGCTTCGACGGCGAGGCGACTCTGTTCTTCGACGAGCACGTCACCGCCGACGCGGTGCATGAGAACATCGCCGCCGTCGACCTGGCCGGCGGCCTGGCCAGGCAGGAGCCAGAGTTGCTGACCGACATCCTGTGGGGCGCCCGGGCCCTGGCTCATCTCGACGCGCGCTGGGCGGGACGCGTACTGGAGGCGTGGGAGCGCGAGGAGCCCTCGCTGCTTTCGCAACCGCTGGTTGCTGGAGCTACGTAGCCGTCGTCCGGCCGTTCGCCCCGCCCGGGGCGCGGAAGCCCACCAGCTTGTGGGTCCCGTCGCAGAACGGCTTCATCCCCGAACGCCCGCAGCGGCACAGCGCGATCGTCTCCCGGTCGCACTCGATCTCCTCGCCGTCGGGCCCAAGCAGGGTGACGGCGCCGCGGACGAGCAGGGGGCCGTCGCGGTAGGGGGTGATGGTGACCGCGTTGCGATCGGGCACGCCTAGCGCTGCTGCTCGGTGGGACGGATCAGGACCTCGTTGACGGCGACCCGGCGGGGGCGGGTGACGATGTAGGTGATGGCATCGGCGATGTCCTCGGCCTCCAGGCGTTCGATGTCGCCGAACGTCTTGGCCATCTGCTCGCGGACCTCGGGCCGGTTGTGCGAGGCGAGCTCGGTCGCCACCGCCCCGGGCTCGACCAGCGAGACGCGGACGTGGCGCTGGGTGACCTCCTGGCGCAGCGACTCGCTGAACGCACCCACCCCGTGCTTGGTCAGGTTGTAGACGCCGCTTCCCAACCGGGCCACGCGTCCAGCCACCGAGCTGATGTTGACCAGATCGGAAACCTGGCGAGGGCCGTCCTCGGCCGCGCGCAGGAGGTGGGGGAGGGCGGCATGGGCGCAGTAGAGCAGGCCGGCGACGTTGACCGAGAGCATGCGCTCCCACTCCTCAAGCGGGGCATCCTCGATCGGGCCGAGCAGCATCACGCCGGCGTTGTTGATGAGCGTGTCGAGGCGCCCGAGCTCGCTCACCGTGCGCTCGACGGCCCCCCGCGCCTCCTCCTCGGACCCGACGTCGGCCTCGATCACGAGCACCTGGGCTCCCTGACCCTCGAGCTCCTTCGCCAGCGCTTCCAGCCGCTCGCGGCGCCGGGCCACGATGGCCACGGCCGATCCCTCGGCGGCGAGGGCGCGGGCCGTGGCCTGCCCGATCCCGCTCGAGGCACCGGTGACGAGGGAGACGGTGTCCTTCAGAGTGTTCGGCATGGGCTGGACGCTAGCTGGTCCAGCGAAAACCCACCGCATCGGGGGCGGGCGGGAGGGGGCTCACGGGCAGCCCGGGTGGCGGGTCATCGACGTTGTAGGCCGAGGGGGCCAGGTCGTTGGGAGTCTCCGGGTGAAACATGGAGGCCAGGTACTGAGCCTGTCCGCGCCCGGGCCCAAGCTCGAACTGTCCCCCGCCGTAGGCGCCGATCCCGCGCTCGGCGCAGTAGTCGTAGGCCCCGCAGAGCGCGGGCAGCCCCCCGATCCGCGACGGCTTGAGGTTGACCATCCGGGGCGGGAAGGGCAGGGCCTCGATGTCGGCGATCGAGTGGATCGGCGCATCCCAGGTGATGCGGGCGTGCTCGCCGGCGAGGGCGGCCGCGGTCTCCGGCGTCACCACATCCGGGTCCTCGAGCCAGGCGTCCGGAAACGCCTCGACGACCCGGCGGTAGAGCAGTGGGTCAGGCGCCTGGTCGACGATGGTTCCGTGGTAGAGGGCCTTGAAGTCGATTGAGTCAACCGCGCCGGTGGCGACGAGCTCGCCGAACAACTCGGGCGTCCACGAGCTCGTGGCGTCAAGCTTGAAGCGCAGGTCGGGATAGCGCTCCAGCCGCCGGCGGACGGGGTCGATGGTGGCCGGTTCGCCCAGCCGGAGCGAGACGACGAAGGTGAGTGGCTGAGGCGGGCGCTCCAGGACCTCGTAGAGCGGCCGCTCGGCCTGCCGGAGGGCCAGGTCTAGTGCCGCGCTGTGAAACGTCCAGCGCCGGTAGAGCCGGGAGACGTCCATCTTCGGAGACACCGGAAACAGATCGAGCGAGTCGATAAGGGCGCAAAATTCGTCCAACCGGTAGCGGCCGGCGAGGTCGTGGACCGGGCCCGCCTCCTGGAAGGCGATGTGATCTTCGGCCTGGTAGACGACGTCCTCGCCGACTCCCTCGTGGCCGCTGCCGTGGAGGTGAACCACGGTGCTCAGACGCTCAAAGCCGCTTGAGACCTGGAGGCGCAGGCCCTCTAGCTCGTAGCCGTCGACCTGGAGTTCGAGACCGGCCAGGAGGTCGAACGTGCTCACGTGGAGGTGCCGGTGGTCTCAAGGCGTGCGACGAGCTCCTCCAGGCGAAGCTCCTCAAGGCCGCTGGAGACGGCCTCGAGCTCGGTGGCGCAGTACTCGACCAGGCTGCGTCCCTCCTTGACCAGATCCAGGGTCTCCCGGAGCCCGGCTTCGCCCGAGTCCAAGCGCCGAATGATCTCCTCGATCCGGGCCACCGCCGACTCGTAGGTCAGTTCGGTGCTCATGGTGTCTCGACCTCCCCCGAAACCCTGGCCGGCAGGCGCCCGTCGCGAAAGCGCAGGCGCAGATCGCCGGCGCGGCGCGCGTCCGCGGCCGAGGTCAGCGGTTCGCCGCCAGGGTCCTCGACCAGGGCATAGCCGCGAGTCAGGGTCCGCTCCGGGTCGTGGGCGGCAAGGGCAAAGGCCAGCCGCGTGAGCTCGCTGCGCCGCCGCTCCTTGTCCGACGTCGTGCCCCGGGCGACGGTGCGGCGGAGGACGAGCAGGTGGGTCGAGCCCTGCGCGCGGCCGTCGGCCGCCTTTCGCCTGGCGCTGGCGCGGAGCTCGCGCAGCAGCTGGTGCAGGTGGCGTCGCTGGCGCTCGAGGTGGGCCGAGGGAGCCCGGGCCAGATGACTGAGCGTCCGGGCGCGGACGAGGATGGCCCGATGGCCGTGGGCGTGCAGGCGCCGAGCTTCCGAGGTGAGCTCGACGCGAGCGGCGCGGCAGTCGATTCCTACGGCGACCTCCGCGGCGTGGGTCGGGGTCGAGCACGAGGCCGCGGCCACGTCGTCGATCAACGTGCGGTCGGTGTGATGACCGACCGACGCGATCACCGGCACGCGGAGCAGCGCCACGGTGCGACACAGCGCCTCATCGCAGAAGGCGAAGAGATCGGCCAGCGAACCACCCCCGCGAGCCACGATCACCACCTCGACCTCGGCCAAGGCGGCCAGCTCGCGCAGCGCCGCGGCGATCTGGGGCGCCGCCCGGCGATCCTGGACCGGGGCAAACCCCCACACGAGGCGACCGCCCCAGCCTCGGCGCTCCAGGCCGGCCAGGACATCGTCGCGGGCCTTGCCTCGCTCACCTGTGACGACGCCGATCGTCTTGGGGAGAAGCGGCCGTCTCAGCTGTTTCTGGGGCTCGAACAGGCCCTCCGCAGCCAGGCGGCGGCGCAGGCGCTCGAGCTGGGCTAGGAGGTCTCCCTCTCCGGCCACCCGGAGCTCGGTCACGGCGAAGCTGAAGGCGGGTGACGAGGTCGAGCTGCCCGGGTAGTAGTCGCAACCCCCGCCGACGACGACGCGCACCCCGTCGCTCAGGGTCACCCCGAGCCGCTCGAAATCGCCCGACCACATCGAGCACGGCAGCGCGCCGCGCCCGTCCCGGAGCTCAAAGTACACGCGCGCGCGACCGGTGCGAAAACCCCACACCTCGCCGATCAGCTGCACGTTGGCGAACTGCTTCAGCCGGGCCTTGAGCTGGGCAGCGTAGGACCCGACCGGGAAGGGGCCGGGTAGGTCGCTGTCCGGCAGGGCGACGACGGGTTCCGCGGAACTGCTCACTCAGCCGAGGCTACCGCCGGCCGTGGCGGAAAAAGGCGCGGCCGTGTCTAGCTCGGTACCTGGGTGATGGGGGCGTCACGCGGCTCGTCGACCAGATCCTCGGTAAGGACGGCCGGATTGACCGCCTCGAACGGCCGTCGGCTGAAGTAGCCCTTGTAGAACGGCCAGGACACGAACATCAGGATCACGCCGAGGATCAGGCCGCCGATCCCGACAAGGATCGGGGTCTGGATGCCGAGCAGCGCGTGTGAGTAGTTGTTGGCCCCGACGTTGTAATAGCTGTAGGCCCGCACCCCGACGTAGCCCATCATCACGCCGCCGACGAGCGGGACCACCCCGGCAAAGAGGAAGTAGCGCCAGCTCCTGAACAGCTCCCGGCGGAAGTAGAACGGACACGCGAGCCCCGTGAAACCGTAGTAGAAGCAGACCGAGAAACCGAGCGCGGAGATCGTGTCCCCGAGCACGTCCTGGTTCGAGTTGAAGGCGAGCAGGCAGACGGTCCAAACGGTCGAGAGGCCACCCATCAGGAGGGTGGAGAAGCTGGGGGTCAAGAACCGCGGGTGAATACGGCCGAACGCCGACGGTATGGCGCCCCACTTCGCCATCGAGAGCGTGGTACGCGCGGTGGGCAGGATCGTTGTCTGCGTTGACGCTGACGCCGATGTGAGGACGGCGATGATCAGGAGCTTGTCGAGCGGTGAGCCGAACACGGTGCTGCCGAGCGCGTTGAGAACGTCGTTCTGGTTGCTTGGACTCGACAGAAAACCCGGGCCGTGGTAGGCCTGAGCCGCGGCGGTCACGGCGACGTAGATCACCAGCAGGAGCAGGGTCGAGACGACGGCGGCCTTGCCCGGGCCGCGCCGCCGGTCGCGTGATTCCTCGTTGACCGCGACGCCGGAGTCCCAGCCCCAGTAGATGAAGATCCCCAGCAGGACAGCGGGAACGAGCGCATGCCAGCCCATATCGAATGGGTTGAACCAGGACGCTGAGACATGGATGGCGTGAGCCGGGTGATTGGCATAAACCTTGACCAGCGCCACGACGGTGAACAGCGTCAGGGTGAAGATCTCGATGCCCAGGAGCACGGTCTGCACCTCCGCCGAGAGCTCAATGCCGCGGTAGCAGATCCAGGTCATGAGCGCGATCCAGACCACCGCGCCGATGATGATCGCGAGGTTCGAGTGCTGGGCCGCGTGCCAGCTGACCAGCGAGAAGGTGTAGGTGCTGGCGATTACCGCCAGCGAGGCCATCACGATGACGTCGGCGAGGAAAATCGCCCAGCCGTTGATCCAGCCGAGCTGAGGACCGAAGGTACGGGTAACCCAGGCAAACGTGGTCCCGGCGTCAGGGTCGGCGAGGTTGAAGTAGCGATATCCCACCGAGACGAACAGGATCGGGATGAAGGAGACGATCATCACCGCCGGGGCGTGAACGCCGACGCCGGTGACGGCGACGATGAAGCCCAGCGTGGCGGCCAGGCTGTACGCCGGCGCCGTGGACGCGATCGCGATGACGAGGTTCGAGACGTAACCGAGCGCGTTGGACTTGAGGCCCTTGGCGCCCGGCGCCGTCGGATCGAATGGGGTCGGCTGGGCCGCCGGGACGGTTGCAGATTCCATCAGCTCTCTCCTCCTTGCTTCAGGCTCACTCCCCGCCTGTCAGGCGAAACCTAACACCTCGATGCTCGGAAAACCGGCGCGCGCACAACGAGGTGCGAGGCGAAGCCCGGCGTCCAGCCGCGTCAACGGCTGTTGCGGAGGTTCAAGCTGGGCGCCAAAAGGTCCGATAGGCAATCAACCAATGTCTACGTTGCTCATCACAGGTGGCGCCGGGTTCATCGGCTCCCATCTCGCCGACCTGCTGGCGGGTCGTGGCGATCGCGTGATCGTGCTCGACGATCTCAGCGGTGGCAGCGCCGAGAACCTCTCCCGGAGCCTGGATTCCGGGCTGGTCACCCTGGTTCAGGGCAGCGTCACCGACGGGGACCTGGTCGACGGCTGCATGGAGGCCGCCGACGCCTGCGTCCACCTGGCCGCCCGGCTGGGTGTGCACCAGATCGTCACGAGTCCGCTGAGCTGCCTGCGTGAGAACGTCCTCGGGGCCGACATCGTGATGGAGGCGGCGGCGCGCCGCGGCAAGCGTCTGATCTTTTCTTCTTCCTCGGAGGTCTACGGCAAGCTCAACCAGCGCGACCTGAGCGAGACCAGCGACCGGCTGATCGGCTCGCCGGCGAAGTCACGCTGGAGCTACGCCATCGCCAAGGAGTTCGGCGAATCGCTGGCTCACGCCTATGTCCAGCAGATGGGCGCCGACATGCGCGTCGTGCGTCTATTCAACACGGTGGGACCGCGCCAGGTGAGCAAGTACGGGATGGTCGTGGCCCGGTTCGTGCGCCAGGCGCTGGATGGTGAGCCGCTCACGGTGTACGGCGATGGCGCCCAGTCGCGCTGCTTCACCGACGTGCGCGACGTCGTGCGCGGCCTCGACCTGCTCCTACATTGCGATCGCGCCGCCGGGGGTGCCTACAACATCGGCACCTCAGCGCCGATTTCGATCGCGGCTTTGGCTCATCTGGTGCTCGAGCGGACGGGTTCGATCTCGCCCGTGGTCTTCGTGCCCTACGCCGAGGCCCACGCCCCGGGCTTCGAGGAGCTGGGCAACCGCTCGCCTGACACCACGGCGCTCCGCAGAATGACGGGATGGACCCCGCGACGCAGCCTGGAGGAGACGATCGACACCGTCATCGCCTACGAGCTTGACCAGGCGCTGAGGGTGTCGAAGGTCGCCGCCACGGGGAGTCCTCCGTCAGCTGACCGCCTCCGCGCGGCAGCCTGACGACGGGGGAGAGCATGCGCGGCGCCTCGCAGCGTCGCCCCGCCACCGCCCGGGCCGAGGATCCGGGCCAGGCGATCCGTTTCGCCGTGGTCGTTCTGTGCGTCTTGGGAACGGCGTGCGCGTATGTGGGCTGCATCGTCCTCGTGATGGGCGGCCACATCGATGTGCTGATCCGGCTGCTCCCCTGGCTGGCAGCAACGGCGTTTGGGGTGATGCTGGTGGTCATCCTGAGCGCGCTGCTGGGCGCCGGTCACGAGCGCCTGAAGAACCATCATCGGCTCACGGCAGAGCGGATTCGAGAGCTGGCGAGCGAGATCGACTCGCTTGAACCCCGGCAGCGCGGCGAGGCCAAGAAGCAACTGATCGCGCGCCTCGATGTCACGCGGGACGCTCTCACCGAGATCCTCAAGGAGGACCCGGCGGTCAGAGATCGCCTGCTCGCCCTCGGCCTGGCCAGCCGCGTGGAGCGCGAACTGGCAGGCCCGGCCGACAAGTGGCGGCGGGTAGCGGCGGCGGGCGTGCTCGGGTCCCTGGGAGCGGAGTCCTCCGTGGCCGTCCTGCAGCGGGCGCTGGATGATCGCGATGTCGACGTCGCCTACGCCGGCGCCCAGGCGCTGGCCCACTACAGCGCGCCGCCGGCCTTCGCCGCCCTGCTCTTCGCGCTGACCAAGCAGCGGCTGCCGCCGGCCCGGATCGTCGGGCTGCTCGAGACCTCCCGGTGCCCGGTGGCGCGAGAGCTGATCGAGCGGCGGGCCAGCTCCGAGAACCCACGCGTCCGCTATTGGGTGGCCTATCTGCTGGGCAGGCTCGGTGATCCCCGGTCCGCGCGTGTCGTGGAGCAGTTGACCTGGGATCCCGACGTAGACGTGCGAGCCAACGCGGCCGAGGCGCTGGCCAGCTTCCCCAACCTGGTTTCACTCCGGCGGCTGATCCGCGATGAGAGCTGGGTCGTGCGTTCACATGCCGCCAAGGCGGCGGGGTCCAGCCGGCAGACCGAACTGGTCTGGCAGCTGGCGGAGCTGCTGGAGGACCAGGCGTGGTGGGTGCGCCAGAACGCAATGCTGGCCCTGGCCGGATTGGGCGAGGCGGCGCTACCCGCGCTGCTCTGCCAGCTGGGCTCTGACGATCGCTTTGCCCGCAACAAGGCGGCCGAGGCGCTGATCCGCGACGGCTACGCGGCTCGGCAGGTGGAGGTTCTGAAAACCGGCGGGCCCGGGAGTGCCGAGGCGCATCGGGTGCTGGTCAATCTGGGCCGAGCGGAGGCGCTCAGCACCCTGACCAGCGCGATCCGGACCACCCAGGAGCCCCGGGCGCTCCGTCGTCTGCTCCTGGTTTTGCAGGACATCGGGAGCGAGCAGGCGAAGAGCGTGCTGGAGGACTTCCCAGGTCTCGCGGCCCAGGCTGCGCCCGAGACGCTGAGGGATCCTGAGCAGCTCGTGCGGATCTGACCCCCAGCCATGAGCACCCCAGTGGAGATCGTCTTCGTCTGCCTGCTGGGCTACTTCCTGCTGCTCAACGCCCTGTATTTCGCGATCACTGTGGCCGCCCTGGCTCAGCTGCATCGCGAGAGCGGCCGGCGCTACCTCGACTACTCCCGTTTCTCTGCCTCGGCGGCCAACCTCCCGCTGAGCATCATCATGCCGGCCTACAACGAGGCGCTGATCCTGGCCGACACGGTCTCGGCGATGCTCGACTCGGTCTACAGCGAGTTTGAGGTGATCGTCGTCAACGACGGCTCAACGGACGACATGGTGCAGGTGGCGATCGACGTCTTCGACATGGAACCGCATGACGTGTTCCACCCCGCTCCGATTCCCTGCTCGCCGATCCGGGGCAGCTACCGCTCGCGCCTGCACCCCAACCTCTGGCTGATCGACAAGGAGAACGGGGGTGCCGCCGACGCACTGAACGCAGGACTCAACTTCGCCCGCTACCCGGTCGTGGCCCACGTGGACGCCGACTGCGTCGTCGACCCCGAGGCCGTGGCTCAGCTGATGCGGCCGATCAACTTCGCCCCCGACCAGGTGGTGATCGTCGGGGCCACCCTGCGACTGACCAACGGGCTCACGGTGAGTGACGGCGAGATCACCGGCGAGTCGTTGCCCGAGCATCTGGTGGAGCGCTTCCAGGTCATCGAGTATCTGAGTGCCTTCGTGGTCAACCGGCTCGGTTGGGGGGCGCTGAACTCGGTCCCGGTGATCTCAGGTGGGTGCGGGGTGTGGCCCAAGCGAGTGCTCATGGAGATGGGTGGCTTCTCGACCGCCGACACCCATTACGACATCGAGGCCACGATTCACGCCCACGCCGTGCTGAGGGCCGAGGGCGTCCGCTACCAGATGCGCAATATCCCCGAGGCCACGGTGTGGACTCAGGTCCCGACCACGTGGCGGGATCTGCTCATCCAGCGCAAGCGCTGGCAGCGGGTGGTGTTCGAGATGCTGTGGAAGTACCGGCGGCTGATCTTCAACCCGGGCTACGGCTACTTCGGGATGCTCGGGATGCCCTACCTGTTGCTGTTCGAGGGGATGGGTCCGTTCGTAGAGACGGTGGCCTATGTCCTGGTCGTGGTCCTCGCCTGTCTGGGCATGCTGAGCTTTCCGGCCCTGCTCCTGTTCCTCGCCTTCTCCTTCGGGCTCACGGCGGCGGTTCGGGTCATGAGCCTGCTGGCCGACGTCATCTACTTCAGGGTCTATCCGCGCCGGCACCTGCTGGCGCTGGCCGGGCTGGCCCTGCTGGAACCACCCGTCTATCACGTGGCTCAGCTCCCCTACCGGATGGTGGCCTTCGTCGAGTTTCTCCGCGGCCAGCGCACCCACGAGACGCTGGTGCGGACCGCGATCGCCACCGAGGGCGGCTCGCCTGAGGCGGGCCGCTTCAGCCTCTAGGTCTGATCGCGCAGCCAGGCCACCGTGTCGGCAAGGCCGTCCTGGAGCCCCACCTGGGCCTGCCAGCCCAGGACCCGGCGTGCCTTCTCCACCGAAGGCCAACGCCGTTGCACGTCGACCTCGAAGCTCGGGCGGTGCTCGAACTCGAGCTCATCCGGGTCGTTTCCGCACGCCACCCAGATCCGCTCGGCGATGGCGGCCACGGTCAGCTCCTCTGAGGCCGAGATGTTGAAGTCCGCGTTCTCGCCCGCGGGAGACTCGAGCGCCGTGACCAGACCGTCGGCGATGTCATCGACATGGGTCAGGGTCCGGGTCTGGACCCCGGAGCCGAAGATCTGGAGCGGGCGCTGGTGGGCGAGCGCCTTGGCGATCAGATCGGGCACGGCGTGGGCGATCCCGGGCTCTCCGGGTTCTGGGCGCTCGCCCGGGCCATAGGCGTTGAAGGGACGGCAGATCGTGTAGCGGAGCCCATGTTCGTCGTGCGCGGCCTTCGTGTAGACCTCGCCGGAGAGCTTGGAGAAGCCGTAGGCCGACCACGGAGCGGGGCAGACGGCGAGGTGCTCCTCGGGAGTGGGGAACTCGGTAGCACGCTCGAACACCATCGATGAGGAGACATAGAGCAGACGCTCGACATCGTGGTCAAGGGCGGCCCGGACGACGCTTCCGGTGAGCGCGTTGTTGGCCTCCGTGAGCGTGTACGGAAGCTTGTGGAAATTGGCGATGCCACCGACGATCGCGGCCAGGTGGATGACATGCGAGCAGCTGGCCGCGGCCTCCCGCGCGCTGTCTGGTTCTCTCAAATCGGCCCGGTGGACCTCGACCTGGCCCTCCATCCAGGCGGGGACGGGGCGCTGGTCGGAGACCCGGACCTCCCAGCGTTGATCTCGGAGCAGCCGCCTCACCACCGCGGAGCCGATCGTTCCGGCTCCGCCGGTCACGAGCACCTGATTCACGTGGTGGCGGGCGCCCCCAGCATCGCCGCGGACTCGGCCGCGTAGGCGAACACCTGTGAGGTCCCGAGGGCGTTCCAGGGGTCCACAACCAGGCAGTCCTCGGACGACGCGGCGACGATTGCGCGCAGGGCGTCCGGACCGGTGAACTCTGAGTGGTTGGTCGCGATGATCACCACCTCGGCGCCCCGGACGGCGTCGGTCAGCGGCTGGGTCGGAGTGCGGGCGTGAGGGTCGCACACGGCGACGTCGGCGAGCTCCCGCTCCAGCAGGCGGATCAGTTTGGGCGAGAGCGAGTCCCGCTCGTCGTCGGTGTCACGTTTGAAGGTCAGACCGAGCACGGCCACCTTGTGAGAGGCGAGCTCGCCCAGGCGTCGCTTGATCCCCTCGACCAGGAACAGGGGCACGGCCTCGTTCACGCGGGAGACCGCCAGCAGCATTCCGGGGGCGTTGGAGCGCTCCTCAGAGAAGACGAAGTCCTTGCGCAGGCAGGTGCCGGCGGTGAGGCCGGGCATCGCGATGCCGCCACGGGGATAGTCGTGGTTGATCAGGTCGATGACCTCGAACACGTTCGCGTCATAGCGCTCGCAATCCATCATCAGCAGGTTGGGGAGAGCGAATGTCGTGTAGCGCAGGATGTTGGTCCAGATCTTGGCCAGCTCGGCCTGCACGGGTGTGGTCTTGACGATCGGCGCCCCGAACACGGCAAAGGTGGCCGCGGCGTGCTCGGTCGAGGCGTCGCCGACGCCGCCGATGATGCAGGGCAGGGTTGAGATCTCGTCAAGGAAGCGCCCGGCGGCGATTCGCTCGGGGGCATGGGCGACGAACACGTCCGCTCCAGCGCGCAGCCCGCGTTGCTTCTCGATGTAGCCGGCGACGAACTCGGTCGTCCCGGGGGCGATGGTCGAGCGCAGGATCAGCCCGTGGCCGGGCCGGAGCAGCGGGAGCAGGTCATCGACGACGGCGCGGACGCCGGTCAGGTCGCTCTCCAGGTGCGAGAAGGACGGGGTGCCGATCGTGATCACGATGTCGTCGGCCTGGGTGGCGTCGGCGGCGCGCTCAGCCAGCTCAAGCCGGCCCGCGGGGGCCACGCGGTCGAGCAGCTCCTGGGTCCCGGCTTCCTCCCAGGGCATCCGCCCGGCGTGGAGCGAGTCGAGCAGCGCCCGGTCGTGATCGACGCCGATGACGCGGAGGCCGCGGTCGGCGAACGAGAGCGCCAGCGGGAGCCCGACCCGGCCGAGGCCGATCACTGCAACCGATCGGTCCGCGCTCATCTCTCCTCGAGACTGGGGAGGGGATCCAGGCCCGGCTCGGGGCCGTGGCCGCGGACCTCCCCGGCGTAGGCGATCTTGTCCAGGCGGGCGATCTCACGCTCGCCCTCGATGCGGGCGGGATGACCGTCGGGCAGGCCCTTGATCAGCTTGCGGATCCGCTCACGCAGCTGGAGCGCGAAGTGAGGTGTCGAGGCGCCCATCAGCTGACGGATGTCCTCGACCGTGACTTCGTGTCCATCCCGAAGACGATCTGGATTCTCGGCTTCACTCATTTCTGGGGTACCGGCACCGCTTCCAGGAGGGTATCCACCTCGGCTTGGACCGAGAGCGAGATTGCCGTCTGGTCTCCGATCAGCCAGCCGTGGTTGTAGACGGCCGCGGTCGGCCCTTCGGCGGTGTACCCCGGGGTGGCGTAAGCCACCAGGTAGTTGACGACCGAGGTCGGGAGGGTGCTCGGATCGGTGACCAACAGCTGGGGACCGAAGCCCCCGCTTGCCGACAGCGGGGCCGCCGCGGCGGCATCGAGCGGACGCGAGGCGTTGAGCAGGATGTACCCGTGGCCCGGGCTCTCGATGGCCCAGCCGAAGCTCCCGGGCACGTGGGCGCACGGTTGGCCGGTGATGCAGGCGGGATCCCGGTACTTTGCGAAGGCCACCGAGTTGGACGCCGGATCGGTCCCCGCCACGCGGTTTACCGTGCCGTACTTGCGCAGCTGGGCCAGGACGCTGTCCGGGATCACGCTGGCCGGGCCGAGCACGTAGATGTGCGGTTTCCGGTGTGAGATCAGGGCCTGCACGGTCGGCGCGGGCACGCCGGAGGAGTTCACGAACAGGATCGGATCGCCGCTCTCGGCCGCCAGCCCGGCGGCGGGCATGGCGTACTGGGGATCATCGGCGGAGGCGATGATCACGTCCGGGCTGGCGGTGCCGGCGGCCGCGCTGGCGAAGCGGTCGATGGCCGCGGCCAGGGTGAAGGGATCGCCGCCCCGGATGGCCATCGTCTTGAGCCCGATGATCGAGGGGACCTGGCCCACCCGGATCACCTGGGCCCCGCCTGAGGCGCCAGAACCCGATGGAGCCAGGGCGGTGAGGGCCTTACCGGTCACGGGTGGCAGGGAGCTCGGGCCCGAAAGGAGGATCGGGGCACGGATCGGTGCCGCCATCAGGACCGAGGAGGCGAGCGCGGCCTCCCAGTCTCCGGTCGGCGCGAGGGTGACCACGGACGGATGGGTGCCGGCACCCTCGGAGGGATAGACGGCCAAGGCCACCCCGGCGGCGTCGGCGATCGGGTCAGGGCCCGGAACCCGGGTTGTGTTCTTGGTTGCGATCAGCGGGAAGCCGAGCTGGACCGGAGCGTGGACGCTGCTCGTCGCGATCGTCACGGCGGGCGTGGTGATGAGCTTGGTCTGTGTCCCGCACGCGGCGATGAACAGCGCGCACGCGGCGATGAGGGGGCAGAGCAGCATGCGGCGCATCGCGCCGCGGACCTTAGCGACGACGGGGGTGATCGAGCGGCAGAAGGCAACCGCAACTAACTTCCCCTTCGCATGTTCATAATGCCGCCTGCCTAATCCGCGGACCACGAGAACCGCGGAGCGGGGGACCCGAGTTTCCGGGGCTAATCCCGCGGTGAATCCGCGGGAGGCGCGATCTTTCAGCGCTAGCCCGTCAGCTAACCCCGCAGGCCTTACGAAAGAGGTGAATGACTTGCGGTTCAGGTTGCTGGTAATCGGCTGTGTCATGACGGGCTGGATTGCGCTCTCGGGGGCGGGTGCGCTGGCCGCTTCAAGCTCAGGAGGGACGGGCTTCGTACCGCCTCCTCCGCCGGTGAGCACGCTCGTACATCCGGTTGTGCCGGGTCTCAGGGCCAAGATCGTGAACGGCCTCGCCTATGCGCCGGCGGAGGCGCCGATCCAGGTCCAGCGGGCGATTTGGGCGGGCGACGCCATCCGGCACAAGCCCTACCTCTACGGTGGCGGCCACGGCGCCTGGATCAGCAGTGGATACGACTGCAGCGGATCCGTCTCCTACGTCCTGCACGCCGCTGGGCTGATCAAGATCTCGATGGACTCAGGCCAGATGATGAGCTGGGGCCTCGCCGGCCGGGGGGCCTGGATGACGATCTACACCAACCCCGGCCACGCCTTCATCCAGATCGCGGGCATTCGCCTCGACACCTCGGCTGAGCAGGACCCCCACCCGGCTCCCGGTTCCGGTCCGCGCTGGCGGCCGCTGATGAAGAGCACGCGGGGCTACGTGGCGCGGCACCCGATCGGCTTTTAGATCCCGGACTGGCGTGGCTCCTCGCTACGCTTCATCTGCTCGCTACTACCCGCCAAGGAGGATGCGATGCCGGGTCTTTCCGGGCGCATGTCCACAATCATCAAAGCCAAGATCTCCAAGCTGCTCGACCGACACGAGGATCCGTCGGAGACCCTTGAGTACAGCTACCAGAAGCAGATCGAGCTGCTCCAGAACGTCAAGAAGGGAATCGCCGACGTAGTCACGTCCAAGAAGCGCCTCCAGCTCCAGGAGGAGCAGCTTCGGGGCCAGGTCGTGAAGCTGGACACCCAGGCCCGCCAGGCGCTGGCGCAGGGCCAGGAGGAACTGGCCCGGACGGCGCTGGAGCGCAAGAACGTGGCCCAGACCGAGCTCCAGTCGCTCGACTCGCAGGTCGGTGAGCTGGAGCAGCAGCAGGAGCAGCTCACCCAGTCCGAGCAGAAGCTGAAGACCAAGATCGAGCAGTTCCGCTCCAAGAAGGAGGTCATCAAGGCTCAGTACTCGGCCGCCGAAGCCCAGGTCCGCATCTCCGAGGCGGCGACGGGCGTGGGCGAGCAGATGGCCGACGTGGGCCTGGCCATGCAGCGGGCGGTGGACAAGACCGAGAACATGAAGGCGCGGGCGCAGGCGGTTGGCGAACTCGAGGCCGCCGGCACCTTCGACGACCTGAGCGCGCTCGGTTCTGGCGAGGACGACATCGACCGCCAGCTCAGGCAGCTCTCCAGTTCTAGCGAGGTCGACGCCGAGCTCGAGAAGATGAAGGCCGAGCTGGGGAGCGGAGCGCCCGCCTCCGCGGGCGAGCTTGGCGCGGGGAGCGCCCAGCAGCCGAGCGCAGGCGAAGGACAAGCGCCGTGATCATCCGAATCGCCACCGAGGGGCAATACGAGCTCCCGGGTGGCGATGAGGAGGAGTTCCAGGAGCTGGACAACGAGGCGGTTTCCGCCTGCGAGGGCCGCGACGAGGACCAGTTCCGGACCGCCTTCGACCGCCTGCTCGACTTCGTGCGCACTCGCGGTCAGCAGGTGCCCGATGACTCCCTTGAGGGCTCAGACGTGATCCTGCCCCCGCCCGACACCTCGATGGAGGAGGCGCGAGATGAGTTCAGCGGGGACGGGTTGATCCCCGGCTAGCGTCAGCAGGGCAGTCTCTGAGGGCTCAGATCGGGATGCCCCACAGCGGGAACCAGCGCTCGAGCTCGGGCTCCACCGGGAGCTCGGAGCCGACCTGGGCCTTGGCGACGAGCTCACGCTCGTTGTCACGCTGCTGATCGCCGGGGGCGGGGGCGAAGGGGTAGAAATAGCCGCGCTTGTAGTTGTAGATCCAGTACAGCGGCCGCTTCTGCTGGTCCTCGAAGGCGAAGACCGCGCACAGGACGCGCTCGCCGTAGCCACCGGCCTCAAGCGAGGTGGAGACGGCGTTGATGCCGACCACGAGGTCGTCGAAGTCCTGACCGTGGAGGAGGAGCCAGCGAAAGCCGAAGCTGTCATCCGAGCTGTCGACCTTGACACCGCTGTCGGCGGCGGTCCCGCGAACCACCTGCTCCATGTCGGTGACGATCGACTGAAAGTCGGAGCTCGACAGCGGTTGAAAGACGATCGCGGCACTGCCCCTGGACTTGATCTGAAGCTCGGTCTCGAACTTCACGTAGCACGTGCTCATGGCGAACAGCCGGTCCGGGGCCGGCTGATCGAGCTTGCGGCGTCCCAGGATGACGTCGAGCAGGCCCAAGTCCCGAGGCGATTAGTTCGCGGTGCCCTGGAGCTGAGCCTCGAGGCGCTGGAGCGCGGCGATCCGGGCCTCGAGTGGCGGGTGGGTGGAGAAGAGGTTCGAGACCGTCTGCTTGGCCTGGGGCGGGATGATGTAGAAGGCCGCCAGCTCGCCGGAGGCGGCGCGCAGATCCTGCTGGGGGATTCGTCCCATCGTCCCGCTGAGCTTCATCAGGGCCGAAATCAGAGCGCTCGGCCGGCCGGTGAGGATTGCCGAACCGCGATCGGCCGCGAACTCCCGATAGCGCGAGAGCGCCTGCAGGAGCAGGAAGGAGATGGCATACACGGCGACGGAGACGAGCAGCACGATGGCGAAGCTGTCGCCGCCTCCCTGGTTGTTCCCGCGTCCCCCGCCGCGGCCGCCGGCGAACCCGAAGAAGAACCCGAACTGGGTGATGAAGGCGGCGATCGAGGCGAAGAAGCTGGCGATCGTCATCACCATCACGTCTCGGTTGCGGACGTGGGTCAGCTCGTGGCCCAGAACGGCTTCCAGCTCGACGTCGCTGAGGAGACTGAGGATGCCCGTCGTGGCGCAGACCGTGGCCGCCTTCGGTGAGCGCCCGACGGCGAACGCGTTCGGCATCGGAGTCTGGGCGACCGCCACCCGAGGCTTGGGCAGATTGGCCTGCACACACAAGCGGTCGATGATTGCGTGCAGCTGGGGCTGTTCAGCCGGGGTGACCTCACGGGCCCCCATCGAGTAGAGCGCAAGCTTGTCCGACGTGAACAGCTGGATGACGAACAGCCCGGCGGCGATCACGGCGATCGTGACCGCGCCCGTGCCCGCCGCGATGAGCACCCCGATGAGGAGCGCGTAGACGAGGCCGAGGAGGAACAGGGTCAGAACCATCCGGGCCTCAAGGCCGGTATCACGTCCAAATGACGATCTATTGCGCATAGGGGAATAATGGTAGTCGCGGTGAAGGGGTAGATAAGACGTAAGACGGGAATTACCTGAGCCGATGAGAACTACGGTGCGTGCCACGCGGTCATATATGGCTGGCCTGGGCACTTCCGGGTCCCTGCTGGCGGGTGCCGCTCTGCTGTTCGTGCTGGGAAGCGCGATCGTCGCGTTCCGCGGTTGGCCTCAGATCGCCGCCGGCCCGGCCACGACCTCGGTGACGCCGGCAGCCGCCCATCCCGCGGTGCCGTCCCGCACCGCTCGCCGCCTCGCCGCGGTGCTGCGCCGGCAGGCCACGGTCGCCGCGCCAGCGGGCCGCGCGGGAGGAGCCGGTCGTCGGGGGGCCTCCAACGGCCACGTACGGGTGAGGACGGGCGTCTTGGGCGCGACGGCGCCTGGGCGCGGGGCGCCTGGGCGCGGGGTGCCGACTGCCGGCGCGGCCTCGGCGGGCTCTGGCTCCGGCGCCTGCGGGGGTAGCTGCACCAATCCGCAGGGTCTGGTCACGCGCTTGACAAACACGGTGAGCCAGCAGGTGACGAAGATCGGGTCGGACGTCGGGTCTGGGATCGGGTCAGGCAGTAGCGCGGTGGCCGGCCCCGTCGGGGGCATAAGCCCGCCCGCCGGCAACGCCGTACAGAACGCCGGGAGCACGCTGGGGAGTGCGGTCTCCGGGGCTACGACGACCGCGGCGAGCACGCTGACCCAAGCCGGGAGTGCCCTCGGCAGCGGTCACTGAGCGCCTGGGCGCCCGGCGCTTACTGATCGCCTGAGCGCAAGGCGCGCTCGATCCAGCGCAGGCTGACCGCCCGCATCTCTGGGTCATGCTGGATCGAGCGGTGATGGCCGCCGGGGACCGTGATCAGCCGGCTTGCGGGGATGCGCATGTGCTCGGCGAGTTCATGCGAGTGCTCGACCGGGACCCGTTCATCGCCCTCGGCGTGGAGGAGAAGGAGTGGCGCCTCGAGGGCATCGACAGCGGGCTCCAGCTCGTGGGCGGCGAAAAACCGGTCGAGTCGCTCGTGGTCTGCCTCGAGCTCGAAGGCGCCCGAGGCCAGGCCCCGCCGCAGTGCCTCGGCGCTGGCCGGGCAGATGGCTACGACGGCGCGTGCATGGATGGGCGCGGCGGCGAGGATGGCCAAATAGCCGCCCATGCTGGAGCCGCGGAGGGCGATCGGAAGGTCTGCCTGGCCGGAGCGTTCGCGGAGCAGGGCCGCGATATCCGCCACGTCGGCGAGGACCCGATCGTCCAACGCTCCCACGCTCTCCCCATGGCCACGTTGATCGAAGGCGACCGCGGCCAGGTTGAGGGCCACCGCGGCCCGGGCGAAATCGTGGTGGCTTTCCTTGCACGATCCCGCCCCGTGGAGGATCACGACCCCGCCGGCGGCTTCCTTCTGCTCGGGCAACCAGAGCGAGTAGGCCAGTCCGTGCCGCTCGGCGACATCCGCGGGCGCTACGGGGGTGACGATTCGGGTCCGGGGGCGCATCGGGTGATGATGCCAGCGGCAGGCGGCGCCCGTGACCTGCATGGCATGATCGCGCCCATGACGGCCACGGCGTCGGGACTGTCTCATGTCTATCCGCGGGGGAGCCGCGTCAACGAGCGCGGGCACCTCGAGCTTGGCGGCTGCGACGCGCTCGATCTCGTGGCCGAATTCGGCTCGCCGCTTTACGTGGTGGCCGAGGAGGACCTCCGCGCCCGGGCGCGCGCCTTCGCTGAAGCCCTCTCCGCTCGTCACGCTGACAGCGAGGTGATCTTCGCCTCCAAGGCGTTTCCCTGCACGGCCGTCTACCGGGCGCTGGCTGAGGAGGGGCTGGGCTGCGATGTCGCGTCGGGCGGCGAGCTCTACCTGGCCCTGAAGGCTGGCGTCGATCCGGCGCGGATCTATGTCCACGGCAACGCCAAGTCGGAAGCCGAGCTCCGTCATGCGCTTGAAGCCGGCGTCGGCCATATCGTGCTCGACTCTTTCGATGATCTGGAGCGCCTGAACCGGCTGGCCGCCGAGGCTGGCCGGGGGTCCCAGCCCGTGCTGCTGCGGGTGACCCCCGACGTGACCGGGTCCACCCACGAGGCCATCTCGACCGGCCAGGCGGATTCCAAGTTCGGCTTCTCGATCGACCAGGCGGCGGAGGCCATCGCTCGCTTGAGGGACGCCGGCGCGTCACTTGAGCTGCGCGGGCTCCACTTCCACATCGGGTCCCAGCTTCTGGAGCTCAGGCCGTTCGTGGGCGCGGTGCAAGCCATCGCCGGACTGGGGCGTTTCCCCGTCTATGACTTCGGCGGCGGCCTCGGAGCCGCCTACACAGCGGCGCAGGCTCCGCCGGCCGCCGGGGAGTACGTCCAGGCCGTAGTTGACGCCGCCCACCGCTACCTGGGCGAGGACATCCGGATCATCCTCGAGCCGGGCCGGGCGCTGGTGGCGAACTCGACGGTGACGCTGTACACGGTCGAGACCGTGAAACGCAACGTGTCTACGTGGGTGGCCGTGGACGGAGGCATGTCGGACAACCTGCGGCCGATGCTCTACGGAGCGGTCTACGAGGCGGTGGTGGCTGACCGCCCCCTGCTTTCAGGTGGGGAGCGCTGCCATCTGGCGGGCAAGCACTGCGAGTCCGGCGACGTCATCGTCCGCGAGGTTTCGCTGCCCGATCCCGCGGTGGGCGATGTGATCGCCACGCCGGTGACCGGCGCCTACGGCTACGCGCTGGCCAACAACTACAACAGCGTTCCGCGCCCGGCGGTGGTGTTCTGCCGCGACGGCGCCGCCCGCCTGGTCGTGCGCCGGGAGACCTACGAGGATCTGGGGGCGCGAGATGTCTGAGGCGACATTTCGCGTCGGGCTGCTGGGACACGGGACCGTCGGGTCAGCGTTCGCGCGGCTGCTCCCCCTGCACGCGGGACGGATCGAGCGCATAACCGGGGTCCGGCCTGAGCTCGTCGGCGTGGTGACGACCAGCCGCGGATCCTTTGACGACCTCCTGGAGGGCTCGGATCTGATCGTCGAGCTGATGGGGGGGATCGAACCCGCGCGCGACTACGTTCTCCGAGCCATCGAGCGCGGCCGCCACGTCGTCACGGCGAACAAGCAGCTCCTATCTCAGTACGGCGAGGAGCTTTGGCACGCCGCGCGGGAGCACCAGGTTCAGCTGCGCTTCGAGGGAGCGGTGGCGGGCGTCGTGCCGGTGATCAGGGTCCTCCAGGAGTCGCTGGCGGGAGCCCGGATCGACCGGGTGCACGGGATCGTGAACGGGACGACGAACTTCATCCTCACCGAGATGGCGCGAACGGGCGCGGGCTTTGGCGAGGCCCTGGCCGAGGCCCAGCGCCTGGGCTATGCCGAGGCCGATCCGTCTGAGGACGTCGACGGGCGAGATGCCGCCGCCAAGATGGCCATCCTGGCCCGGCTCGCCTTCGATACCCCGGTTCATCTCGACGAGGTTCGCTATGAGGGCATCGAGCAGATCCAGCCCGATGACCTGGAGTACGCGCACGACCTGGGGTTGGAGCTCAAGCTGATCGGGACGGCGGAGCGGATCGACGGCGGGATCTCGGTGCGGGTTCACCCGGCGTTTCTCTATCCGGGCCATCCACTGGCTCCGGTGGCCGGACCCTTCAACGCGGTGACAGTGGAGTCGGAGGAGTTCACCGAGATCACGATGTCGGGACCGGGGGCCGGGGGACCCCAGACGGCGAGCGCGGTCCTCGGCGATGTGATCAGCGCCATGATCCCGCCGGCCTCGACGCCTCCCACGAGCCAGCAGCTGCCAATCGTCGAGGACGTCGTCTCCGCCTTTTATCTACACCTGGAGGTGGCGGACGAGCCGGGTGTTCTGGCCCAGGTGGCCGGCGTCCTGGCCGAAGACGGGGTTTCGGTCAAGTCGGTCGTCCAGAAGGGACTCGGTGAGCAGGCGCGGCTGGTCATGGTCCTGCATCCGGTGCTGGAGTCGCAGTTCCAGACGGCGATCGAGCGACTCGGCGCTCTCGACGTCCTGCGGGCCCCGCCGCGAGCGATCCGCGTCTTGGAGGAGGAGTTCGGCTAGGCCGTCGGTCGTCGATCGGTGAGGACGAACGAAGGGGGAGGGATCCGTGATCCCTCCCCCTTCTGCTTGCGGTCGGGTTCAGCCGGTGAAGCTGGGCGAACGGACCACGCGCGTGGCCTTCACGCGCTTCTTGGCCTTCTTCGCCGACTTGGCCTTCTTGTGCTTCTTGTGCTTCTTGTGCTTCTTCTTGGTTGTGCTGGCGGCCTTCACCGACGTCGTCGTGACGGTCGAGCCTGAGCTCGGCGAGGTGTTCGCCGTCCCGGTCGTGCCCGATGTCGTCGTGGTGGTCGTCCCGGTGGTGCCGGTGTTGCCGGTCGTGCCGGTGGTGGCAGTCGTGCCAGTGGTGCCGGTGTTGCCGGTGGTGCCGGTCGTGCTGGTCGTGCCGGTCGTGCCGGTGTTATTGCCGGTGCCACTCGTGTTTGTGTAGCCGCCGGTGCTGCCGGTGTTGCAGCAGTGGGGCTTGCAGCTGCCGGAGCCGCCGGTGTTGCCGGAACCGCCGGTTGAGCCGGCGGAGCCGGTTGAGCCGGTGCTGCCGCAATGGCAGTGGGGCTTGCAGCTGCCGGTGCCGCCAGTGTTGCCGGTGCCGCCGGTGGAGCCGGTTGAGCCGGTTGAGCCGGTCGAGCCGGTGCTTCCGCAGTGGCAGTGGGGCTTGCAGCTGCCCGTGCCGCCGGTGTTGCCGGTGCCGCCGGTGGAGCCGGTGGAGCCGGTCGAGCCGGTGCTGCCGCAATGGCAGTGGGGCTTGCAGCTGCCGGTGCCGCCAGTGTTGCCGGTGCCGCCGGTGGAGCCGGTGGAGCCGGTCGAGCCGGTGCTGCCGCACTGGCAGTGGGGCTTGCAGCTGCCGGTGCCGCCAGTGTTGCCGGTGCCGCCGGTGGAGCCGGTGGAGCCGGTTGAGCCGGTGCTTCCGCAGTGGCAGTGGGGCTTGCAGCTGCTCGGGCCTGAGCCTGAGCTGCTGGTGGTGGAACTAGTGCTGCCGGTGGAGGTGCTGCTGCCGGCGCTGGTGCCGCCGCAGTGGCAGTGCGGCTTGCAGCTGCTTGAGCCTGAGCCAGTCTGCGAGCTGCTGTATCCGCCGCTGCCGCTGCTCTTCTGCCCGCCTCCCTGCCAGGCAGACGCGTTGCTGGCCAGAGCCAGCGGTACGAACAGCGAGAGTGAGGCGGCTACGAGAAACGATGCCAACCGCACATAGAGCCGGGTCGGCGTGTCCGACCGGTACAAGTGAGCTGCCGGATGCCCAGCCAGGGGCTTTCGCCGCCGCCCTGCCCAAGTACTACTCATTGATCCTCCCATGCCTGAGAACGCTGGATACGTGGACCGCGAGATCGCACGCTTGGACCAGGGATACCCGTTTAAGCTGGCCAAATGTCCGAATTAACGGAGATTTATTAAAGCTTTGGTCTTTGTTGCGGAGTGACCGCCCGCGCGTCGAGCGCGTTCCTTGCCTCGCTGGGTGCTGCAGAGGGCCGGCGCGGATGGATGTCGTAGGTGCCCCGCCTCGGGATTAACGAGAGAGGGAGGGCCGAGGCCCTCCCTCTCTCCACCTGCTCATTCGCTAGCCAGTAAAGGAAGGCTTGCGGACGATTCTCTTCGCCTTGACCTTCTTTTTCTTCTTCTTCTTTTTCTTCTTCTTCTTTTTCTTGGGCTTCTTCTTAGTGGTCGACGTTGCCTTCACCGACGTGACGGTGGTCGGGCTGGTCGTGCCACTCACCGGACCCGGACCAGGCGTGGTGTTGCTCGTCGTGCCGGTGCTACCGGTGGTTCCGGTTTGACCCGTCCTACCGGTCGGGCCGGTGGCTCCCGTCGGGCCGGTGGTGCCGGTGGTGCCGGTGGTGCCGGTCTGGCCCGTCGTGCCGGTCTGGCCCGTCGTGCCGGTCTGGCCCGTGGTACCGGTCGTGCCTGTCTGGCCGGTGGTGCCTGTTTGGCCGGTCGTGCCTGTTTGGCCGGTCGTGCCTGTTTGGCCGGTCGTGCCTGTTTGGCCGGTCGTGCCTGTTTGGCCGGTCGTGCCTGTCTGGCCGGTCGTGCCTGTCTGGCCCGTGGTGCCGGTCTGGCCGGTCGTGCCCGTCTGGCCCGTGGTGCCTGTCTGGCCGGTCGTGCCCGTGGTTCCGGTTTGACCTGTCGTGCCGGTTTGGCCAGTTGGACCGGTCGGACCGGTGGTGCAGCAGTGTGGCTTGCAGTACGGGCCCGTCTGGCCCGTCTGGCCTGTCTGCCCCGTCTGGCCGGTCTGGCCGGTCTGGCCGGTCTGGCCTGTCTGGCCGGTGTTACCGGTTTGGCCTGTCTGCCCAGTTGGACCTGTAGTTCCGCATCCGCAGGGCGGTGGCTGGCAGCACTTGCCTCCCTGCCAGGTCTCGCCGCTGGGGCAGGTGCACTTGCCTCCTTGCATCGTCTGCCCGCCGGTGCAGGTGGTGGGCGGCGGCTGGCAGCACTTGCCTCCCTGCCAGGTCTCACCGCTGGGGCAGGTGCATTTGCCGTTTTGCATGGTCTGCCCGCCGGTGCAGGGCGGTGGCTGGCAG